>Ga0209755_10009535_pt1 | contig 10257 bp, 2 predicted proteins | sample TergutCo191P1_FD_187301 | JGI IMG/M metagenome (GOLD analysis project Ga0209755, IMG submission 187301) | Cornitermes sp. P1 segment gut microbial communities from Petit-Saut dam, French Guiana - Co191P1 (SPAdes) (version 2) | ecosystem: Host-associated > Arthropoda: Insects > Digestive system >...
GGGGGGGGGGGGGGGGTAGAACCCTTTTCGCCGCCCACAAGGCTTTTCAACAACACAACACCTAGGAGGTTTCATGCGTAAACAATTAGCGTTTGCGGTCACTATTCTTTTGTCTTTCGCAGCTTTGAGCTGGGGGCAACAGACATCTGTTCAAAAATGGGGTAAGCTACAGGCTTGCTCTACTCACAACATCTGTGCCGAAGGTGGCCAGGTTGGCGTGCCGCTTAAAGGTGTTAGCCTTGGTTGGAGCAATACGGGCTGGGAGAGCGCAGCATTTTTCAACACGGCAACGGTAAACGCTATGGTTGACGATTGGAAAGCCCAAATAATAAGAGTGCCGATGGGTTATGCAAGATCTGGCAGCGGTGAGTTCGGTGGCAGTTATTTAGATGATAGAGCCGGGAATATGAACCGTGTTAAAGCTGCTATAGATGCCGCTATTGCCAATGGTGCTTATGTGATTATTGATTGGCACTCTCATAGTGAGCTGGGGCAGGCAGATGCCATAACATTTTTTGACGAAATGGCTCGTTCTTACGGCAAAGAACCTAATGTGATTTTTGAAATTTTCAATGAGCCTTTGAATATTTCATGGACAACTATAAAAAATTACGCGACTCCTGTTATTGCAAAAATTCGCGAACATTCAACTAATCTTATTTTGGTAGGCACTCCGAATTGGGATCAGGATATAGATGTAGCAGCAAGCAGCCCCATATCGGGTTCCAATATCGCTTATGTTGCTCATTTTTACGCAGCTTCTCATCCGTTATCCATGTTTGAATCGAAAATTAGGGCTGTGCGCAACGCCGGTCTTTCCGTATTTGTAAGCGAATTTGGCACAACCCATGCTGATGGCGGTTGTAATCCCGCAGGTCAATATAGTGAGTGTAAAAACGGCAATCAATACAATTCTCACAGCGCAGCGAATACTAATGCTTGGTTGTCATTTTTAGCTGCTAATAATATTCCTGCTGTTGCGTGGAATGTGAACAATAAACTTGAAGGTTCAGCGTTTTTTGGCATAGAGGGGGCAAAGTCAGGCGTTCTTCCTGCTAGTTATACTAATCAGGATTTGATGACCGCAAGCGGTAAATATATTTACAATTGGCTTACAAGAGTTGAGGTAGCTCCGCAAGTTACTGCGATAGATGATTTTGCAAATAATAATAATATTGCAAAAACGGGCGAAGAGTGGATTGCTTTCCTTGTAAACAAAGGTGCTACAACTGCAACTATGGGTAATCCGTCCATACTAGGAACTCAAGATGGTCGTGAATTATATATAAGAAATGGTTACGCTGAAATAACAGGTGTTAATCTGAACATTCCTGATTGGGGTAATTGGGCGCAAGCTACTATCGGTTTAATGGCTGAAAATAACGGAATTACCTATGATTTAGCCCAATGCAGTGATGGCTTCAGATATAAATACAAAGGCAATGCTCATCGCTTTAGCGTGGGTTCTAAACATAATAACTTAGCTGTTACCCACTATGCAGATAGAGGAACTGCTGCTACTGATTGGGCTACAGTTGAAGTTAAGTCTTTTGCTAGAGACCAGTATGATGAGGCTTGTGATGATAGCAGGAAGCCTTATTGCGATCTTCCCTTTGATTTTAGCCAAATAAAAGAGTTCCATTGGTCTATTCGCCCATCTACTCCCGGCCAACTCACGACAGGTTATTTGCAAATAAAAGATTTTGAATGCCTTGGAATAATGACATTGCCAAGCATTATACCACCTGAAGCAGGAGATTTGGCAGGCGCAGTTGTTTCAAATATTCCTGCGCAAATGTGGAAACAGGGCGACGCTCCGGTAGAGCCCGCATTTACCGTTACTTTTGATGGATTGCCGCTTTCAGAATCTATAGATTATACTGTTGATTTTATAGACAACGACAAAGTCGGTTATGCCACTATTATATTGACTGGTAAAGAAGGCAGCGAATTTGAAGGTACAACAAAAGAAGTTACATTCTTGATTATTCCTTGGAAAGAATGGGTAGTTATAGACGACTTCGCAGATGGCGACAATTTTGCAAATACAGGTGAGTCTTGGTCAAATTTCACTGTTGCAAATGGAGCGGCAACAGCAAGCATTACTAATCTAAATAAACCAGTAAATGCAAATGGCTATGCTGAGGTTGCAGGAGTTTCTCTGTACATTTCTAACTGGAACCCAGACTGGGCACAAGCTACAATTGCGTTAGCGACAAGAAATAACGGAAAAACTTACGATTTGGCTCGGTGCGAATCGTTCAGTTATGAATACATTGGAAATGCGCATCGCTTAAGCTTGAACTCAGAATATAATGGCAAGCAACTTACCTATTATTCCGATGTAAATTCAAATGCTAATGCTTGGACTACGGTTACAAAGAATTCTTTTGTGAGAGACATATACGATGCTGCGTATAACACTAATCCAAGCATTCCATTAAATTTAAGCGAGATAAAAGATATTCATTGGTCAGTTCGTCCTAATAGCACCGAAATACCAACTACAGGTTATTTGCAGATAAGAAATTTTGAGTGCTATGGAGCTTTGGACTTGAGCAATACGCCTAAGACCGAAGAAGAAAGGTGCATAGCTGCCGGAAATGAGTGGGACAAAGCTGCTGTAGAATGTAAAGCAGAAAGATGCAAAGATGATGATGGTCAGCCATTGTATTGCAGATGGGATGGTGGATGTTTTGCTATGAACACGAGCAATTCTTCTTGTGAAGCTATAAAAGCTAACTGCATTGAAGGCGGTTCAGTATATATCAAAGTTCCCGGAACTGGCTTAGGCGATGGCATGTGCGCAGGTGGCGAATGGACGGGCGAAGGCAAAACTCCTCCGACTCCGTTTGAACCCGAACTCTGCCTAAACGACGACGATGAGCAATTGTATTGCCAGTGGGCTCCGTATTTAGCAGACCAGGGAGGATGCTATAAAATTGAAACAGATAAGAATAACACTACTTGCGCAGCAGCAAGAGAAAATTGTGTTAATTGGGGTTCTCAATATGTTAAAGTACCTAATGATGGCACAGGCGAAGGCAAGCAATGCGTAGGCGAATGGACCGGACTTGGCAAAGCTCCTTACTCAGGCAAGCTCTGGGGCGCAAATATAAGCGAATTCTCCGGTTTGCGGGCAAAAGTGCTGAATCCTGCTGAAGGTGACGGTTGGTGGTTTGGCTATACAGTCGGCTCCGCAGATGTTCAAGTTAAGCTGGATGACGACTGGGCAGACTTTACGGTTGATGGCGCATCGCTCACAAGTAATATTGGTGAGTCCAAAATAAATGAAGACGGCATGTACTTGAAATTTACCACATCAGCGGGACCTCAAGCTCAAGCTGTTGCCGGTTTCAACATAAAAAATCCTGAAGGCCAGAATATAACCGGCACAAATGGGTTATGCGTGAGCTATGCTAGCGATAGCCCGGTTGCTTTAGTGTTAGGTTGGGATCAGGAAAAGCATGGTAATAATATGCCATTCTATACGCTTCCGGCAAAGCCCAATGGCGGCGAACCTATAGCTTTAATTTGGAATCAATTTGCGCAAGAGTCTGGTTGGGGTACTGTTGCTGATGCAGTAACAAAAGCAACTCATGAAGCAGTATCTTTAAGGCTTATGGTGAAATCCACTGAAGCACAAACCACAAACTTCATTCTCACCGAACTCGGCTGGGATGGAAGTTGCAATACACCGGCTCCGGCGATTCCGTTTGAATCGGAACTTTGCCTAAACGAGCAGGAAATGCAATACTATTGCAGATGGGGTAACGGATGCTATGAAATTGCGACGGAGCATGCATTTACTACTTGCGAAGCGGCTGTTAATAATAATTGCATTCTATATGGTTCTTTATATCTCAATGTACCGGAAACCGGCACAGGTTCTAACGGAAAATGCGAAGGTGGCGAATGGACCGGCTTGGGCAAAGGTTATTTCGAAGGCAAGCTCTGGGGAGCAAGCTTAAGCGATTATCCGGGTTTGCGTGTGCAGGTTCCGAATGAAGATGAAGGCTGGTGGTGGTCTTATTCCAACAATGCTAATGTTCAGATTAAAGTGGATGGCGAGTGGGCAAATTTTGTTGAAGTTCCGCTTGTTAATGAGGACAATGGACAGACAAGAATAAATGATAACGGCATGTACTTGAAATTTACCAGATGGGCACAAGAGTGGAGTGCGGCTTTCGCGGCTTTCCACTTGGATGAGAAAGGCTTGAATATAGCCGGTACAGAAGGGCTTTGCTTGAGTTATTCCAGTGATGGTCCTATTACTTTGATTTTAGAGAGCACCAATAGTGCTAATAGCGTGCGCCATGAACTTCCAAAAGCTGAAAACGGCACAATTGAGATTCTGAATTGGAGCAATGCGGAAGCTAATGAAGAATGGACTACTGTAAATGCAATTAAATCGGCAACAACTTTGAAACTCTCTAAGGAGAACACAGGTTCCGCAAACTTCATTCTAACCGAGCTTGGCTGGGGTGAGAGTTGCAATACGCAGGCTCCGAACATTGAAGTTATTTGCGGTAGCGATATCTATGTCAAAGGTGAGTGCAAAACTCCTTATATTGTAACCTTTAGTCTAAATGGTGGCAGTGGAGAAACTGTTATTGAAAATCAAACCATAGCTGATGGCAGCTCAATACCTGCAACAGAAAAACCTGAAACAACCGGCTTTACCAAGGTTGGCTTCTCCGGCACCGATGGCAAATGGTACACAGATGCAGAAGGTAAAACAGAATTCGTATTTGGCACAAGCACTATAACCGGAGCTACAACGCTCTACTTAAAGTGGATACCTGCCGAAGTTGTTATAACCACCGATGCGCAACTTAAAGGCGGCACTTATGGAGTTGCATACACAACGCAGCTTGCTGCTAAAACAAACCCGGATGTTGACGGAAACTTCACTTTCGCTCTGCAAGGCGCATCATCACCGGCTGGCGTTACAATTTCCGCAAGCGGATTAGTTAGCGTTACTCCTGAGCAAGTAGGCAATATTACATTCACTGTAGTAGCGACTTGCACGGAAAGCGGAGAATCTTCTATAGGAAAACAGTTCACAATTAGCATAGGCAAGGCAGCTAAAACCGAAGCTCCTCTTATTGCAAGCATTATTGAGCCGGAAACAACTATAGAATCAATCGACTTCTCTGCAATGGATCCTGCTATTCAAGTCAGCTTTGAAGGCGAAGATAACTGGGACAGCCGGATATTTGAGAATTTATTTCCGAAAACGGATTATAAGTTCGTATTCCGCTATGCAGAAACGGAAACTCATTTTGCTTCAGCAGTTAGCGAAGTTAAAACAGCCAGAACGCTTGATGCATTTACAGTTACCTTTAGTCTTAACGGCGGCGAAGGCACTGCTCCTAAATTCCTTGTCATAGCAGAGAATAGTTCGATTTCTGTTGATAAAAAACCATCAACCAATTTCACCAGGCCGGGTTACATAAACAATGGCAACTGGTACACTGAAGACGGAGAAGTATTCAATTTCGGTTCAGACCTTGTAGTTGATGACATAACTCTTTCCCTGGAGTGGACTGCCGCCGAGGTTGTTATAACCACCGGTGCGCAACTTAAAGGCGGCACTTATGGAGTTGCATACACAGCGCAGCTTGCTGCTAAAACAAACCCGGATGTAGGCGGAAGCTTCACTTTCGCTCTGCAAGGCACATCATTACCAGCTGGCGTTGAAATTTCCGCAAGCGGATTGGTGAGTGTCACTCCTGCGCAAGTAGGCGATATTACATTCATTGTAGTAGCAACCTGCACGGAAAGCGGTGAATCTTCTGTAGGAAAACAATTCACAATTAGCATAGGCAAAGCTACGCTTGATGTTGCTGATGTGGAAGTTCCAGACCTAACTGCAGAATACGATCCAAGCAAAACTCTTGCAGACATATCTCTTCCACAGGGCTGGGATTGGAACGATGATACTGAAATTCCAATTGTTGCGAAAACACAATACTTGGCTTCTTACTTACGTGATGAAAATCACAATATATTGGAAAACGTAAATGTTACTGTAAATGTATCTCGCAAGCCAATAGCAGTTCCTGCAGTAATAGCAGATTTGGTGTATGATGGCACTTCGCAAACTGGTGTAGCGGCAGGAGAAGGTTACGCTTTAAGCGGTGCAAGCGCAATAGATGCCGGCACGCATACTGCAATAGCCACGCTTGACGCAAATTATATGTGGATAGGTGGTTCAACAGCCAACGCTGAAATAGCATGGGTTATAGACCGTGCTCCTCAAGGTGCGCCGGATGTTACAGGTGTTGAGCTTACAGCTAGAACTTCTGCAACTATCACGCTTCCAGAAATTGCAGGTATTGAAATCAGCATTGATGGTTCAAACTGGTTTGAAGGCCCAAATACTTTCGAAGAGTTAGACCCGGATACTGATTACACATTCTATTTCCGCAAAGCAGGAACGGCAAACTATAAGCCTTCAGAAACTTACAGCGAGTTGGTATTCACAACGCTCAAATTGTTTGTTGTTGCCTTTAACTTCAATGACGATGAAGATGCTACTGATCCAGTAGAAGTTAAAGTTGAAGAAGGCAATGCGATTGATGAGCTATCCATACCATCCATAGCTGGCATAGTCAAACAAAACAACGCAACCAAAGGCGAGTGGTGCCTTGATGCCGATTGTGATGAGCCATTTGATATTGCAGAAGTTATAGAAAGCGACATGACGCTTTACTTAAAGTGGCTGCCTGCTTACTATGTAACCTTTGACTTCAACAATGGTGATGTGGAATCTGTTCCTGTAGCACAAGGAAGCACAATAGCAGAGGCAATAGAACTTGCGCCGTCCTTAGAGAGCATTGCAAAAACAGGCTTTATAGCCGGTGAGTGGTATTGCGATTGTGAGCTTGACAACGAGATAACGGAATCCACAACGCTCACCTTAAAGTGGACTGCTGCTGCGGTTACCATAAGCACAGTATCGCTTAATAACGGTGTAGAAGGCGATTCTTATTCGGCGTCAATTTCTGCAAGCACGGAAAATAACGCTGGTGGAGCAATAACCTACGAAGTAACAACAGGCACTTTACCTGTAGGCCTTTCTCTTAACGCTACCACCGGAGCAATAACCGGAACGCCAACAGTAGTTGGTTCTGCCACTTTCACTATAACGGCAACAAACGGAGCAAGCGAAGCTTTTGCAACTAAAGAGTTCACAATTACAGTGAACGAAAAGATGCAGTTGTCCATTGGCAAAACAGTTGCAGCTAATAACTTTGGCATCTTAAGAACCGGCGAAAACTTCTCAATCCTGGGATTAACGAAGGCAGAAACGGTTAGCATATATGACCTCAAAGGCAAAACGCTGATGAGCAGAACCGTAATGCCAAACGAAAGTGTATCCATAGCGCACTTGCCAAAAGGAATGTATTTGATAAATGTAAACGGAAAAACATTTAGAATTGTGAAATAATCAGAAAAAATTGGTGGCTGCTAAGCCACAAAAAAACGCCCAAGTTAGTTGGGCGTTTTTTTACGCAATAAGCAGCGCATTGCTAATGAACCTTAAACACTCCGTTATTTTCCGAATACCAAGAAACAAAATTATTCGAGCTTAACGGCTTTGCCATAAAATAGCCTTGCCCTTTATCGCAGTTAATGCTGTTCAGATATTCATAATCCGGCTTGGTTTCAATGCCCTCGGCTATGGTTTTTAAATTTATTGAATGCGCTAGGTCAACTATGGCTTTCACTATTTCCTTGGACTCTTTGTTTGTTTCCAGATTGCGCACAAAAGACTGGTCTATTTTCAAGTAGTCTATAGGTAGTCTTTGCAGGTATTGGAAAGAGGAATAGCCTGTGCCAAAATCGTCCAGCGATATTTTTATGTTGGCTTCGTGAAAACGGTTTAGACCTTCCAGAACGTGCTGAAAATCTGCGATCATAGCACTTTCTGTAACTTCAATCTCCAGGCATTGCGGCGGTAAATTCTTTTCTTGCAGCAACTGCAAGACCTTGTTCACAAAATTCGGTTGCAACAAATTGTAAGTAGAAACATTAACTGCGATGTTTACAAAAATTCCGCTTCGTTGCCAGAGCGTTAATTGCAAAATTGCCTGCCTGATAACAAAGTCCGTTATGTTTTCGATTAAAGTGCTTTGCTCTGCTTGCGGAATAAATAAGCCAGGCGGCACAAACCCCTTAGCCGGATGGTTCCATCTTATCAAAGCTTCTACCGAATTAACCTTTCCTGTTGCTATATCTATTTTCGGCTGATAAACCAAGAACATCCATCTGCTTCTTATTGCGAGGTCTATTTCTCCCAAAATATCCAACCCTTTTGAATGTTGCGCAACGTTAGAAGGAACATACACAACAAGCTCTTTCATTTGCTTCACTGCTATATCTGCGGCTTCTTCGGCATAGTGAAGCGGCAGTTCCTCGGAATTAATTTCAGAAAAATCGGTAAATCGGTAAAGGCCTATATGAGAATCCGCATGTATAAAAAAACCGTTGTGGAGAAAGTTCTTTTTGGTCATGCGTATAAGCCTGTCTTCAATCCTATCTTTCATTCCCGGGCTATTTTCAATGCATTTTCTAAAAAAGAATGCCGCTTTATCCGGGGTTATGGAATATGCGTCTATCTCGGCATTTATTCTGTTTGCAAGCTCTATGCATCGTTCTCTGAATTGAATGAATATGCTTTTTGTCACGTCGGCTCCGAATGTGTCGGAGAGTCTTTTTTTGTTGGATATTATAATCGCTACTATAGCAAACTGCTTGTTTACCGGAGACTTTGAAAGTTCCAGCAGTTTTTCGCAGAGAGCCTGTCTGTTAGGCAATCCTGTTGATATGTCTATTAGGCGAACGCTTTCTTCAAAATAAAAATGTTTTTTTATGGCATTGCTCAATCTTCCAACGGCAAGCGCAACAGCACCAAAGCAGAATGCGCTGATAACCCACCAAGACGAGCCATGGCCGCTTAAATCTATTCCAAGCGGGCTAAAGCTCATAGCTACCGCTACCGCAAAAACAAGCCCTACCAATTCTCCGAAAAAGAACGCTGTGATAACTATGGGGATAAGGCTTATATGCGTAACTTCGTTTATGCGTGTAATTGCGACTATTATAAAAATTAAAATTTGAATAATAGCAATAAATGCTCCGAGCTTGAACTCCGTGAGTTTATCTTTTGTGAGCAAATATTTTTTAACGAACGAGGGCATTTGTTGAAAATAATATAGAAAATGCCACTGCCGTATTTCTATTTTTTGCACATGCCAGCAAAAAAAAACAACATTCAATACGTGTGCCGGGAATGCGGAGAGAGATTCGCCAAATGGGCCGGCAAATGCCCGGAATGCGGCGCATGGAGTTCATTGGATGAACGGGAATGTGAAACCAAAAATCGTGGCATTGGGGCCGTAGGGGCAACCACAAGGGATTGCCCCTACAGCCCCATATCGCAAATCCCAACCGAACACACAAAACGCCTGTCCACAGCAAACCCCGAATTCGACAGAACGCTGGGTGGCGGCATGGCACCGGGTTCCCTGGTTTTGATAGGTGGTGACCCCGGCATAGGAAAATCAACGCTGGTTTTGCAAACGCTTTCCACAATGGCAGCGGCTGGCTGCAAAACACTGTATGTGAGCGGCGAAGAAAGCGCAGCGCAGGTTAAGCTGAGGGCAGAAAGATTAGGCGCGGCAGGTAGCGATATGCTTTTGCTCTGTGAAACCTCGCTCAACAAGGTGCTTGAATGCGCAGAGCAAGTCAAGCCGCAGGTGATGGTGATAGACTCTATTCAAACAATGTACAGCGAAGAATTGCCGGGAACTCCGGGCAGCGTTTCTCAGCTCAGGGAATGCGCATTGAAGCTGATGGTATATGCAAAAAGCAGAAATACGGTAACTATGTTAATAGGCCATGTCACAAAAGACGGTCAGATAGCGGGGCCGAGAATTTTGGAGCACATGGTGGACACGGTTGCATATTTTGAAGGCGATAAAAAAGGGCAGTACAGAATTTTGAGAACTGTGAAAAATCGTTTTGGTGCAACGGATGAGATAGGTGTTTTTGAGATGACATCGCTTGGCCTTATTCCTGTGCAAAATCCGTCCAGAGTTTTTTTGCAAGAAGGCGCAGAGCTTTCGCCGGGAAGCGTTGTGAGTTGCACCATAGAGGGCAGCCGTGCGTTGCTTTTTGAAATTCAGGCATTGGTTGGCAAAACCAGTTATGCTATTCCGCAAAGAGTTTCCGCAGGGGTAGAAGCGA
>Ga0209755_10009536_pt1 | contig 10256 bp, 5 predicted proteins | sample TergutCo191P1_FD_187301 | JGI IMG/M metagenome (GOLD analysis project Ga0209755, IMG submission 187301) | Cornitermes sp. P1 segment gut microbial communities from Petit-Saut dam, French Guiana - Co191P1 (SPAdes) (version 2) | ecosystem: Host-associated > Arthropoda: Insects > Digestive system >...
CGCCCGAAGCATCAGTATGGTTCTTGTTAAAAGTAACCGTGAAAGTCTTCGGCTCACCACCCGAATCGTCGCCACAACCCACAAAGGTAAATAATACCATTACCGACAGGGCTGCAATTAAAAATTTTTTCATCTTCATTCCTCCAAAAAAATTTAACTTTTTACACGGAATACTGTCCGCGACAGAATCGAAAATTTTAACCGATCAACGAACGGTTTTCTTTACCTTAATATATCTACATAGAAAAATATTGTCAATGCTTTTGGAAAAAAAATAACAAAAAAGTCAAAAAGGTGGCTGCCACCTTTTTGGTAGTTTATTGCGATCCTGTTACAATCAGCCAAATATACTACAAAAAAGGTGGCAGCCACTATTTTTACACTTTTTTACGATTTAACTCGTGGGACAGCCAAAAATACTACCAAAAAGGTGGCTGCCACCTTTTTACAATTTTTTTACCATACTTGCAATCTTTTTACGATTTGGATAATGAAACAGTGAAACGAAACAGCGATTTGTAAATTGGAAAAAATAAAAAAAAGCGGCTCGCCAAACGAATGGCTGCCGCCTTTTAACTTATACATTTTCTTCCATAAAAGGGAACAGGAGGACAGATTCTATTTAAATTGCCATTGTTCTAATTTGTAGCCTGTGCCGGAGAAAACGAAAACTATGTCTGTTTTTCCAAGCGTTTTTTGAAGGAGATCGATTTCGATGGTTGTAGATTCCGATCCGGCGGAAATATTTACGTAGCCGATCGCTCTGCCCTGATGTCCGCCTTCGCGGATTTGAATCGCTCCCTGACCTGATGCCGGGGGTGTTACACGACACCAGAATTTCGCCGCTCCCTGCGCGCCGAAACCTGCGCCTTTAACCGCGATCCAGTCGCCTGTGTTAATTTCTGTTACGCGCAAACGTTTGACGGAATCGAGGGTATATTCTTCTGTAATGATGCCTCCCATTACCGCTATTGTAGAAGCGTCAATCAATCTGAAAGGATCAAAACTGCCGACTTGATCTACGCCTTCTCTTGTGCCGGTAACAAGATCGATACGTCCGTTAGACTTAATGTTGACTTTGTCAATGTTGGTAGAACGATAATTAAAATCAAGCGGATTAGAAGATCCTGCAGGAGAATTAGTTGGAGGATTCGCTATCATCAGCAATTTTGTGTGATAAGCGATATACCATTCATTTTTATACTGGAAAATTTTATGATGATTGTTATTGTACGGCGCGTCGAACATTTTACCGGGATTGTGCAGAACAGATCCGGTAAACGTAAACGGACCGAGAGGTTCATCGCTTATCGCGTAAGCGATTGCAAAACTGTCGCCAATTATTACAGCATCCGGAAATCTGCCTTGAGGATCACCAGCATAATGATTCACCTGCGGATTTGAACTGTATGAATACACATATTTACCATTAATCTTGTTGATTTCTGACGCCTCAAACGAAAAAGGAAGATCGACAAGAACAGGCGTGCCGACTATATCGGTCATATTGTCCGTTAATTGAACAGCGCGGATATTTTTCGGATCGGGATGACGGGTGGAATAATCATTTAAAGAGCCTCCCTGCGGTGTACTGCCGCCGTAGTAAAGGTATGCTTTTCCGTCATCATCGACCAGAACAGCCGGATCGAAAGGAGATATGCCGCTGCTGTTCGGCGTTGAAGTGGTAATAAGGTTCGTAGATCGCGGTGAAGACCATGGTCCAAGAGGATGCTCCGCGGAGATAACGCCTGTGCCGCCGCCGGAATTAGAAAAGTAACAAAATATCTTTTTTACTCCGTCGATTTCTTTGATAGCAAAAGCGGGCGCCCATGTATTGGAAATCCATGAATTGTTTGGTATTTCTTCTCTCTTTAATTCAGGATGCTGAGTCCAATTGACCATGTCTTCGGTCGACAACACCCGCAGCGATCTGATGTACCCGTAATCATTGCCTGAAGTATTCTGACCGGCAGGCGGCAAGTTCGTGCTTGTTGTGGAATCGGCAGTCATGTACACGTACAATCTTCCTTCCCATTCAAGCACATTTGGATCAGCGCCGAAATTCTGAGTCATGATTGGATTTCCGAATTTGTATTCTTTCAGCGAGGAGGTAAGAACCACATCCGCGAAAAGCGCCGCGTCCGCCGGGGAAGCAGGCAATGCCCAATTCGCTTTGAGAGTAATATTGCTTCTAATTAGTGTATTCTCTCCGTATTTGCTGCCGTCATCTTTCGTGTGCCAGCCCGCAAACTCATAACCATCCCGCGTTGGAACGGGCAGCTTACCGCCAAGCGATTTGTTTTTATTAACAGTAACCGAGCCGGGAGCCGCCGGAGCGTTATCATAACCCAACTCAAACTTAACAGTAAATTTTCCTGTTTCTTCTTCGTCACCGCCGCAGCTCACCGCCAACGGAAGCAAAACCGCCGCCGCAATGCAAAGGGTAGTTAAAATTCTTTTCATTTATTTCTCCTTATACAAGGTGACAGATAAAGTGACTGTCACCCCGAATAACCACAATATAACATCGTTTCGGAAAACTGTCACGTTGTTAAAAGTTACAGACACCAAAAAAAGGTGGCTGCCACTATTTTTACACTTTTTTACAATTACAATTGCGAACAGCGGCTTAAATACCAAAAAGGTGGCAGCCACCTTTTTTGCACTTTTTTCAAAGTGGTAAAATTTGTAATCGTATTAAACTCCCCAAAAGGTGGCTGCCACCTTTTTGGTATTTTGTTACTCTTTTGGCGGTTACCTTCACCGGTTACCTTTTGCCTACAATCTTTTCGCCAAAAAAAACCGCCCCCAACGGGGGCGGTGGTTAGTTCTTTAGCAGTAATTTTCTAGTGATGGAATCTAACCTGAGTAACGCGGAAAAGCATTGCAGTAGATGTACTGGAATTTACTATGCCTATCCCGCCGATTTCCGCGCCAGTGTCAGTTGTGAATGCCGCCATCTGGCGTGTGAAAGTACTTCCCGCGTTTGCGGAAAGAGACTGAGCAGGAGTGAAAGAATCGGCAATACCGGCTCCGCCTGCGGCTTCAAGACTGCGTCTGATTTGTATCGAGGTAGTTGTTCCGGCAACAGGAAGTATCTCATAATAGACAGACAACTGCGTGTAAGCTTCGTATACATTGGGTTCATTCGGGAATGTGAAAGCAAGCCGCGTATAACCTGTGCCGTGCCATTGTTTTACAGAATCGTAAAGAGTCTGCGGACAGCTTGCGTTTTTAGCTGCCCAGAAATCTCCGGTATGATTGGCTCCCAAAACCCACCACTTTTTACCGTCATATTCAAAGGGCGTTTTTTCGTTATGCTGCCCCTGTTCGGCGTTCCAGTTTCCGACAGCGCTGAATAATGTATCGCTTTCTTTGCCTTCATCTAATTTTATTTCCAGCGGCAGTCTTGCTTCCCATTTTGCCGTGAGCGTAACACTGCCTGTAATGACAGTTTCATCTGTGTATTCTATTTGGTTTTCAGGATCGGAAACATCAAACCAGCCTTCAAAATAATAACCGATTCCCTGAGACGGATTTTTTACAGGTATTGATAAGAAAGTTCCCAAAGGAGTGCCTTTCACCCAGTCAAATCCGGCAATAGCTGTTCCTCCGGCGGTGTCAAATGTAATCTTGGCAATATCTTTTGCGTCCTGCCATCTTGCGATTAGTACTACATCATCCTCAATAACAGTCGTGTTAATAAATCGTTTTAAATAACCTGTATCGGCTTCTGCGAACCATCCCATAAAAGAAAAATCCTGATCCGGATCATCTTTTGTGCTGTGGCTGGGATCGGCAGGGAACTTGTCCGAAAGTTTATTATTACTGAAACTAAAACCCTGTGTCACTCTTAATTTATGTATCTCAGCGCCTTCGGATTTAAAAGTAACATTGAGGATTTTGATCCAGTCAGGTATTACCGTTATATTAGCGGGTCTTGTATTTGAATTGACAGTAACACCGGTCGCGGGATCGTACCAGCGGTCAAAGAAATATCCATCCCGCACAGGAGCCGCAGGCATATTATTTGCTCCAATCGCATTGCCTGCTGTTAATTTTACTTCTTTATCCTGCCCATATCCTCCTGCGTCAAATTTTACAGTTACAGTGGGAGGAGTATCACCTACAAGCATCATAGCGCTTATTTTCATGCTGAAACTGTTTGATGAATTTTGCTTAAACACTATCTGAGAAGTAGATTCAATATTTTTAAAGGTATTAAGATTCGCTGACGGAACAATCAAAACAGCGCTGCCGGGACCGGAAAGATTGATATACGCTATGTCTCCGTACTCAGAAGTCGGAGAAGGTTTGTCGCTTCCAAAGGTTAATGAAAATCCCGATGTTTGCGCGGGGTTAGCCGGAATCAAACTATAGAAAACAACAAGCTGTGAGTAATTGTTTAATATATCCAATCCGCCAATGTTAGAAAGATTGAATTGTCTGGCTTGATACTGCGATTCGAAACGAAGAGTATCGCCGTTAGCAATACCGCTCCACTTGGAATGATCGATCAGGTAAGAGCCGTCCGGCTGTACGCCGTATTTAATGAATTTCGCGGTAAGAGTGACACTCCCGGTAATGACTGAGTCTTTGTCGAATTTCACGCCGATTGCGTCAAACCATCCGAGGAATTGATTTTCAGGATCGCCGCTTGCCGGGTTTGGAGGGAAATTTACTCCTAATGTACCGCCCTTAGGCACTTGAACATTCGGAATTTCCTCAGACACTCCGGTAAAGGAAACTGTTACTCTCTCAATCGAAGTATCTTCCGCCCATTTTGCGGTGAGAGTAATGCGCACTCTATCAAGTAATGTTGTGCTGTCGAATTTTTTGCCGTTGTCATCAAACCATCCTTCAAAAATAAAACCGAAGAGTACAGGATTCGCCGGAAAATCCGAAATAGGAGAACCTACATTCTGACCTGATCTTGAAAGTGTATTAGCGCCGTTCTTTGGATCAAAAATTATATTGCCTCTGTTCGGATCCTGCCAAGTCCATCTCGCGTTCAAAGTTATATTTTCGCTGAGAATGTCATCCGTAAAAAAGGAACCGCCGTCTGAATAATTCCATCCTGAAAAATTATGATTCGGCTTTGACGGAATCGGAAGTTTCTTTTTCGACAAGTCAACGCTTGATCCCTTTGGAATTTGTATAGATTTTACCGATGCGGCTTTATCACTTCCGCCGCATAAACAATTCGCTAAACATGCAGTCTTAAATGAGATAGTAACATTATTACCATCGTCCGCGTCGGAACAAGCCATAGCAAGTCCCATACAAAACACAACTGTGAATAACGCAAAGATTACTTTACTTTTCATAGTTTCTCCTCAAAAAAATCTGATATTTAAGAACAGATATCTGTCCTTAATCACAATATAACAATTTTTTTATTTTAAAACCAATTAGCCGCGTTGTCTGAACATTTCTGTCCAAAAATTATGAAGGTGTCAGTCACCGTGAAAGATAACTGACACCGCGAACAGTGACCGGCGCCTCAGAAGGTGTCGGTCACTGTTTTAGTTATGGAACTTTATTTCAGTAACGCGTACCAGCATCGATCCTGCCGGTGTGTATTTAACCATTGCGATAGCGTTAGTGGGAGACGCGCCGTCGTAGAAACCTGTCAGCGGACGTGTGTAGCTGTTCAAGCCTTCCGTCAAAAATTCACGGCTGTTTCCGCCCGCGATAACACTTCCGCCGCCTGCGTTAAGCGCTCTTCTTATCTCGATGTCATTGTACCTTCCGTCTTCAATTCCTTCATTGTTTTTTGTTTTATTAGGCGATGCCGAGCACATTACCATTTCGTAACTGACGGTGATATAAGTGTAAACATTATAAACATTTACAGTTGTCGGGAATCCCCAGCTAAGACGGGTGTAACCGTGGGCATGATGAGCTTTGACTCTCTCCCAGTCAGCACTTGAGAAGGCGGGATTTGGATTTGCGTAGCCATCCAAATATAAACCTGTATTATCGGGATTATTACGCAAGTCGCCTATGATCCACCATTTCTTACCATCATACTCAAATTTTTCCTGCTTGGTATTTGAATCTACCCATGATCCGACCTGATTAAACAATGTATCGTTTTCAGAACCTTCCGCAAGTTTTGTTACAAGAGGCTGCACTACCTGCCAGCTTGCTTTCAATGTGATATTTCCTTCGATGATGGTTGCCGCTGTGTACTGTTTTTCGCCTTCAAACCAGCCGAGGAAGTTATATTTAGTTCCGTCAACAACAGGTTTTACAGGTGTCGGGAACAGAGCACCCAGACTTGTGTTTTTCCTGATATTAACCGGATTAGTATTAAGAGCCGTGCCTCCGTCAAGATCAAATGTAACTACGGCAAGAAGATCGGGAGTTAACCATCCCGCGACAAGAGTCATGCTTTCATTGAAAACAGTACCGCTTGTATACGCGTTTACGAAATCAGTATCAGCTTCCGCAAACCATCCAAGGAAAGCGTATCCCGAAGTACTGACCGGATTGTTCGGGAAATCAGCGCCGAAACTTGATCCTTTATTGATCTGTTTGGTTTCGAATACAGTTCCTTCTGATTTAAATGTGATATTTAAAATTTCGATCCATTGCGGTACCGCGATTAATGTGCCGGGTGTGATATTTTCGTGTACAGGATAACCTGTGATAGAATCAACCCAGCCGTTAAAGTAATATCCTTGTCTGACAGGATCCGCCGGCATATTGTCTGCGCCTATAGCGTTCCCCGCTTTTATAACTACATCTGATTTTGTTCCGTACGAACCGGGATCGAAAGTTACAGTGACATCCGGTAATTCATTTACCATCATCATTGCGCTGATTTTTACGCTGAACGAGCTTGTAGAACCCTGTGAAAAACTCATTCGCGTAAACCCTTCTATACTCTTTATAAAATCAAAATTTTCTTCCCTGATAACAAATACCGTACTGCCCGAATAATTTAATGTAGATGTCTGACGGGCTGCGGTTCCTTCTACATCGGCTGCTGCCCAGAAATAGAACGGAGGATCATAAAGCGCGGTAGTTAATGGGTTGATACCCGGAGTCAGGCTGAAAATCATTATTAAATATTTATAATTATTCATGGTCTCAAGCCCGCCCATATCGGAAATATCAAATAGTCTGTTACCCCATTGAGAAGTAAAGGTGATAGTATCATTATTGGCAAAAGAAGAGTTGTTGCCGCTTCCGAATTTAGAATGATTGATCAGCCATGAGCCGTCTTCCTGCGCGCCGTATTTAATCCATTTCGCGGTAAGCGTTATATCAGTAATCGAAGTAATAATTGTATCTCTGTCAAATTTTTGTAAACCGATAAACCAGCCGACGAAGTCATCGGCAGCGCTTGTCGGATCCTCGGGGAACAACACGCCCAGCGTACCGCCCGAAGGAATACGAATGCTTTCAATTTGCGAAGGAGTGCCTCCGGCAGTGTTAAACGAAATAGTTACTCTCGGAACTAGAGGATCTTCGGTCCATTTTGCCGTAAGTGTTATGCGCACTTTTTCAAGCACCGTATCTTTATCATGTTTTTTATCCTGAGTGTCAAACCAGCCTCCAAAAATCCAGCCGTACCACACAAGATCAGCGGGGAAGTCGGCAATAACTTTGCCAATCTCGCCTTGTCTTGTAAATGTACTCGCGCCGTTTTTCGGATCAAAAGTTATCGCTCCTTTATTCGGATCAGTCCATGTCCACCTTGCGGATAATGTAATATTTTTAGTGACAATTTCGTATTTATCAAATGGACTGCCCTCCGCCGTAACCCACGTAACAAACGTATGATTCGTTTTTGTCGGCGTAGGAAGCGTTATGTCATTATCATCCAGACACGTCCCTTTCCGAATTTTAATTGACTCTACAGTTGAACCCGCATCCGTGCCATCGCACTGACAACTTGCCTGACAAACTGATGTATCAAATTTGATAGTGACCTTATTGCCGTCAGCAGGTTTTCCTTCATCAGGACAAGCCATAAACAGGCTCATACACAACAGAGCCGCGATTACCGTAAAGATTACTTTACCCTTACACTTCATAGTCTTTCCTCCGAATGGTTTTTAAGATGGAATTCCCATCCTTAACCATAACATAGCACTTTATCAAAAAAATGTCAGCGGTCATTAAAGGTGGCAGCCACTATTTTTCCACTCTTTTACGATTGCCGGTACTGATAAATAAAGAAAATACCAAAAAGGTGGCAGCCACCTTTTTTCCACTTTTTTACGATTATTGGTACTGATCGGTACTAATCGGTACTGACAAGTACTGCTAAATGAAGAAAATACCAAAAAGGTGGCAGCCACCTTTTTGGTATTTTCTTTTCAGCTTGTCTTTCCGTCATGAAAATAGTTATATTTAATAAAAACACTACAGGAGTCGTTTATGAGAAGATTTACCTTATTTTTTATTATTTCGTTTGCGATAATTTTCGGGCTAATTTCCGCAAGCTGCGGTGATACCGATTCTAAAACAAACGAAACACCGAATACGGGAAAACCCGTTGTGCCAACCGAACCCGAATTGCATATTTACATCGCTTTTGGGCAGTCCAATATGCAGGGACCGGGCGCTATCCGTGAAAAGGATGTGGAAGGAATCGGCGATCGTTACAAAACGCTGAATGTTGTTGCCGGCGTATATGCCAAAGAAAACCGCGCGAAAGGACAGTGGTACAAAGCAGTCCCGCCGCTTATCATTCCTGACGCTAATTTACCTCACTGGGACGGGGCAACATTTACAACAGGGCTAGGACCGACCGATTATTTTGGACGTACACTCTCCGAAAACACCCATGAACTTATCACGATCGGAGTGATAGCCGCCGCGCACGGCGATTTAGCGCTTGCTTCCTTCCACAAAACAAGGGGCGTAACCTATTTCAACAACAGCACCGAAGGAAAAGAACCTAACAGACCAAGTTCAACCGAAAGGCAGGGATGGACGAGATACACCGGCGCAGGCTACACAAGCATTTATGAAGCGATTATCTCCAACGCGAAAATCGCCCAGGAACAGGGCGGCATCGTCAAAGGCATCATTGTCCATCAGGGTGAGAGCGGAAGGGGTCTCACATACGCTGCGTGGCACGAAATATTAAAGGAAATCTATGATGACATGCTTTCCGATCTCGGACTTGAGGCGAATTCAATCCCGATTTTGCTGGGTCAGCTCTGGAAAGAAGGCACAGGTCCGGGCGGTTACCTTAACACAGACAATAAACTTATCAGAGCCGTCATCCCAAGAGCGAGGGTAATAAGTACGCAAGGCATAACAGAAGGCAGAACCGGCAAAGGACAGCCCGATAACCTTCATTTCGGCTCAGCCGACCTCGAAGAACTCGGCAAACGGTATGCCCAAAAAATGCTGGAGTTAGTATATTAGGTGGTTGCCGCTATTTTTACACTTTTTTACGATTCAGTCGCGGGATAGCCAAAAATAATACCAAAAAGGTGGCAGCCACATATTTTGCGTTTTATTACGATGACTAGCACTAATAAATGAAAAAAGTATCAAAAAGGTGGCTGCCACCTTTTTGATACTTTTTTCCCGCTTTTTTTATACTATTTCGAAGACGGCTGCCGACACACTGCCGCCGTAAGCTTGACTCTCTCTGAAAATTTGTAACATAATGAGTAACTACAGATTTTAAAGGAGTGATCATGGCGGCAAAGTTACTTCCTCGTAGCAGTCAAATGTCCGGTCATTATTTTCAACGTACATGGATGTTGTATTTAATGCTGGCGTTACCGATTGTCTATTTTATTGTATTCAAATACATTCCAATGACAAACATAATAATCGCGTTTAAGGATTATAACATGTTTCAGGGAATTTGGTATTCGGATCCGAAACCATGCCCTGATACAGGTCACAGAGTGGGCTGCGGTCACTGGGTAGGTTTTAAGTACTTCATAGAAGCTTTCCAAAACAGAGACTTTGGTTTGTCTCTGCGAAATACGATAGTACTTAATGTTTTAGACCTTATTATGGGATTTCCCGCTCCTATTGTCCTTGCCCTTCTTTTAAACGAACTTGTAAATCAGAGATATAAGAAATTTACGCAAACAATCATCTATCTTCCCCACTTTCTTTCGTGGATTATTATTTCCGGTATAGCGGTTCAGCTTTTTGCGCCTTCAGGCGGTGTTGTTAATATTTTACTGAGCAGAATAGATACGGGACCGATCGACTTCCTTATGAAACCCGCTAACTGGATCGCGACATATATAGGGCTCGGCGTAGAT
>Ga0209755_10009537_pt1 | contig 10255 bp, 14 predicted proteins | sample TergutCo191P1_FD_187301 | JGI IMG/M metagenome (GOLD analysis project Ga0209755, IMG submission 187301) | Cornitermes sp. P1 segment gut microbial communities from Petit-Saut dam, French Guiana - Co191P1 (SPAdes) (version 2) | ecosystem: Host-associated > Arthropoda: Insects > Digestive system...
AGGACCCAACACACACATTGCAGCAGGTAAAGAAAACAAACAAACTGAACTCCATATATGATAAAAAATACATAAGCATCAATTTATTAAATTCCTACTAAATTCATTTCCTGTTGTCACTTGCAGGCATGCTGCTGCATCTATAGTTTAGTAACTGAAGTAAAGACTAGTATTGTATCTCCCTGAGGATGGTCGCTAAGTGACCGAAACATGTAGGAGGTAGAGTTTTAGACAATACATATGTTTTAATGTGTTGTTTATAAAATATATTGAGTGCAATTAGTTGGAATACAGATATATAAACAAGACAATATTATAAATGTCTTATTCTCATATAACTAACAAAGCAAATATATATCAATACAGTCTGTACAGCAATCAAAAAAATTAATATAAGTTAATTTACTTCTCTTTCCTTTCGTTGGCATTTACCCATTCTGTGTAAACTATACCTAGACTAATGAACCTTTCATTCTCTTGAAAGCTTTTAATACTCATCAGAATATCCAGTTTACCAACCCCATTCACAGTTAACACTGGATGCCAGAAAAGTACACCATCAGCCATCAGCTTTGCAAGGTCACTAAACTGTTCATTTTGAAATGCAAATTTCACCAAATCAGCAAAGTTTTAACTAGTTTCCATTAAATTTTTTCACTCAAAGCACACTTGAAGTCACTGTGCCATTTCATTGTGACTGTATGTTGCAGACTACAACCTGCACTACAATATCCCTTACATTATGCCACTGACAGAACAGCATATCTGAGGGGACCAGCCATCCCCCAGGACACAACAATATTCAATATGATAACTTTATACACCACCTATGAGTTCATAAAGTGTTTTGATCTAAATCCATAGAGAACATTCATTGTTACGAAGCTAGTAACTGCTCAGTCAGTCAAGCAATTCCCTACCTTTTTATGTAATCTGAAGATTCAGCCCAGTGTTAATCAATGCCCTTACTTGTCCTCATCCTGGACCAGATGAAATATCCTATTCTGTTCATTTGACATTCATTTCAACCACCATCCCCACTCCTACGTCAACAGTATGTTGCCACATCCATAAAAATATACTGGCTCATATATAAACATATTGCCATCTGTTGGTAATCATGGGAAATCCATTCCTAGTTCTTTCCCCAGCTTCTATATTGGCTTTGGTTTACAATGCAAAACAACCCATTTCAGCTTCTTACTGTGCTTCAACTGGTGTGTGTGTGTGAGGGGGGCCTGGGTGGACATGCACAACACAAGAACAAAGAAACATTTTCCAAAAAAGAACAGGTATAAACTATGAAAAAAGTACTTCAGTGGAAGGGGTATTCTACCATTCACTCAAGTGGTCACTGCCCTCCACTTTCAGAACCTGAATTTTGTGTATGTGCCACTGAGCTTTTCCATCCTGCTTTTCTTTTCCCCTTGCTTGTGGATACTACATACAGTGTTCCTCCAGCTTCAATGGTAATTTTGAAGTGACCACATATGTAACCTTAAAATTAGTTTAGTGAATTAACATAACTGTCTTCGAAGATAAATACCAGTTCTCAAGTAACAAACACTACTGCCAGTAGTAGTACCCAAGTTCTGAAAATGACAAGGATCAGTATTAATTCCCAGTGTGGTGTGTGTGTGTGTGTGTGCACAGAAATCATCACATTCACTCACCTATTAGAGTCCATGATTGTGTTCAGGCGATGGGCTATTGTAAGTACTGTGCAGTCTTTGAATTCACTACGGATTGTTGTCTGAAAAAAATACATGCAACTGTTAGTACAACAAACCTTCAGATGCAACATAATACTATCTATTTTCTGATGTCTTAAGAATGGAAAAACTAGCTTATATAATTCTATAGGGTTCTGGTAATGATGTATGTGGTGTGGTTATAAAATAACCAGACTTAATTATTTTCTTATTTATTATATTCTAACTAATTGCACTAATTTGTTATTTATGAACAACACATTAAAACATTTGTATTGTTTAAACTTCTAAAACTAACTAACTAACTAAACAATACAAATGTTTTAATGTGTTGTTCATAAATAAAAACAAATTAGTGCAATTAGTTGGAATATAATAAATAATTAAATATTGCACAGTTAAAAAACAATGAAATTAATTATTTTCTGCTTACCTGTAAACTTGACAACAGCGAGCAGTGTGTGGTATTGGTTTGTGCTCTCCCCTCCATTCACAGTTACAATTTAAAAGTTGTGTGGCAAACAGTTTGGCAGTACTTTACTTGAAGTGGATTGTGTTCTTGCTCTCCGTCAGAATCATGGTAAGTGTTAATGTGGAGCAATGTATCAATGTGAAATTCTGTGTGAAACTTGGAAAATCAGCTACAGAAATGTACGATTTGTTGAAGAAAGTTTATGGTGATAAGTGTCTATCTTGTACTCAAGTTTTTGAGTGGTTTAAAAGGTTTAAAGAGGGAAGGGAAGAGATCAGAGACGATCAGCACCCCAGTCGTCCCAGCACATCAAAAACAGACACTAACATCGAAAAAGTCAGTGAAATTGTTAGACAAAATCATAGCCTGAGCATTCAAGCAGTTGCCGATTTAATTAACATTGACAAGGAAACTGTTCAACAGATTTTACATAACAATTTAGACATGAAAAAAGTGTCTTTGAAGATGGTGCTGAGACTCCTCACTCCTGAACAAAAGGAAATTTGAATGAACATTTGTGCTGACATTCTTCGAAACACTGAAAATGACCCAAACTTTTTAGAGAATGTAATAACTTATGATGAATCATGGTTTTTTCAATATGACCCAGAAAGTAAGCACCAATCCATGCACTGGAAGAGCCCCAGTTCACCAAGGCAAAAGAAAGCACGGCAGAGCAAATCCAAATTTAAAGCAATGATGATTGTTTTTTCCGACATCCAAGGGATTGTTTATTTGGATTGGGTGCTTGAAGGTCAGACCGTTAACCAGGTCTACTACAAGGAGGTTTTGACAAACCTTCATGAATGGGTGAGAAGAAGAAGACCTGAAATGTGGAAGAATGACTCATGGGTTCTTCACCAAGACAATGCGCCGGCACACAATGCCCTGTCTGTCAAGACGTTTTTGACGAAGCACAAGATCAACGTGTTGAAACATCCACCATACTCACCTGACCTAGCCGCATGTGACTTTTTTTTTATTTCCAAAGATCAAGTCTGCGTTAAAAGAAACCAGGTTGGAGTCCATAGATGCGGTGAAGGCAAAAGCAACAGCACTCATAAATAAGCTATCAGACGACCTGCAGCATTGTTTCCAACAGTGGAAGATTCACATGGAGTGGTGTAGGGATTGAGGAGGGGAGTATATTGGGGGTGACATTTCTATTGTGTAATTTTTTTGAATAAAAAATGTTCTAACACCAGTCTGGTTATTTTATAGCCACACCACATATAATATTTCAACTCATAGACTCTTTGCACTTTTTCCAATGCGTATATTGAAATACAATAAGTTTCAGGGACCTGGATCAACATCTAATTTGATATTCATCTGAGTTTAATTACAGTGTAAATAATCACCATGTCATGACAGCTGTTTTGGTAGAAGCCTGAAGACAGGTACTGAACCTGTCCCCAAAATGTAGTACATAATAATTCAATACATACCATGGAAAAAGCCCAGAAAGTCTATGAGTTGCAAGACTAGCTTATGTTATGTAAAGGTCAGCAAATGGATTGTAATTAACCCTTTCAATGGTATTGATCAGAAACTTGCACTAGAAATAAAATGTACACTACGGACAAAACTTTTAAGCTGCGGTCCTCTGCAATGCCACATGCACAGTGTTACATCCTAGAAGACCATAGCTGAATATACACCTCCAAAAGAACCTCAAATCTCATGCACAGAACTACTGTGCCTGTCATTCTATGCCACTGGTCAGACCTCTTACATATCTTGAGGGTGATATTAGATGAATGTATATCATCAGTCAAAGAAATACAAGATGAAAATGAAGCTTTCAGAGAATACCACTCAATCACACTTAATGGCCTTACATTTCCACACATATGTGTAATATTTACATATATTTTATGTCACTTTCTGCATGTTAGGGGTGATGGTGGAAAGACCTCCTTCAACTCTCAGACATGCTTCATTTCAAACAAACTGAGAGGATGGGAAACTAACCAAACAACTGATCAACTAGCTAGCTAGCTTACTAATTCCATGCAAAAGAGTCACTTAATGGAACCTGAACATTGCTATCACATTCACAAGTGCCCCCAACTGTCCCTAGCCCAAGCCAGATCAATCCCATCTGTGTTCCCCACCCTGCTTCCTGAAAATAAATTTTAGTAGTATCTAGTCTTCCATGTGATTTTCCCTTTAGATTTCCCCAACAAAACCTGGCATGCCCCTATCTTCTCCCCCACATATGCTATATGTCCTGCCCACCTCATTATTCTGATTTGATCAGAGCAATAATATTTAGTACAAAGCACAGTTCATAAAGCTCCTCATTATATAGTCCTCTCCACTCCCTGTTACCTTGTCCCTCTTAGGCCCAAATATTTTCCTCAGCACCCTATTCTCAAACACCATCGGCCTATGTGCCTCTCTCAGTATGACAGTTCAAGTTTCACACCCACATAAAACAACAGGCAAAATTATTGTTCTGTGTATTTTAATCTTTACATTTGCAGATAGCACACTGGAAGACAGAAGTTTCTGCACCGATTGATAGCAAGCATTCCTTGACTTCGATCTGTTCTTAATTTCTTCATTGTTCAGTGCCTCCCTTGTCCCACCTAACCTCTTCTACAAAATCTAACATATACCTTGCTAATTCCCTGGCCACTGTAGTAAGTAACTCTGGTCTAACTCTTATGTTACACATGCTGAACCGCATGTCCCCCTTCTACTTTTCACATCATACCAAAGGATCAGACCAAGTCTGAGGCATTCGTGAATGATTCGTCACATGGTAAGGTCTTATGGTGAGAAAGAGTTAGCATCTCGCACAACCCTCAAGCTGGAGGACTACCCTCATCAGCTGTCTGCAACTGCTAATTAACTTCAAACAGTATTTCATAATCTGTTGACCAGGTGTCAGGTAAATCTGAGAATTAAAAGTGGTCATTTCCATCCCCTACTCTAATACACAGTAAGTCAACATTTATTGTATCAGGAAACATAAGACCATTAAGCTTGCCATGTGTACAGATTCCGTTTACAACTGATCTCCATGTATAAACCATGCCACTCACACTCACATGATGCAAACAGTGCAGTACCTTCACACACGACAGAACACGTACCTGTATAAGGTCATCAGTTTCCAAATCAATAGCAGCAGTAGCTTCATCAAGAATGAGGACCTTTGTTTTCCTAAGTAGTGCTCTAGCCAGGCATATCAGTTGACGCTGGCCAACACTGTGGAATGAAATCAAGACTGTTCATCACAGCATGTACAATCAAACTTCCGCATCTTTTTACTAAACCAACCTAAGATTTAATTTACATAAAATTACATAACACTCAGATTTCGTCAATTTATGATAATGGTATCATTCACTATGTCCTCATATTTTCTTCACAACCTTAGTTCTTTCTAATGGTAAATTTTTCATAAAACAAAATAACAACACAATGAATTCTACATCTAACATTAACACAAATATCTGAAAAATATGTGACAACAGATATATTTCTTCTGCCTGTACTGGATACAATCCAAGAAAACCCCTTCCAGTTGTTATTTCTTTCACCTGTCGCTGTACTTCGAATACTTCTCTGTTCCATTGTTTGTTTATATGTCACTTGACATTACAGCACATTAAGGATGATAAATAATACAAAAAATAACACACTTCGTTTTTGCATCATACCTAAATATATGAATACAACATTCACTTGCAACTGTTTTTTAATATCATTTCACCATACTTCTAGGACTCACTAATGCAATACTTTTTTTATACGCCTCCACAGTTGGATAAAATGACGGTTCAAAAACTTCTGAAGTTTGAAGGCCATGTATAAAGCAAGGTTTGACTTTTGAAATTACCTATATATCCTGAATATATTTACTTTATCAGTTGCAAGTAATTCAAAATTCACAATGTCTAAAACATTAATAAATTTTTCAAAATTCATACACAAATACAAGTAGATCATTGAAGATTCTGGTCTTCTTGGATTACCTGGAGACTGAAGTAAAGAGCTCCTCTGAAACACTGGTACCTTCATACTAATTTGCATTTCATCGTATCTCAGTAGACTGCTCCCAACCTCAACCCTCACAAGCTCATCAACCCCTACTAGATTCTGTTATCCTCATAAGGGTTCAAATTTATACATTGTAACCATCATCCCACATTAAAAAGGCTACATCTGTCTCACAATTCCATGGATATTTAGTCATCGGACAATTCAGCTGTCACATCTGATGGTCACTAAAAATGTTTTTCTGCCACCACTTCAGAGACATGCTTTGGCTTTGGGCAATGTTGTTATAGTAAATGAGCAGGCTGATGAAGATGAGGCACCAAGGGATGGATGTGGTCACACACTGTACACATATCAAACGGCAGTTCCTTACCACATCAACCATGACGACAGAAAACAAAGCAGGCCGCAGAAATATTTAATTACACACTGTACATGTATCAAACGGCAGTTCCTTACCACATCAACCATGATGACAGAAAACAAAGCAGGCCCCAGAAATATTTAATTCTGACCCCACTACAAAATGACTGACAGTCCACAAACAATTTATTCAATACATGCCCCATGAAAGCTTGGAGTACTGTGCAGTTTACTCAACCCATACCCCAGACAAGCTTGAAGTATTACATATCAGTTACCACTAGAATTACTAATTTAAAATCTCAGCATACCTGAGATTCTCCCCCCCTTCTGATACAGGATGCTCTAGTGCATCTGGCAATCCCTTTACAAAGGCCTTCAAATGAGAATGCTCCAGAGCCAGCCATATTTCTGCATCAGAATGACGGTCAAATGGATCCAAGTTGACACGCAACGTTCCTGAGAAGAGGACTGGATCTTGAGGAATAATTGTTAATCGTGACCTATTATGACAGAAATATCTTATTAAAATTGTTGTTACATCATTTTGCAAACTTGCTCTTTCTCAACATTTTATGCAAGGATCATTGAAAAACCAATGTTATCTTATGGCTACAAACAATATTTTCTCATGAACATATATGGCATATTCACTAAGGTCAAGTCATAGGAAGCATGAATGACAGCAGTTGTCATAGTCACTGCTCTGGTCACCTAAGATGCAACACAGGAAAATTACTCTGTTGTAAGAAATGGTTATGAGTGGGACGAGGGGGTTCTGAAAACAAACTGGATGCAGTAATCTGTAATTTTTAAGTAGAGGGTGCATCAGTGTATCAGGTGAATTTGCAACACTGCTTTCTCTGGTTCAGCAACAATGGAGCAGATGCCACTATCGCCATTTTGCTGCCTACTTTAAAGTGTCTTAGTTGCAATAGAGCTGTGGATTGAAGCACAATGTGCTTTTCCTGTGAAAGCGTTTTACAAAAACAGTGATAGTTCTGTGATTGCTCAGTGTGAATTTCAAAGACAGTTCGGGATACATCACAATCTTGCTGTTCCATCAGCCCATGCCATCAAGAACTGGGTTCAAAACTTCGAGGCTACTGGTTCTACATTAAAGAAGAAAGGTGGTAGTGTATAAACAGTACGTACACCCGAGAACATTGCGGGAGTGAGACAGGCCATTGAAAGACGTCCACACCGTTCTGCACATCGTCACTCTGTGTCACTTGTGTTGTCTGAAGCCAGCGTTTGATGGATTTTACGCAAAGATCTTCACTTCTACCCCTACAAACTTCAAGTTACTCATGCACCACAAGACTGCCAGACTTTCTGCAGTTAATTAACAAAACCAAGAACTTGTAAACACCTTAATGATGAGTGAAGAAGCTAATTTTCATTTATCTATGTTTGTTAATAAACAAAATTTCCGCTATTGGTCTGCCGCAAACCCCACAGAACTTCATGAGAGACCACTTCACAGTTCCAAGTCATAGTACAGTGCGCAATATCTTAATTCTAATTATCAGTCCTTACTTCTTTGAAGATGAGAGAGAAAAGGCTGTAACTGTGACTGGGCCACGTTATGTTCACGTGTTGGAGAACTTCTTAGGTCCTGAGCTTGCTCATCATCCAGTAACCGAATAAATGTTTTTCCAACAAGATGAAGCTATGAGCCACACTGCACGAGATTCCATGGCAGCTGTGAGGAATATGTTTCCTAGCCATGTTATCTCCATATATGGGGACATCATATGCCCAGCCAGGTCACCTGATTTTCAGCATGTGATTTCTTTCTCTGCAGGTATCTGAAATCTCAAGTCTTCAAAGCTCCAGCACCCCACACAGTTCAGGAGTTGAAACATCAAATTCAGCAAGAAGTCACACGAATTCCTGCGGAGATGCTTCAAATAGTAATGGGTGATGTTCGCAAGAGACTTACCGAGTGCCTAAAGCAGAATGGTGGTCATCTGAATTATGTTATTTTTGGAAAGCAGGACTTTTGTTTCAATGTGTTAAACTGTTAAATGGGCTAAATTCAAAGTGAAAAAATCTAAATTCTTTTATATATACATTGTGTTCATATGTGTTGAAACTAAATAAATGAAAGCATTTATTGTTCATGACATTTTTAAAATCGCCCGATTCACTGACGCACCCTGTATAAATTAATCAAGATATACCACATTTGTAAAAAAAAAACTACAACATGAATTTGAAGAATCCCATACAAAAACACATTTAAGAACTACGCATACAAGTGTTTCCAAATTATAAGGGACAAACGGACAAACACAGCTCATTGGAACAAGCAACAAAGTCTTAATACATATAGGTCTGGAAACCAACTGTTTCAGAGATACTTAACACTGTTTTGCAGCAGCCTGTGTCTAGATTTCTGAATACAAGTTCATACACATATCATACAGTAGGATTCTGTAGAACTGTCACATATTTCAGTTCCTTTATTTTTTCACAACATTACCATTCCTTCAAAGGAAATTGCTTTTCCTTTCTCACTGTTTCACTAAGAGGTGCTCAAAGATGATACAACAACAATATAAAATATCTCTAAAACACTTAGTTTCTGGGCCTGTATTTATTAAGACTTTGTTGTTTGTTTCAGTAACCTCTATTTACCAATTAAATTTAGAAGTTAAGTTTACAGCAAGTACCTACACACGTTCAAGGAACTTCTGGTAGCAAGCCCCATTTGGAAAATGGGCATACTGAAAGCCAAAGAACTAAACAAGACTCCTGTGGCCTCTGCCAGGGAATTAAAAGTTTTGTCTGGGACTTCACATGGGATTCTCAAGCCATTAAATATGCTACTTAAGAAGGTGTCAAGGGTTTACGAGATTAAAATCACATTTATTTTAATGTATGTACCGTGCATCTTATACAGTTTACTATCCAGACCAACAAATGCATTTGCTTGTCTGGATAATAAACTAAAATTTCATTGTTCAAGTTAGTTTCATTATTTCCTACAATGAACAAAATTTTTTAATTATTTACCACAAAACTCCTATTGTAAACCTATATCTACCAACTAAAGCACATTTTAATCACTGCTGTTTTACAAGAAACACACTGATACTCAATTCCTACTTACCTTAAAGCATGCAGACCAAGTTTTGAGATATCCACACCATCAATAAGAATCTGCCCACCTGCAGCTTCAATAATGCGAAATAGGCCTAATGTAAGTGATGACTTCCCAGCACCTGTCCGTCCAACAATACCAACCTGCAAGATAAAATTGGCAAAATCAAGGAGACTCCAACTGTAAGACTTATTCCGGGGTGTCATACCATTTGTGGTCCAACAGGTGGACAGATTTTAGTGCACAGAAGATACAGGCAGCATGCTCCTCAAACCAAATGATGCTAACTACACCACACTACAGTTAAGAACTACAACCAAGATCATGGTAACATTTTCCATTGTGAAAGCATCAAATTTCACACCTAACACTTTATTCATTCCTAGTCCACAGTCTATCATACTTGACAAATTTCATGAATTTCCTCAGTCCCTCCACACAAATCATGGATTATTATCTCAAATTACACAATTCCTTCATTCCACATCCTTACCAATTCATTATTCACACCATTCTATCTTATGACACAAAAATCTCAGCTACTGAAAGCACTGCTAAAAAAAGCCAATAAATGCTGCACAACCA
>Ga0209755_10009538_pt1 | contig 10255 bp, 5 predicted proteins | sample TergutCo191P1_FD_187301 | JGI IMG/M metagenome (GOLD analysis project Ga0209755, IMG submission 187301) | Cornitermes sp. P1 segment gut microbial communities from Petit-Saut dam, French Guiana - Co191P1 (SPAdes) (version 2) | ecosystem: Host-associated > Arthropoda: Insects > Digestive system >...
ATTTGTGTGGTTGGTTGATTGGTCTTTCATCTCTTTCAGTATTTACACTTTTTTTTTAATTTCTCTTGAACACTGCCCTAAATTTAAAAATTGTGTTATACTCTACCTTCTTGAATACCCAACTCAATCTTCACACTCAAATCCTATTTCTGTCCTCTACATTAAACAAATTCTCCAATGACTGTCATTTTGTTTATATATCAGAACAGAAAATAAGAACAATAAAGCTGCACAATGTGTTTGAAATTTTTCTTCTTGAAATCACGTAGCATCTTATACTTCTCTAAATTTTAAAAGTAAGTCTTCAACCCCTCTACCATATAATGCAATGAAAAAGAGATATTATTAACAGATGATAAGACATGGTTGTTATAAAAAATTTTATTTATGGTTTATTTAATAATGTTGCTAGAAGCTCACATTATACATACTCATCATATGCAAGTTCAAAAAGTGCACTTTCACTTACATGTGATCATCATGTCTAGCCCAACTGAGAGAGATGGGTAGGAGGAGGAGCAAAGTCACACTGTTAACTTGAATCACATTTCCCACATGAGCAATGTTAAGAGTAAAATTTCATGTTTTAATTGAAATCGACTTAAGAAAATAATGACTTGCTTACTGGAGGCCCATGACAATATGTCAACTGATGAATTAGAATTACAGAAAGAGCTCAGCCTTCTTCAAACTGACAACATCTTGCAAAACAGCATATGGGGTGTGCACAAACTCAAAAATAGTGACCATAACACAGGGCAAAATGCCAAGTGTCAAAGATGGACGAATGTGAGAAGCTAAAGGCTGAAAAGCAACTAAAGGCAGATGATTTCTTAAATAACTTACCACCAGTATATCCATCAAATACCTCTAGAGATGTCCCAAAACACAATATTGCTGTTCCCCCCTCCCTCAACTTAAATCTCCTTCTCTACCACTGCATCTACAGTGCCTTCAATGGATTATGAAGATCCTCAATGGTTGTGTCCTCAGCTGTTACCACTACATCTCAATCATCTATGCAGCAAACTGCCTACTGTGTGGTCAGCGTATGTTAATTTTTGTGATTTTTTGTTGTTAATATAACAGCAACAAATTATGTCTGAGAGTGATGGACGAAGAGAAATTGATGCTTGTAGGCAAATTAATTTTTATTTAAGTGATTTCTTTTAGAATGCAACTGCTGCATAAATCAAGGGGTACCTGTATTCAGTGTTAAGTGGATAAGTGAAAAATTAATTGGAAAAGATGGAGAAAGAAGAGATCATGACTTAACTCGTACTACCGGGCATCTGCCTTGATGGACTGATAAAATCCACAAAAAAATCTCAATCAGGATAGATGGTGTGCCAGCTGTAGTTTGAACCAGACACAATGAATCCATGTTAGAACCATTACAGCTTGAGCCAAGTTGCTTAGTCAAAGACATGTCCTCCATTCAAGGCCCATTTTTATAGTCCTTTTAGGCTATCTGGGTTCCTACCAGTTACTTGTTTCCAGGAACCTGAATAGGTACTTATTTTACAGTTTATACAGGTATGTGTATACTCATGGAAAAAAGTTAAATGTAAAGCTGTACTTGCACCTAAGCACCAAGCTCAGATGGTACTTGATACAGAAGACACACATGCAAAGATCCAAACACTCTAGATACCGAATGCATGTGAGTGGTCACCTTCAAAGTCTGACTGCTTTACTCCAGACGAAAGAGCAACTACAACACAATGGAAGGGAGGATGGGCCCACCTCAGATCCAGTCTGGTAGTGGTGCTGATGGCTCTGACAGGAAGTGTATTAATGGGAAAGAATAAAAACCATACATAAAATGGGCAATATATAATCTAAAAAGACAGTTCATGCGAAATAATATTCCAGTGGACAAAAAGGTAAAACAAACAGGTGGACTTGGTGAATTAAACTCTTCAGTGAGGCAACAGATATTAAAACCTTTTCATGTGTGCACCATCCCTTCAGAGACCATTTGCATCATTTTAAGATCTATTAACATGCACATGTTTAACTAGTGGTATCACTGTATAGTAAAAGATTACAACGCAAGCATTCTTACTACATTCTGTTCTTTTTCATTAAGGCATTATTTGGTAAGTACAATTAAGATGCATTTACCCAGAAAATGCAGTCCTTTGATTATCCTAGCTGACAGATCAGTATCAAAGTAGCATGTGAGAAGTTCTTAAAAAATTGAAATTATTACTACTGTAATGTAACAGGCACCTTTCCAGTCCACATCTCATTGCAGTCCTCTTGTGATGTAAATTTCTTGGCACAGCAGAAATAAAAATTCCCACACCAACATAAAATATTAGTGCCTACAGACATTTCTTAGTTGCTCTTCTGATACATACTTTGTTTATTTCACAATGACAATGGCCACCAAGTTACACTAAAATGAATTTCATGTACTTATATAAAAAAAAATAGCATTTTTATAAATGTGGGGAAAAGGGGCAAGAGAGAGAAAGGAAAAACCATGATACAGTGCATACCATACCGATGGAAATGGTACCTTTCTTCTCCCTGTTTTCCCACTTCTGACCTCCCTGTACAAAATGGTACACCTTGCCCTCAGAACTGATCGTTTAAGAAGTGACAACTGAAGACTGTGATCTTCTGTGCTTGATGCCATGTAGTAAGTGCACCATGCTGCCTCCAACTTGAGAATAAATGGACACAACACAATACTCTAAAATGCTGGTAACCAATTGCCACACTACATGCTGTCATGAACCAGAAAACACAACCTAAACTGTTGCAACTGGCCAGATTTTTCCTATATAACCGATTTACAGTCTACTCTTTTGTAATGCATATGTTTGTATCTTGCACACATTGACCAAAAACAGAAATGTGGAACTACATGAGATTATGATTATGAAAATTATGGCACTTTACTGTTAATGAGATCATTGCAGAAAAGACAATTTTCTGCTCTCACAATATTCATCTTTGAGAGAATATCAGAAGCCATGTTTAAATTACTTAGTAGACCAAATATGACCAAGAGACCTTCCTATTTGACAGAATATTAGGGACCATGTTTAAATTACTATGTAGGCCTAATATGATCAACAGATGACCATGTAACCATCCCTGTCTGACAGAATCATTTAATCAATGATCTTATAAGATTTTAAAATGAATTAATATCATTTACAGTCTTCAATCACAGGAAGTTCATAAAATTACACTCATGTGCACATTTTAACATTAGTTCAAGAAATAAGAAAAAAAATTGAACCTTTTCACCCTCAGAACTTTTATGTCTATAAGACTGATGCCAATAAGCACCTAGAGATCAGAGTTTCAAAAATTAAGATTTTCATGACTTCTAACACCAATTACATTGAACTTGTTGACCACTTCTTTCATTTCATAAACTACAGTAGTACAAAGGAGATACTGAAAGAACAAGTGACTATACAAACTTATTATTTAAAACCATCCTGAAAACTACTGCACAAAACACATGACATATAATAATCTTCTCACATGTTTCATCTGAAATCTCTCCAACTTTATACACTGGTAACATAATAAAGCCTTTAAAGTATATAAAAAACAGCTTGAATATAAAAAATTATAAAGTATGTTAGTGAGTTTTATTTAAAAATGACTTAATACAATCAGGAAACCTAATAAATAAAGTAGAAACACAAATTGTAAAATGGTCATCTGTTCGATGAACAATAAATTCTTGCACAAATTCTGACATATACCGGGAATGCTAAATAGATATGGAATATATGACATCCACTCTTTTTCCAAAATTTTACTGTGATGAAAAATGATGATGTGGTCTACAAAATTGGTCCCAAAACTAAGGAACTTCTTTACTCTGTTTCACAGTAATTCAGAGAATATCTCATAAACCTTTAAAAACAATGAAAACAGTAATAAAAAACAGATAAGTGTATCAGTATCTAATATCAGTCTTGTTAAAGCTGGAACAATCATTTCCATTTTTACCCTTATGTGCTTGGCTCATTTTAATTCCTAGTTACATCCTGCTTTATGTATATACCTCTGCCTATTGCTACTTGACATTCCTTTTATTATGGCCACACATGTAACTACAAAATTAATTTGAATATATTATTTTCTATAATGATTTTAGTCCTATTAACATTATTTTCAATTACATAGAATTCACAAATGTGAGATTTTGGTAAATACTGTGATTACACACAATGATACATAAAGGTAATTCTTGGTAGTAGTACAGCAAACACACCCATATTAGCACCTTACAAATACAGTTAATGTTTGGTCTTTATAAAACAGAACTATTACAAAAAAAAACTACAAAAACCTGTATAACCACACAGTTCTGAAGATTAAAAGACATTTCAGAGTATCAATCTCATAAAGTCAAAGAGAGTATCAACCTCACAAAGCAAGACATAAAAAAATAACATTCATTAATGAACTAATGGTGCCTTGTTTGCAACTTTACCAAGTTAACTGCAGTAACAAAATTATCATGTTTTAGTGTCCCAAGCATAGATCACACTTCTTCCCAAATAAAGCCATTACAAAATCAGCAGCTTTCCCATCACATATAAATGGTTTTGCATTACTACGTAATACATGTAGTCCTTAGAAACCATTAATAGATGACCAAAACTTTGCTCACTCCAGCAAACAGATCAAAACACCAACAACACATTGTTTTTCATTATCCTAATACAGAGGTGGCCAAACAGTTGATTGCAAGCTACCAGTCGACTGCAATGAGTTGTTTGGTCAATCATGGCCATTTTTTGGTCCCTATCAAAATTTATTTGCCACCTCAGTATGATCAAAAGCTCTTCGATTGACAGCATTTGTTGGATCAACTTACCTATGCAAAGAAACCTTCTCCCGGATAAAGATAATAAAACCAAGATACCAAAACTATCTTACTGATGAACACTTAAAATACTGCCTTCACTTGTATCTATGTAATTATGAACCCTCTTTCAGTAAGTCATCATGAGATATGCAGTGTCATGCATCAACTTTGCAATAGGAAGGTTAAAGAAAAACACATTTTAATTATGGTAAATTGTTCTAGCTTAAAAAGATCAATTGCTAATAAATGAAACAATTGTACTTCTATATGTTTGATGCTATATGCTATTTACATTTCTTTGTCTAACTGACCTAATATTAATACATCATGTACCATGGTATGAGGAAAAGATTTTCTCTGTCTAGAGTAGATCACTGAGTTGAAAAGTCTGGCCACCTATGCCCTAACAGGTGATGCTGGCTTACACAATCACAAACTCCATTGAATGCTATGTAAATTGGTCTCATAATGTGGGTTTCACGAAAAACAAAAGTAGGCAATTATTTTGCTTCCTTCCAAATTAATAATATTTAGGCTCCATTGTCTATAATCAAGAGTGGTATATACTTGAGACAACAAGATATTACTATAAAAGTTTCATGTTTTTTATCTCAGAATTTCTTTTATGTTATGTTCTGTGAAGGATATATAAAGATCTAATAAGCCTTTTGATGTTTGTGGCATGTATCATGTTCCAAAATGTTATATAGACAATCACATATTATATGACTGGTCATACTTTCAGTTCTTGAATATGAATAAAAAATAGAAAAGCCTTAATTCTCAGCACTGATAACATTAACATGCTGATGCTGGACACAGGCTACCAACTAATGTGTTCTCTAATAAACACAAGTTATTTAAGCACAGCAGTTTCCAATGTCACATTTATTACTGTGTTGTGCTCATCACAGCATTCTTAGGCAAGTTTGCAGAGTCATGAAAAGTGACTTTGAGCTACGTCATGTCTGTCTGTCTGATTGTATCAACTTGGCTCTCACTGGACGGATTTTCATAAAATGTTATAATGAACTTTTATTAAAGTCTGTTGTAAAATCCAGATTCTTCATTACTATATTGTACAATATAATATATAAAATATGAAGATAGAAACACCGCAAATTTTGTTTAAAAAAAAAAGAAAGAAACATGTCATATTCTTATATAAATCATATAAATAAGGCAATATTAAAATTATAAAGATCCTACTTCATTCTGAGATAGAAAACAGTGGAACTCCCAAAGGGCTTGTATTATATTCATCATACATGAGGCAAAAAACATGTACTGGATCAGACTGAATTTCACAAATAATCAAATCAACAGCCTTTTTACTCCACACTCACAGCAGAACTTCGCCAGAGTGATGGGATATTTTGAGCCACATTCATGACAGAACTTTGACATTTTTGGTGCTGCCTGCTGACCTGTATTTGACTGAAGCACTGATGGTGAAGATAAAGGAAACAAAGGACTTCTGCCATCATGCCTTGACACCTGTACCAAGAAGATCAACATTACCTACCAAAACAACATAATTTAGTATCATCTTCAGTTTGGCAAATATGTACTCTGCTTCACAGATGACATTCAGAGGTTCTCACAGCAGTGGCTATAAAGACAGATGCCTTCTGGGGGTAATACCAAGTAGTCTTCCTGTAGTCTACCAACATTTCATTTTCACTGTTACCTGAGTTCCCCAAGGATAAAAACTACAGCCTCTATTGTTCATAATACATATAAACGACCTCCCCCTGAGAATAAATGCTGTGTCAGAACCAATATTATTTTCTGATGATAACAGTGTCATAATTTCAAGCAGAAATTCAAAGATTTCTGTTCAGTGTCAAATTTAGTTCTCCCTTATATAACTAAATGGTTTCCTGCTAACAATTTAGTTTTAAACTTAGATAAAATGAATATAATGAAATTCATAACAAAGAAATCATCACATTCAGCATTACATACTGGTTAAAAAGAAAAGTATATAGCAGAGACAATGAATACAAAATTTCTTGGTTTACAAATTGATAACCACATAAATTAGAAGAATCATATTGAGGAAATGATGCTTAAGTAAAGTGGAGCATGCTATGCTGTTAAGTGGATGGGCCATATCAGTAATATTAACATGCTCAAATCAATTTACTATGTATACTTTCATTCTATTATAAAATAAGGAATAATTTTTTGAGCTAACTCTTCCAGCAGTGGCACAACTTTCACTTTACAAAAAAAAACTGTCAGAATTACGGCTGGTGCACAACACAGAATGTGTTTAGTAGTCTATTTAAACAATTAGAGATTCTGCCTGTTCCATGCCAATATATACTTTCATCAACGGACTTCATTATCAATAATCAGGAAATTTTTCATACAAACTGATCTATATACAATATTCATACAAAGAATAGGTATGATTTTCATAGACCAAATGTCTTGTTTTCAAAAAAGTAATTCTATGCTGGCATAAAAATGTTTAACAGTTTACCACCTAGTGTGACAACCCTCAAGAATAACGAGCCAAAATTTGCAGCAGCCTTAAGAAAATGCCTGCGTACACACTCCTTTTACTCTGTAGATGAATTTTTTTATGTGTGAAGATGATTTATAATATTTTTTAAACTTGTTTGTATATTTGTATACTTATGACTTGTTCCACATCCTACAGTCTTTATGACACAACTATGAATCCATGGAATGTATATATGTAATGTAATGTAATGTAACATAATTAATTAATTAATGCATGTATGTATGTATCTATATATTTATGTAGAAGGCATCAGATTCTTCTGAAATGTTAGTGCACTTCTTCCAAACCATACAGTACATTCCAGAAGAAAACAATCTTCATGCCTCAGAGATTTTCAAAACTTACATTACCACCTTTCTTTCATCTTACTAACAGGCTGAAACAAGGAAGAACAATGGGACTAAACTGTGCATGTGTAACAAAATAGCAAATACCATTCTCAGACACATGTATCGGAAGCTCAGTGGGAAGGAAACAAAATTGGCAGAGTGTACAGTGTAGAAAAATGGTGTGTTTTATGTGACTCACTCTCACGCCTCCCCCCACGATCCAGTAGTTAGTGTACCAGTCTACTGTCCAGGAAGTCCTGGGTTTCATTCCTACTTCTGTCACTAGTTTTAAAGTTAAAAAATAATCAGACAGCATGATAGTGAGAATACTAGTAAAAAAGAGTATAGCAAACCTTCAAATTATCATGTTTATCACATATACCCAAAAAAATGGAAAATGTCAAACACAATATTGGTAGAAAATGAAAATTGTTACAGTGTGACAAAACATTTACCAATTATTAACTTTCCAGCATCAGCAATTAACAGTACAGACCTGCACAGTTGAGAGAGGTGGAAGAGATGATTCTGATCCACTTGAACTCAGACAACGGTGATCAGCATCCAGTGTCATCTCCAAGTGTCTTTCCAGTGCCTGGGAGCAAACATCAGCCAGTGGCGACTTTCGATTCAAGCTGTGCAGATCAGACAAAATGCACCTTTTTCAAAAAAGTCAAGGCTATTTTAAAACCAAATTGTGAACAAGTTTCATACTAAATTTGCCAGGTCTTTTAAACATCCTAATTTGTATGGGTGTGAAACTTGGCCTCTAACCCTAAGGAAAGACACAGATTGACAGTGTTTGAGCACAGAGAACAGAGGAGAATATGTCAACCTAAGGGACAGGAAGAAAAAGAATGCAGGAGAAAAGAACATAATAAGTAGCTTCAAACTGTGCAATCTTCATCTAACATTATTTCAGCGGCCAAATCAAGGACAATGAAATAAATGGGGTACACAGAATACATAAGAAAAACATAAACAAAATGTTACGCAGGAAATCTGGAATGTAGAAACTAATCTGTAGTCCTAGGTCTGCATGGGACGATAAATCTTAATGAAAGAGGGTGCAAAAATGTTGTCTGGCTTCATCCACCTCAGGACAGGGTCCAGTGATGGACTTTCTTGAACACACAGATAAACTTGTGCTATGTGATGCTATGTTGCTGGATGAGTGGTTCCTGATGTCTCCACAGACCATGGTGCCTTCAAAATGTCAGTACCCACTTGCCCAGTGACATAGTATCACAGCCCAGAAGGCCTGAATCCTCAGCTATATCATCATAATAGCCTCAAATCTCACATCATGATAAACCTTGAGGTTGCATAAAATGCAGATGATTTACTGACTAGGTGAGGAAATAATGGATTCTCATGGATATGTATATATCACCATGAAATAAATGAGTTAATTATACAATTCAGGTTAAAAAAACTGCATGGAAAAACATTTTTCTGAATACCTAGATATAAATTGGAGATTAATATTAATTTAACTATGAGTCAAAAAAATTCTTTTATTATATTATTCCTAGTTACTGTGCGGGAATAAGCTGGATACCTACTTTTCTTACTCAACAACTTTCAATACACATACGGTTGCTTACCTGCTATATGCAGAATCTCCACTTATCTTACTCCCACCAGAACGTCGATTAATATGACTATCTTGTGAAGTAAGTTCATCCTCTACATGAATAATCACTGCACTATTCTCACTGAGTTCAGGAAGTTTCTTTGCCCCAGATTTCACACTCAATTCTTCAGAATTATCAGAGGCTGAAGCTGTGGGATCAAGAATGGACAAGGAAAAAGAGGATCTAGGATGTAGTGGACTAGAAACATCTTCCAGCTCAGTGTCACGTAAAAGACTATGATCTGCATCATCTACTTGCAGGCAAACCTCATCTTTTGCTACAGGTCCTGGGTGATACAGAGATACTGACTGCTGTAAAGCAAGTGCTGCACTTTCAAGTTTTTTTCTGTATTTTTTACTTCGGTTAGTATTGCGGTTAACCATATTTATGTCAAAGTCAAAGTTAAAATCAAAGTTTGGAATAGAACAAAGACTGAGATTGCTGAGGCTGATAGTCAAATCTGTGTTATTATTAACATTATCATTGTTTTCATCATATTCTGAAGCAAGTGAGGAAAGAGAGTTGTTATGTGGTGAAGGCAGTGAACTAGGATTATGACCTGAAATAATCAGATCATCAAAATCACATGAATGATAATCAAGTGCTGACTTGATCACTGTCAATGGAACATCTGTTTGGGATTTGGTAGGGGAATATTTAGTAAATGCAGAGGTGGGAGATGTGCGCAATTCATTTGGTGCTGTGGAAATTGGAGAAACTACAGCAGGCTGAACAGACTGATCTGAAAAAACTTGTGCTTGTTGTAGTAGTAGTGGTTGTTGTTGTTGTTGTTGTTGCTGCTGCTGTTCATTTTCTTTCTCTAATTTGTTTGGCAACTCTCCATGAGATAAAAGTTCCATCATCTGACGCTTAGCCGAAACATAGGGATCATAAGTTTCAT
>Ga0209755_10009539_pt1 | contig 10255 bp, 8 predicted proteins | sample TergutCo191P1_FD_187301 | JGI IMG/M metagenome (GOLD analysis project Ga0209755, IMG submission 187301) | Cornitermes sp. P1 segment gut microbial communities from Petit-Saut dam, French Guiana - Co191P1 (SPAdes) (version 2) | ecosystem: Host-associated > Arthropoda: Insects > Digestive system >...
GAGGCGGAGGCTCTCTTGAAGACCTTCTGCCTTTTTCTGACGAACAGGTTGTGCTTGCAATAGCAGAATCAGAAATCCCTGTTGTAAGCGCGGTAGGTCACGAAATTGACTGGGCGTTAAGTGATTTTGCCGCTGACTTACGCGCACCTACTCCCTCCGCGGCGGCGGAATTAGTTAGCGAAAACTTATGCGGTATTAAAGAGACGATTAAAACAATGGCGCATAACATTTACAATGTTATGAATGCGCGGCTTGAAAAAGCGCGGCTTCTTTTAAAACCATTTGATCCGCAGGATTTAGAATACCGTATCCGCACCATCCTTCAGCCGCGTTTAATCCGCTTTGATGATGCAAAAGAAGCGTTAATTGATGCGATGTCAGAAAAATGTATATACTTAAAAAACAAAATAGAAAACACAACTGAAATTTTAAAAGCAGCAAGTCCTTTATCTGCAATGGAAAAAGGATTTTCCGTAGTAACAAACAGCAAAGGTAAAGTAATCCTTGATGCGGCTAAGGTACAAAAAGGAGAAAAACTCTGCATAAGACCCTTAAAGGGAACGATAAACACAATAGTTGAAAATACAGGAGAGACAAATGGCTAAAAAAACACAAACTGCAAAAAATAACAGTATGAAAAATTTTGAGGAAAGGCTTTTGCGCCTTGAAGCGTTAGGTGAAACAATCCGCAAAACCGATATACCTCTTGACGAAGCTTTAGCGGCATTTGAAGAAGGTATACGCCTTGCGCGTACCTTGGAAAGCGATCTTGAAAAAATAGAAAACCGCATTGAAATATTAATGAACGGAACAGAAGTGACGGCAGAAGAATCGCCTGAACTTGAACTTTTTGATGATGGAGAATAATTTTAATTTTGGAAACTTTAAAATGTATTAAAATTTTACCTCCCGAAGAAGCAAGACGCATTGCAGCGGGCGAAGTTATCGACCGCCCCGCCGCTCTTGTAAGAGAATTTCTTGATAATGCAATAGACGCGAATGCTTTAAACATAGAAATCTCCATCGAAGAAGGCGGTTGTAAAAAAGTTGAAATAGCGGACGACGGAGACGGGATGAGCCGTGAAGATTTGGAATTATGCCACCTGACACATGCAACAAGCAAAATAAGAACCTTAGACGATCTTGACACAGCTCTTACGCTTGGCTTTCGCGGAGAAGCGCTTGCTGCAGCTTGCGCTGTCTCGCGTTTGCACATAATTACAAGTACGGACGGCAGAGAAGCGTGGGGTTTAGAAACTTTTCCTGCAGACAGTTGTTCGCCTAAGATTGAACAGACACGCAGAACAAAAGGAACAACAGTAAGGGCGTTAAATCTTTTTGAAAGTATCCCTGCACGAAAACGTTTTTTAAAAAGAGAAGGAAGCGAAGCCGGCCTCTGCCGTCAGGCTTTTCTTGATAAGGCATTGGCATTTAATTTAATTAATTTCCGTTATCTGCAAGACGGCAAGTTAAAAGATTTTTTACCTGCTGTAGAAACAAAAAAAGAACGCTTTGCAGGCGCGTTATTACAAACAGGCGGCGAGCAAAATTTTCTGCACGAAATAAATATCACAGGTGAAGGTTTTACAGCAGTTATAGTAATAGGCGGGCCTGAACTCTACAGAAATGACAGACGACAAATTTATATTTTTGCAAACGGCAGAAGAGTGCAGGATTATTCTCTGATTCAGGCGATAGAATACGGCTCTCAAGGATGGTTTCCAAACGGCGCTCATCCTGTCGGCGCTGTCTATATAGAGATCAATCCGTCTCTTGCAGATTTTAACATCCACCCTGCAAAACGCGAAGTCCGTTTCCGCGATCCGGGCGCAATCCACCATGCAATTTCAGGCGGAGTAAAAAACTTTTTTCACAGTTTATTTCTTAGAGCGCCGCACACTTTCAGTGAAGACAAAGATTTAAAAAAAGAAGCTTGGGATTTAGGACTCGGAACTCGGAATGAAATAGATTCAAAAAAAATAAATGATGATATTTATCATCAAGGTTCTCAGCAATTTTTCCCCAATCACAAGTCACCTAACTGCAACTCAAACCCCAATCTAAGCGCTATCCGCGATCAATTCAGTAAAATAAATTCTTTTACAAATGAAACTCCTCCTGTTTACGGGGTAATGCGTTACGCAGGAAGAGTTTTCGGGCTTTTTATTTTGATCGAATGGGGAGATAAACTTTATATAATCGATCAACATGCAGCGCATGAACGTATCCTTTACAATCGTTTTCTTGAAGAAGAAATTCCCAAACAGGAACTGCTTGCGCCCATCCCTTTTTACACAGAAAGCGATGATGAAGATTCTTTTCTCGAAGCAAAACGCGAAGAATTATCGCGTCTTGGAATTGATATTAAAAAAGACAATGACGGGCAAACAGAATTTGCAAACCATGTTTACCCGTCAAATAAAGTAAGCTGGCGCATCGATGCATTACCTTCTGATTGGCGCTTAAGCGATACTGCAACAGTGAAAGAAATTCTCAGTCTAAAGACAGCAGGTGAAAACATGGCAAAAAAATGGGCTGCAACAATCTGCTGCAAAGCCGCAATCAAAGACGGCGATTATCCTGATGATGAAACCGCTTTCGCTCTCGGCAAAGAAGCGCTCGCTCTGCCCGATCCGCACTGCCCGCATGGAAGACCTATTTGGACGGAAATAAGCAGAGAAGCTTTGTTTAAAGCTGTTAGAAGAGAATAAAAATCTACAAAACCACTATCTTCTTTGACATTAATTTTGCTAAATGAAACCTTGATTCTAAATCTGCAAAACTGTTTCCATCTATAAATGTTTGAAACTCTGCAACAAAAGACTCAGGAAGGACGGTTAATTCGCACACATGATTGTAATATGCGCGGTGGGACGGTTCAAACTTTTTATTTATGCAAAAAAGAGTTAAGCAAGCTGTTTTAATAAAACCTGCAGAAGCAATCAGATAATGAAATTTATCATTTTGATAACAAGCCGCGCCTAAATCAGACAAGAAATGTTCCATTTTTGATTGAGCCGTGCTTCTCATTTCATTCCAGAAATTATCACCGAAATTATTTAATAATTTTCTTACATCATGTATCCAATTGGAACGGGAAAAAATAATATCGCAATTTGCAAGACGGTAAAAACTATAAGTTCCAGAATCTTTTATAAACCATAACATTTCATGTTTGGCATAAGCGATATTTACAAACTCATCTATTTTTTCTGTCTTTTTAAATTCCAGCCGCACAGGTATATCTCCTATTAAAAAACGATCTTTTTCACCCTGGCTTGCGCTTTCAAAAAAATTAACATCTTTGCCGTAAAGAATGCAGCGTTCCTCAGGATTAGGAATGGGAGAGGAATAAAATACATCAAGGATTAGCGCAAAATACGGATCGAGGATATCCGGTAAGGCAGCTTCATTTAAGGTAATACACTCCACGCCTTTCCATGATGAAAGAATTTCTGTAAACCGCTCGACTAATAATTTTGTTTTATACTTCATAATAATTCTCCTGCTTGTATTTTTAGTTTAACATAGTTCCTGAAAAAAACAAGAAAAATATTTTACTTCTTACCTCAAATAATATCTTGACGATAAAGTAATAATTATGAAAAAATAGTAATAATGCAAAAGAAAACATTTCTTGTACTTGTGCCTCATAGAGATGTCAGAGGAAAAATGCAAAAATACATCGGCAATCTGATAAAAAACGGTCTTTCAAATATATACAATTTCCCTTTAATCGCCCCTATTGCCGAACTTTCAAATGAACTGACCATAGATGAGTTAAAACAATCAGCAAAATTTTTAAGAAAAGCTGTTTCAGAAACGGAAGGAGGTAAAATAAATATAATAGATGCTTCAAACTGCCTTTGTTCAAACTTCGTTTATGAAAATTTAATTTGTGAAAATATTTCTTTTCCTGTTTTTTCAAAAGATAACAACGAGATGCAAAGCGGCGAGGTTTCAAGCAATCTTTACGGATACAGAATTAATTTAAATTTAAAAGCAGACGATTTATCAATTTTTTCAAATAAAATAACATCTTTGTTTTCCCCTTTAATAATCGGCGCATTTTTTAACTATGAAGAAAATTCTATTATACAAAAAGAATTGTCAAAATTTATCAGCAAGGAGCCTCAATTATTTTTCAGAGCGGCGGCAATTGCAAATATGCATTGGAAACCATTCCTGTTAAACGAAGAAATATATTTTAAATGGAAAATCGGCAAGCTTGTCTGGTTGCCAAAATAATAAGATTTGTTTTAAATTAACTTTCTGTATATGATACATCATTACAATACATATTTATAAAAATATCTATCGCTTCAATTAATTTTTTTTCCAATACCGGGTTAATTATTCTGGCATATCTTCTTAGTTTTACTTGAGAAGAACGTGAATTGTACGGAGCAAAAACATCAGCTCTTCTGCTGCTTATATCATGCCCTAACATATGACCTGTTTTTACAGCAGATTGAATAAAAATATTTGGAACCTTATACGCACTTAATGAATAATATAATGACAAAGAATTAGAAAACGGAATTATACTGTCATTTATATCATGTAAAATAATTGTCGGCGGGACAGAACTATTCACATAATTTACAACTGATATTTTTTTTACATTTTCGTTTATGTGATCAGGAAACCCTAATTTAGTTATATCTTTCGCGGTGATTTTTTCTTCTGATAAAATCGAAATTAATGATAAGATATAATTTTTCGCCATCGCTCCGGCAGGTCTGCTAAAAATTTTTATATACATAGCGTCAGTTAAATCCAACATTCCCGACATACTCACACAAAATGCAATCGGAATTGGTATTATTTCAGACATTTTATAACTATATAACAGCGCTAAGGCGCTTCCCAAAGAATTTCCCATCATAATCACTTTATTAATAGTTATATTTTTTGCTTCAACAACATTTTTTAATGTTAAAAGCCCGTTATGAACATCCATCAGTAATTCATCCATTGTTAATTCATGTCTTTCAGGTGTCAGATAACGATAATCTAATTTTCCGATAACAAACTCATCTCTGTATTTTTCCAAAAAGGTAAGGTCTATCATTCTATTTCCGTATCCGTGTACATAAAAGATAACATTCACCGATTTTTTATCGGAAGGAGAAGTAATTTCAATATATTGATTCGGATCGCTTCCATAAGCAAATGATCCTATATCAATCCATGAATTTCCCTTTAAAACATTTGAATTGGAAACACAAGAAATAAAAAAAATAGAAACAAGTAAAAAACATGCGGTAAAAATAAATTTTATTTTCATATAAAACAATTACGAACTAAGCAATTTCACTAACCAAGTACTCAGCCACGGCAAATATGTTACTAAAAGCACAACCACTAAGCGGACAAGCAGGAAGGGCGAAACATAGCGGCAAATTTCCACAAAGGGTTTTTGAAAACGATACGAAGAAAGAAACAGGTTAAGTCCGACAGGAGGGGTAATATAACCGACCTCAAGATTGACAAGAAAAATAATTCCCAGATGAACAGGGTCTATACCGTAAATTTCACCTAACGGAATGATAAGCGGAAGAACAACAAGAATAGCGGAAAACATATCTAAAACAAAACCGATGACAAGAAGAGCGATATTTAAAAGTAAAAGGAAAACCCATTTAGATGAAATTACTTCATGCATCCAAGAAGCGACATTTGCAGGCGCTTGTGTATCTACAATGTAATATGAAAACGCTTTTGCAAGAGCAAGAATTATAAGAACACCGCCTATAATCGGAACAGCTTTATCAAAGATATTTTTAATATCTTTTATTTTAATATCACGATGTATCACAACTTCAACAATAAAAATATATAAAACCGCCGCCGCTCCCAATTGCATTAAATCAAGAACCCCGGAAAAATAAGCTATTATTAAAAAAACAGGCAATAGTATTTCAAGGCTTGACGCTTTAAGCGATGATAAAGCTTTTTTAATTTCAAATTTTTCTACAGGAATTTTTACCTTTATAGAAATTATAATACCAAAAATTATCATTGCTACAACAAGAAGAATACCGGGTATTATACCGCCAAGAAATAAATGCAAAATATTTACCTGCATTACAGTTCCGACAAGAATCAAAGGAAGGCTTGGCGGAAAAAGCAAACCTATACTGCCTACAGATGTTAAAAGACCGATAGAAAATTTTTGCGGATATTTTAAATGATCGCTGAGTATCGCATACAGAATGCCGCCTAGAGCAAGAATTGTAACGCCTGAAGCGCCTGTAAAAGAAGTAAAAAAAGCGCAGATAATTACAGATACAATTATTATCCCTCCCGGAAGCCAACTGAAAAAACTGCGGAAGGTGCTTACAAGCCTTTCTCCTGCTTTGCTTTCTGAAAGAAAAAAACCAACCAAAGTAAAAAGAGGGATAGCGATAATGTTAGGGTTAATAAGGCCGTAATAAATATTAACTGCGACAGAATCCTGCTCCCCTCCTGAAGCCTGTAATAAAAGAAGGGAAAGCCCTCCCAATACAACAAATAAAGGCGTTCCTCCAAGAGCTGCAAGAATCAGAAAAATCACCAAAGGAATTTTTAAATACCATGCAAAATCTATAAAAAATTCGCAAAAATTAAAAACGGCATCTGGCATGTCAAAGCCCCAAATAATTTTTGCAATAGAAGGAAAGGATGCGATTATCCCCAAAGCAAGAGTTAGAACCGGAAAAATTATTTTCCAACCTTTAAGTTTTGCCCTGCGTGCAAAACGGACAGCGATTATTAAAAAAGCAACAGGTATTATCGAAGCGAGAAGCCGTCTTGGGATAAAACCGATAAAACTGTTATCAAGACCGATTATAATAAAAGAGACAGAACTTAATGCAATAACAATTGAAACAAAAGCAGAAACAAGATTAGAAAAAATATTTAAACGCTCTCTAATTTTCCCTTCAGGAAGATACTGCACAATAGAAATAGCAAGATGCGATTCTTTTCTGGTACAGATCATTCCGCAAATAAGAGCTGAAAACAATAAGAAATGAACAATTAAACCGGAAGAAGCTGCAATACCTGTTTTAAAAATAAAATATGCGATTAATTCCAACAAAGGAAAAAGAGCCATTAAAATAATAACAGCTATGCAAAAATAATCTTCGAATAAATATAAAAGAGGCTTTAACTTTCTGTTATAAAAACCCTGCTCTGCGCCGCAAACGCTCGCTGCATCAGCCGCATTTTCCTGAAGATTTGTATCATCAGATTTATGAGAATTATCAAGATAAGAACCGGCAGGATTTTTATTATCCATTAATTAACGTCCCCTTCGGTATTCTGTTAAAATATCTTTGATTCTAAAATAAAAATCTCTGTTAAAGATAGGGTTTACAGTGCCGACAAGCCTGTTTTCGTATGATTGTATATCATCATACCATACCTGCATTTGAGCCGGCGTCATATCATAAATTTTAAGACCGTTCCTTACCATAGTCCTTATAGCGTCGGCTTCAAGCGCGGCAAGCGATGATTCAATTTCCCTTTCCGCACGCTTGTTCGCTTCCATAAGAGCGGGTTTAAACCTGTCAGGAATTCTGCGCCATGTAACTTCGTTCATTAAAACAGCGCCCATAAAAGGAGCGACATTGACATTTGACATATTCCCGGCAACACCGAACAATTGACTCGCCGCCGCAAAAATCGGGCTTATATATGTAGCGTCGATTCTTCCGCTTTGCAATGAAAGCACTACTTCGTTTAAATGAATGGGAACCATCTGATAACCCATAATCCTGAACGCTTGCAGTGTCTGCTGATCATCGCCGCCTGTAGCGAGCTTCATCCTGCGTAATTCATCGGGTGTTGTAAAAGGCGCTCTGGAAAAAAGTTTTACCCATCCTGCATGAGCCCATGCCAAAGTTACAAAACCGTTTCTCTGCATCCTTTCTTCAAGAACGGGTTTTATTCTGCGGAGAACTTCTTTTATCTCATCATCATTCCTGATTAAGAAAGGGTAACTGAGCGCCATAAATTCAGGTGTAATCGCGCTTAAACCCATAGTGGTAAAAATCGCCGCCTGCATCTGATTGCTTCTTAACAAAGTCATTACCTGCGACTCATCCCCTGCTGTCCCGCCGTGAAAAACGGTTACATTAACCTGCCCTCCTGTAATTTGCTGCCATTCAGCGGCAAGACGGTTAATCACTTGCCCCCACACGGTATTTTCAGGTACAAGCGATGCAAGTTTAACATTCAAAGTCCTTTGAGCAAAGAGCGGATTTAACACAAAAAAAAGCAACATTGCAAATAATAAAAAGCGGACATTCTTTCTTTGTTTCATTCCTTTTAAATATTTCATTTAACACTCCTTTAATTTTCTTTGTATTTTATATTTATATTTTTTACCAATCTTCATCATCCCAATCATCATCAGAATCAAGAGAGAAGAAAAACCGTGATGCAGAATCAAGCAGGAAACGCGCTTTCTGCTGAGAGATAATGTTTACAAGACGGTTTGACGGATTAGCGTTTACATTGATAGCAAGGGCTTTTTCCAGCATTTCTTTAAATATATCATAATTCTGAGCAGGGATACATACAGATTGGGCGTAAGCTACATAGGTGCCCGCTGAGTTTCCTGAAGTTTTTTCAAGTGCGCGTTGAAAGTGGGTTTCAACTTTTGAAATGTCGCCTCCCATGCCGGATGGAATTGACGCATGAAACAACAGAAGAAATTCATCAAGAGCGCCGGAACTATAATCGGGGTCTAGTTGGTATGCGCGATCAACAAGAGAGTAAAATTCAATAATCCTTACTCCAAGATCAAGATCAAAAGGATTGAGGGAAAAAGCTGAAAGCCCTGCGGCGGCAGACCAATACAAAGCGGGAACATCGTCCTTTTTCATTTTTGCAAGCATATCGGGAAGGCTGCCGTTTTTAAAAGCGGAGGAAAAACCCGGATATTTTGACTCAAGACCATTATAAAGGATATTAAGCCCCCTAAGATAAAGATTCCTCGCACGGTTTATCGCTTCTTGCCGTTCCATATACTTGCTCAAGGGAAGCATTTCAGCAGGGCCCTGTACAAAAGCGTTTGCATACATAACAAACAAAGAACCAGTTGTGTTACTTAACCCATAATGATCGGGATTTTGTTCAAGCAGGGTTTCATACATTTTAATGGCGAAGGGGATAGCGTCGCCTACCAACTTGGGATCGGAATCGCCTGTAAAGACATCGGAACTGCCTTCACCGGTCAGAGCGTCGGCAATTAAATTCATCGCCAATTTATTAATTGAACAAGACATAAAGCTGATGCAAAAAAATACAGCAAATGTTGTTAAAATAATCCTTATTTTCATTACTTTCTTATTATAACATAAAATAGACAAAAAAAAAGAGAAATTTACGCTTTTCACGGCATGAAAAATACATAGAAAAAAACAAATTTCCGGTATAAAATAATGTTAGTATGAAAAAGACTAATAAAAAAACCGTCTTTGCCTTAACGGCAATCCTTATCACCCTGATATTTATTAATTGTTCGTCACGAAAAGCCCAATCTGAAGCGGAAAAAACACCAATGGAAATAAATCTGGCTCAGATAACTGATGAAAAAAACTATACCTCGCCGGAAACCGATTTAAACACCCCGCTTGTCTATATGACGAGAAGAATCAATCCCGCCGGGCTGTTCGGCGTTTATAGAGCGCTCAAGTTAGAAGCCGGCGGTAATGTCGCTGTTAAAATAAGTACCGGGGAGCCCGGCAACAAACACTTTCTTGCGCCGTCCCTGATTAAAGATTTAGTCCGGCTTGTAAACGGCACAATAGTCGAGTGCAATACCGTCTACGGCGGAAGACGCGCTTCAACTGCCGCTCATTACGAGGTGGCACGCGAACACGGTTTCACGGAAATCGCCCCCGTTGTAATTTTGGACGAAAGAGCCGACATCAGCCTTCCCGTTGAAGGCGGCAAACATCTTAAAGAAAATTTTGTAGGAGCGCGTTTTAACGAATTTAATTTTCATATAATACTTTCGCATTTTAAAGGGCATCAAATGGGCGGCTTCGGCGGCGCGTTAAAAAACCTTTCTATCGGGTACGCATCGTCTGCCGGCAAATCATGGATTCATTCTGGCGGAAAGAGCAAGACAAGGCCTTGGGGCGGAGCGCAGAATGACTTTTTAGAATCGATGGCAGAAGCTGCAAAATCGGTAGTTGACGCAAACCGCGGACGGATACTCTACATCAATGTGATGAATCACCTTTCCGTTGACTGCGAT
>Ga0209755_10009540_pt1 | contig 10254 bp, 7 predicted proteins | sample TergutCo191P1_FD_187301 | JGI IMG/M metagenome (GOLD analysis project Ga0209755, IMG submission 187301) | Cornitermes sp. P1 segment gut microbial communities from Petit-Saut dam, French Guiana - Co191P1 (SPAdes) (version 2) | ecosystem: Host-associated > Arthropoda: Insects > Digestive system >...
ACGTGCAATCCAGTGAGAGTTTTAATCTATCATCTCAGCATATGTTTGCTGCTTGTTGTAGTTTTGATCCACATTGGCACCTAGTTGATTAGGACATGGCTGAATCACATTCAGTAAGACAAGTCTGTTTTCTGAAGTGAAGTTTTAAGCAGTTTCCTATTCTCTCCATTTTAGTACTGATATAGTATTTAAAAATAGGCCATGCCCACTTTCTAATCCAGATTAATTTTTCATAATCACCCATTAGACTAGAATAGAATAGAACAGAGTAAAATAGAGTAGCATAGCATAGAATAGAGTAGACGAATGGAACAGAGTATTTACATTCCATAGATCCTTATTTGGGCTAATCCAGAGGATGTAGAACATCCCGTAATGCAAGTGAAAAACTTGTTTCACATGTGAACTGAAGTAATTGTTTGACACAATTATAAATATAAGCAGTCCAAGAAATATTTTACATATATTTGTACTGTTCAGTCTGGTAACTAGAGACTTGGAAGGTATTTAAGGAATGTAGCCAGGATGGGTGGGTTTTCTCCTGGTGCAGGTATATGACTCAGCAAATACTATGTGTACAAAAACATTTACCGTTTACATTACAGTGACTGTGCTGGCTCCTAATACTCTAGCAGCTGCTGTTTTGCACTGACCTCTTGTGCCATAAGACATGTACTAGGCTCATACCCTATGCCTCCTCCCCTTTTTTTTATCTTCCCCCAATTCTTGACCCCCACCAGTTTCAAGACATGGGAACTGTACTGTATATAGCTTAAGAATTTTGAATTCAAGTAAATTTATCAACAGATTGTAAGGTGTAGAAAAAGAGATATTATTTTCTTGTAGGCTTTGGCACTTTTCTGTCATGATTTGGAGTTTTTGAGGGTAGGAATGAATTATGTTTAATGGCAGGCAGGCTTGTGTATTAGCATTACTTACCTACCAGACACCATTATCAGTAATACCATATGATGGATGGATTGTATTGTGGTTTTAGTGTGTCATGGCTGACATGGAACCGACTGTTCTGAAAGCTGCTGAAACGAAAAGAAAGTATAAAACTTCCTTCTATGGCAATGCAGCTGAATACTGGTCATCAGTTCCTGCAACTGTTGATGGAGTGCTGGGTGGTTTCGGCTTCATCTCCCAGACAGACATAAAAGGATCATTGTCTTTCTTGAAACAACTATTTAAGGTATGCATATGCCTTTTTCATTTTAATGGTAACTTTGTGTTTCAGGCTACTGTTTCATTTTCATTATATATTTTTGAACTAGTATGAATTTTTATACAAATTAAATACATGATGTTTACTTCTTTGCTAATTTCACCACTGAAATACAGAAATAGCTGTTATAATTAATTGACCTTTTATCACCATAAGCAGTTAGATCTCTGCATCAGATGTCTCCCATTTTGTATTGATAATGTGAGAACTTGCTGGTGGTAAAGGAAAAGAAATTGTGGCTGCATCCAATTTAAGTGTTATGTTTCAGAACAGATTTTGTATGCAGGGGCCTAGCTGGGGTAGTGAGTTGTGCCACCAAGGTAGATGGCCAAATTAATATTTTAAATAAAAACATGTTTTGTTGCACTCAACAAATTTTAAATTTCTGAGTCAAATAGGAGGTTGTTCAGTAAATAATTGTGATTTTTTAAATTCCATAGTTTGCCTTTGGGGCTGCAATTCTGGGTGCCAAAAACCTGTGCCACTGTTTGTGTATATAGATTTTTTTTTAAATCTAGGACTACATAAGCTAATCAAACCATTCAGTGAGCAATTCTTGAAATGTCAGCTATTGTCTTTTGTCAGCTAACTGGTCAAGATAGATGATGATATACTAGCAAGTTCAGAATGTAAAAGCTAGCTGTAAGTGTTATGTATCTTTGTTAATATTCTGATCTGTTCATTCCTTGATGCCATTTATTACATTTCTAATTTTTCAATCCCAATATTTGGAAATGTTAATAGCACAACTGCCAGTATATTTTATGTTTTACTTAATGTATTCCAGGTAAATATCTCCTTCCAAATTGGCGCTAAGTGAAGATTTGTTAGCACCCTTGCATTACCTGTGTACACTGACATCAATATAATTAAAGCATTGATAAATAACTTGCAAATAGTGTCATGACTTGCAGTGTCACATGCTGCTGTGGTAGTAATCTTGGTGTCATGACAAAGACTCATGACAGCCAACAATATTTGCTCATGCAAGACACAGTACACTCCGGATCATTTACGCATAAGTTATTCATCCTCTCTATTGTGTGTGCACATTCTTACTTCTAGTTTTTGTTTTTTGTTAAATTTAAATATTTTACACACCCTCCTCTTTGAGTCTTTTGAAACAAATAATTGCCAAAATGATTATCATGACAATAACATGACATATGTGCAATTTAAAATTAGAGTAAATTTGAGCATGTATATTCTTCATTCATTCATGCTTTCTTTTTTTTTGCCATTATTTAAAAAATAAAGAGTATCCTTTATTTTCATTATTACATTACAGAATATTCTAAGTAAAATGAATATCATGTTGATGTAATTTTGCACAATAATGTAGTTACAGAATCCTCCAGGTCATGGACGAGCTTTAGATTGTGGAGCTGGAATTGGAAGAATTACAAAACATCTGCTTCAGCGATTTTTTGATAAAGTTGATTTAGTGGAGCAGAATGCCTCCTTCCTAGAAGAATCAAAGAATTTCATTGGAAAATGCCACAAAGTTGGAAACATGTACTGTGCTGGTAAGAGAGAGTAAAATTATATTCCATACAGTAATATGAGTCAAGAATATTCAGAATTAACATGTTGGTGGGAGGTAACGTTAACGCATTTGCTGCCAAGTTGGTAATGTAGCATCTGTTCAGCTGCATTTGGCTGGCATAAAACTAATTGTGTTCAGCACCTTCAAAGATTATGCTGGACAACAAATTCCAACCTTCTGTTTTTGCTTCCTGAATTATATGTGCTGCTGTGTGTAGACTTTGAGCTGTCAACAGAAATTGTGTACCTGGTAGGTTTTTTGAGAAATAAGCAAATGAAATTCCAAATGTTATAAACAAAAACACTTGTTTACTGTAATGTTACACAGCTGATGCAGAAATGTAGTAGTAAATATATCTCTAGTTTGGTCAGAGTAAAATTTTACACATGAAAGAAGAGTAAACTTATAAAAATATCTTTGCACTTTTGCTCGTTTTAACACTGCATAACAGAAATAATACGCATTGACATGTGGCATGCTCGGAATCTTTGTCCACTTCATTTCCTCTTGAGCATATCTAGAGCTTCTCTTTAAAGCCACTGGTAGTAGTTTCTGCATGGTAGAAAATTCCTCATGAAGCTTTACACCATGATTGTCACTGTTGTCTGTAAGGTTTGTGAAAAGAAATCAAAAGTGACAATGAAGGAAGTGAATTTTCAGCAGCACATTTCACCCAATTGTTCTATAGGTCTGGATTATTGTCTTAATCAGATGCCAGCATCTGGGCACTTCGTGGTTGCCCAGAAAGTTGTCAACGACTGTTCTGAATGCTTCCCACACTTTGGTGCAAGTTCATACTAGGACTTCATCACAGTTCCCATAAGGTCCTTTATGTGAGGACAAATGATGATCCCCTCTTTTATCTTTGCAATGCTGGTCCATGGAAACATTACACATACTGAAACCCTTCTCCTTTCTCATTCATGGCCATCACAGAATTTATCATCAGCCCAACCTTTCTGTGAAGTGGAGATGTGAAGAACCTCTCCTTAATGTCTGGCTCTGTGGCTGGAGCAGATATGTATATAACTGGCAGTGTTACTAGAGCAGGGTACTGTGTTTTCCAGGGGATTCTATTGTGGGCTTTTGTGATAGTACTCATAAATTTGATATTCTGTAACAAGGTATGCATTTTGCAAACTATTCTATTCAAAAATACTTGGTATTGAAAAATTTCATTTTTAGTTCAATATTTAGGTTTTTATATTTTAAAGAAGTTATGTGGACCAGCATATATTGTATATAATGTATTAATTTTATACCACATTTTAAGCCCACAGTAATGAATTCATTAGCAACTGATGAAGAAACCTATTAATGGAACCAGCACATCTGTTACTGTGTTGACTTAATACTGTTGTTGGATTGTACCCTGAGCCACTTCAGTGCAGATTGGATTTTCAGGGTTAGAACTCAACACACATTGTTGATATTGTGTTTGGCCAAGTTGCCACTTTAATGCTTGCTGGCCGTGGGAAGTAACATTCACTGATCAGTGATATGGATTGGAGAATGACCTAACAGCTAAATAAATAAACAAATATTGCATCCAATAATCCAGGTTTGTATTATTTACTGCACTAGTCCTTCTGTGCATTAGCACATTACATTAACCAACATCAACTCTGCTTACAGTAAAAGTGTTTAACACTTTGAAGCCCAAGCCTGAGCAAGGCTCGGTCCCTGCCAACTTTCTGTGCGGCCCATACCCTAGCACAGTTTGGGTATTTGTGTATGTATTATAACGTTCACAACTTGACCGCAGGTTTGGGTTGCATGGTAAAATATCAACAATGCCCAGGTTTCTGGACCTGACAAAACACTAAAGGGCTGGAACACATAGTGTTAAAACTTCTGCAATTTCTCCCAAGATTCATTGTTCCCTGTACTAATGTTCTGTGATATGTTGCAGGTCTTCAGGACTTCTCACCAGAACCAAAAACATATGATGTAATATGGTGCCAGTGGGTTTTAGGGCATCTCACAGATGAAGATTTTGTTGGTTTCATGAAGTCATGCAAGTATGTCTTTGAAATACACATGAATGATACCCCAGAAACTTTAATGTTTTGAACTGTCATTATGAGGACCTCTTCAGAGGTTACAGCTTGCACTTTTGCATTTAGGAGAGTGAGTTGAGTTGAGGCAGTGGGAGCACTGGCAAGTTGTTTGTGGATGTACAGGGTGTCCAGCTGGATGCAGAGCCTACTCCTAGCTATATTGTCTAATAACACTGCCCTCTGTGCAGTACTGAATCCCTTTGTGAACATGGAAATTTGCACTTTAGTGTGGACACCATTGGTTGCCGTATAGCAATCAGTGATGGCCCTCAATCTGCAGTACTTAGTTCTGCAATTAAACTCTGTATGAAAATAATGGTGTCTTGCACATCTGTAACCATTAGGCAAAGGGAGAAGCTTGATCTTTGACACACTCTCTTTTCTAACAGGAGGTAGTTAGCCATGGGGAACACATTGTTGTCCTTGCCAAAGGTAGCAGTCTCATGCTTCATGCAGAAGCTGTCATTGAGGTCAGCCGTGCTAGGAATTTTAAAGACAAACTCATTATGTTCACACGTCCTTATAAATCCGTATAATGTTGGACAAGTATCAGTACATTATGGCTTGTGGCTCATCACACATACATAGAGGTGGTTTACACTTGCAAATCTTTGCCCTTTCCCTAGTAACCACATCTGTTGCTATAATATATTTGCATTTAACTGCACTATCCATATGCTAATCCTTCCTCCATTTTTTGTTTTGCACCTTTCACATCTTTATGTTAGCTCCATAAATTTCTGAGCATTGTCCAAATAGTAGGCCTGATCGGTCCTGCCTAGTGGTCCTATTCCACACCACTGGCATTCCTCACATGCCTTCCAACATGCTGCTGCATCACGAAATATGTCAATCTTGTGGGCATATCTGCATCACAGAGGCTTTGGTGGATGGTAGCTAGTATAGGTGGCACTATACCATTGGTTCCCAATATTAAAATAATGGAGGATTTCTGTTCACAGACTTACTTAGGCACCAAGCGAGTGTCGTACTATATCGTGGGGGTTGACTATTTATAAATTTGTTACAACTTTTTGTTGTGTATTATGTACATCAATGCATATTTTGCTTGTCTTACTGTATACATGTATATCTTCAATACGTCCTACTATTACTGTAAGTGATCCCCCTAAAGGATGGCTGCATAAGTTAAAATATGTTGGAAGATAATGAAATAAAGGTGTGAGTCACAATGTCCCCATATTCTGTTGGTTATACTGTCATTCTCTGTCAATTTGCACATAGTCAGAAGTGCAGGATTCTAAGATTTTAAAGGTACATCTCCTATATAATGTTGACTCTTATAAATTGATGTATGTGGTGTCTTTCACAGGAGGGGATTAAAGCCCAATGGAATTATAGTTGTGAAGGAAAACCTAACATCATCTGATATAGTTGAAGTTGACAAGGAAGATTCTTCTATTACCCGGCCAGTTTCTCTTCTTCAGACACTACTCAAGCAGGCAGGATTGCATTGCATTAAACAGGAGAAACAAAACAACTTCCCAAGGGGCTTATATACTGTAAAAATGTTTGCTCTTGTACCTGATGTTACAAAAACCACTACTAATAGCAAGGATCATTGTTATATTACTGAGCCTTCAGTTACATCTAGTGATAATGGAGATATATCATTAGTGGACTAAGGGAGAATGAAATAACTTCAAATGCTGCATAAGCAACAGCTTATCTCATTTCTTAAAAAACATGTTTTGGGTTGATTTATAAAATAATAGTTCAGAAATATCAGCTTCTGTAGGGATGCAGCAGTGAAGATCCCTTTCATGTTAGAATGTGAACTGTTAAGTTTTATATACCAAAAAAATGCAGAAGGTTAAATCCTAATATAGTATATATGTTTGAGCAGAGAGCTAAAATTGCAGTACTTCTCTTTGACTCCCATTTCCTGCAGGATTGTCCTAATTTCTGTCAGCCTGTCTGTGTGCTTCAAACACAATTTGTTGAAAAAAAGATCTGATTTTATAGTAGCCCTCACTTAGTCCTGCAATGTGTGATCTCTACATTGCTTTTATTTGCAGAACACATGTGTTACCTATCACTCAATGTACATAACTGTCATGAGTGTACAATAAAAGTTTACAGTATTATATTTTTAAGTTAAGCATAATAAATACATACTATGCAATCGATGTAACATACTTTTGAAACTTAACTCCATCCATCATTCCAATATCTTCTACCATCTCACTTTGTGTAATGCATTTTAGTATTCTAAGATTGATCCAAAGACTTCACGTGAACAGTCTGCTGTGCTGCTATTAGATTGCAGAAATCCTTATTTCATTTAATAAATTTCTACCTTTTATGGGAAATGCAGTTTTATTAATGTCACAAGAGCTGACCGCTCGAACCTGTCCTGAGACATGAATCCAGTAGTCCAGACCCTATCTCCCTGTATCTTACATTCCATTTTATTATTACCATTACATATAAATCTGCATCTTCCAAGTGTTCATCCTCTCAGATTTACTTACCAAGATCTCTTGTATGTGTAATTTTACTTTGTTACTATGCCTATGTCAAAATGTTAGAACTACAGACACTGTTACATGTGAGACAGAAATATTGTAATTCATTCCTGCAGTCAGAAATTTCTTACAACAAAACAGAGCCGGTATAGTGTAGCAGCATAGCAGCCAGCCTGCGGGCTAGACAAACCAGGTGTTCAAATCCCAGCACAAGGAAGAGATTTTGTCCTCTATAATGTCAAGACTGGCTATGGGTCCCAGGGTTTCTTCCTGAGGGTAAAGCAGCCACAGCTTGAAATTAACCACTCAACTCCATCTAGTGCTGGTGTCTAAGAAAGGGATACTTGAGAAAGTTTAATGGTTACCATACGAAACTGGACAATCCCAAATCACCTATCCCTTTTTTGTTATTAATAGCGAGTTTAACCCTTCAAAAGGTGGTAGTAGAAGGCAGTAAAATAGAGCAGAGTGGATGTCTGTAATTAAGGAGACCAATGCTCTCAGAGGGCCATAGGACCAAGGAATAAGTAAGTGTGTTTAACCCATAAAAAATGAGGGCTTGAAAAATAAAGGGTTATAAAATATTTTTTACTCTTCATCAAGTAGAAACCTATTCAGACTGAAAGGAAAAGCAATGCCCTCTAAGATTTACTGAAAATATTATGTACTAATACTATAAGACCAATGTACAAATAATATTGCTAATACATTCTTTGCAAATTATTAACATAACAGTTCAATTTTTTATTTTATGTAGTCAACCAACAAATGCACACTGATAAAATATTCTTTATCATATATTAAAATTCACCTATGTGTTACAGTAACTTTTGCAACCAATGTCAGGGTGTTTTACAAGAATACTGGTAACACAACAACTGGCCAAGCTGCATATGTAAAACCAATGAATGTAACAATGAATATCTCAAGCTTTCCCTATGATCATAAAATATCGGATTGTATTGTTGTAAAAACACAAAATTCATGTTTTTAACAAAAATGTACATTCTGTTGCTGTAAAAACATAAAATTTATGTTTTCAACAAAACTATAAATTTGATCTGTTTATACAACAATATAATCTAATATTTTATGACCATAAGGAGACTGCTTGAGATATGCAATGTAAGAGTGTTTTATGTATGCAATTTGGGCAATTGTTATGTTACCTGTATTATTGTAAAGCACCCTGATGATGGTCACAATAGTGACCAAACATGTACGTGAAAGTTAATATATGATAAAGCATATTTTATTAGTGTGCATTTGTTGGTTTACTACATCAGTGTAAATATTTCTTAGTGCATGGATACAGAAAATATGAAGTTAAATTTTGAGGATTTTCTTTACACTGCTCTGACTTGAAATATACATACACCATCCCACACATGGAAATGAAACTGTGAACACTAAATGCACCGTCACTTGGCTTTCACTTCATCCCAGGTTGACTTCACTAACAAACCCAATGTTTTATATTATTACATACTGTACAAAAGATTTCATTGTGTGCACATAAACAGTACAGTAAATTATATCTTTAAAAATACTGAATGCATATACCATATATGCTGCCTCATCATGGGAGGAATATTTTGTTTGCTGACAAAGGAACATGACATGGATTGCATGAAGTCATCAGACCAGGTATACCCAAAATGGATACAAATTTTATATTTGAGCTTGGATGTCATTTTTAAAAGAAAACGAAGAGTTCTGAAGGAGAAATATGAATGTTGTTTATGTCCAGAAACTTAACTCTCTCCAGTGTTACATACGAAGATGTCATCAGCTCTGACATTGTTGCCCTATTCACAAATAGATGGTTTCCAAGGAAGAAGCCCTGTGTTGGGCCACTGCATGTCTCACTCCTGGATCCATTACATTGATGGAAGTGCATAACTGACCCCACAGGCTAAAAAGGTTGAGGGACTTAAACAGGAGGCAGCAAGCATTTTACAAAAAGTTGCTCTAGACAAACCATTAACCTGAGGCCCATGGACCTCAGATTTCAAGGTGTCCATGAACTCTGATGAGAAAAAAAATATAAATTTATTTTCACTAACCTCTAACTGAAATTTAGCTGTTCATTCAACAATGAATATAGGCAACAAAGTGATTTATGGGCTCTAAGACTCCAATAATGTTTAACTTCAATAAATCTCAATATCTCTGTTTTATGTATTTAAATACATTTCACCAAACTGATCTCTAACAAATATCATCTACATAATGTCAAGAAACTGTAAGTAGAAATTCTTTTACAGCCCTAAGTATTGTAGGACAGTCACAACACTTGTTTTCATGAAACTTATGGTTGCTTGACAATTTTTCATAAAGAACTCTTATAACAAATAATGTTGCAATTATTATAAATCCATTCACAGCCACAGAGAATAAATTCCTCTACCAAATGCCATGTAAATCTAACAGTTTAGTTGTCAATACTGTCACAAATGAACAGACATATTCTCCACAGGCTTTCTTTTGAACTTCATAAAGAAGACCTAATAAGCCATTCAATGGTAAACTTCCTTACAGCAGTAATAGAAAAGCGAGTTTCAAACTGGTAAAAACGAAAGACCAGACAGGCCAAATGCAAATGAAGCCACTAGTGCTGGGGTGTATACCCATGGCACAAAAAAAGATCATCATCTTCAGCCTCTGGCTGAATACTACAGTATTCCAGACAGAAATAAACGATCCGCCAAAAAAATGTATACACACGTTAATGAAAGAAAACCTTACGTTGTATAATCGATTATTGTAAATCTACAATATAGTTCTGTCAACACAACAATATGATATATGTATTTAATTCAATATAACATATATAGTTATTCTAGCTGCAATAGGGATCCCTTTATGCATTACAAAACCAGGGCTAAGCCCTGGTTTTGTAATGCATAAGGGATCCCTATTGCAGTTCGA
>Ga0209755_10009541_pt1 | contig 10252 bp, 14 predicted proteins | sample TergutCo191P1_FD_187301 | JGI IMG/M metagenome (GOLD analysis project Ga0209755, IMG submission 187301) | Cornitermes sp. P1 segment gut microbial communities from Petit-Saut dam, French Guiana - Co191P1 (SPAdes) (version 2) | ecosystem: Host-associated > Arthropoda: Insects > Digestive system...
TTCATATCTTCGACAAGGTTTTGCATACTGTCAAGGCGAAAACCCATAGACTCAAATAATTCTCGCGCTGCGTTGTTACCAGACATAAGCGTAGAAGATGTGCTTGTCGTGCTTTCACTCTCGTTCGCATTTGCCAGTGCTTGTGCTTCTTCGCTGATACTTACCGAGTAATCGGGATTATCAGGGGCTTGCGTAACATTTTGCGTGTCCGTCTGCGATGATGCTTGACCGCTTCCTTGCGGTGCTGTTGGTGGAGTGTAGTTTACTCCATTTATTCCGTTAATTGTCATTTTCTCGAATCCTTTCTTCTACAAATGTTTGTATGTAATGGTTATTGTTATCCAAAGGACAAGCGCACTTGCCCTTTGGATATAGTGTGTTCAACAAGTGAAGTTAGATTATCAAAATTCAGTCCTCACTAGAATAAATATTTGCCGATGTGAGTTCGGAACTGTAACTGGCGTTCCAACGGTGACTGGAGTGCCTGATTGGTTTGGATCTCCAGTAATATCCCTTATAATAAACTCACCAGTGTCAAAGAAGTGTCTACTATAGGCAATCAGTTTTTGAATGTTTCCAACCTTTTTGCCAGATTTTTTGGTTCTTTTGGTTTGTGCATGATTATGAAGCATCTACCATCCACATTGTTTCTTGCTACTGTTTCAGCGGCTGAAGCCATTGCCTTTACAGCCTTTTCTTTAATACTACTACGTTGTTTCTTCATTGGGTTGCTCTCCTTTCATTTGAGTTTTAATTACCAAGGTTATCATACTTCCAAACACTGCCAGCATTGCAAGTGAAAGGGTTAGTCCAATGTAGTTATCAACTAGCAAAATGCACAGCACGCAAATTAGCCATACAACAACAACCACACAAATGCCAAGTTTATCTATCTTCTGATTTATTGCGTTGCTAAAGTGTTTCGACTTACGCACTACTTTTATTACAATAAAAATACCTAAAATCGATAAACAAGAGATTACAAGTGCAAGAGTATTATTGAACTCGAAAAACGATGAAATCATCAAAAACGACATAACAGCTAGGACTATACACGTAAAAACTAAAATGCAATTTCTGTGCGTTTTTGCGTGATACCCTCCGACAATTCCCCTAAGAACAGCGAAGCTAACGATAAAAACTAATCCTTCAATCAATCGACCAAACATTAGCGAAATAAAAATACAAATTGCCAGATTTACTAAAAACGCGATTATTGCTTCCAAGGCATAGGCATAAATGTCCGAGTTTTCCTCGGAGCTTTCGCCATACACAACAAAAATAGAAGCCACCCTGTTTGCAAGTTGATTTATCATAACCTTAACCCTCTTGCAAAGAGTAGCAATCTTTTTTTGCTTTGTCTATAGATTTTTCCTAGACTACCATATTTTTGCCTATACTACATCGAAACAGATACTTCTATCCACAAATTGAAGCGAGAATCATTATATGAAAATGACAGCGAACCACCCAAATCTTCACATATCCGCTTCATGCTCTGTAAGCCTATCCCATGATATAAACCATCTTTTTTGGACGTTTTCAGATATTCGCCGTCAGATTGCGGCTCTGTGCCGATTGTGTTTGTAATGTGGCATAAAAATTGTTTTGGTGTTGCCGTCAGTTCCATTCCGATAAACCTTTCGCACGTGCTTCTCATGCAGGCTTCTATTGCATTATCAAGTGCATTTCCGAGAAGTACACAGATTTCTGAATCTAAATAATCTAAATCAGGTGCTACATCGAATTTCCTTTTAAAGTTAATGCTCTGTTTATCTGCAAGTTCAATCTTTGAAGTAAGTATTGAGTCGAGCATAATATTTTCTGTATTAACAAGCAGTGTATCACTTTCTCGGTTTGATAAATCAAGTAGCTTTGACCGTAGCTCTTCAAGACGGTTTTCTTCGCAAAGCGTATAAAGCTCATGAACCTGCTGTTTGAAGTCATGTGTCATTGTACGTATTTGCATCTGATTATGTGTCAGCAAATTTATATGACTTTGATGCGCTTCATTTTGTGTTTCCGCAATAATTATTTTCTGGGAAACCTCGTTATGTCTCATTATGTATTCTACAAATATGAATATGAATATGTTTAGAATAGCAATGCTGACTAAGGGTATTACATCATTTATTGTCGGCGTATAGGGAGAACCAATAACGTGTATTGCAAATTGTTGTGCAACTACTGCTGAAATGATTGGCACTATACACAGCGCCAACATCACGTTAGCAGACATCGCTTTTATCGAACCTTTCCTAAACCGTTTCACAAGCATAATAATGACAAGCATTACAAGAGCGGTCATAGTCCGTCCTTGCAACCTGTATATGGAAAACCGCATTACCTCACCAAGAGGTACTTCTTGAAACCTTGTCACAAGAAATCCTGTAGTCAGTTCTGAAACTACTCCCGCTAATGTGGCAAAAAATGCCGATATGAGGGCTGCATGTATTCTGACTTTACAAAAAACTATTCCTATAAGAAAAGCAGACAAGAGGGATTCACTTGTAAACGCTATGGTGTTTTCTTCAAACATTGTGCTGACAAAATATTTTATCAAGCATACGATAATAAGCAAAAATACTTTAGGCGCAACATGGATATTCCTACGCCCTTTTAAAAATGTCAATACAAATAAAAACGTAAGGATTGTGTATATCGCAGAAAAAGCCAACTCAATTGAAACCCATATTATGTTTTCCATTTTCCAACAACTCTCTTTTCCAGAGCTTTGCGCAGGATTTGTTTATATGACCGTCCGACCGTTATATCATCACCCTTTATTATTGTGATTTTATTACCTGTCAAGTTAAACACATAATTCATATTAACAATGTGAGAGCGGCTGACTCTGACAAACCCCTTGCTCTCCAGCTCTTCTGATAGTTTTGTTATGGTATCAATAAATGTGTGAGTTTCGTCTTCCGATACAACCGAAATATAATGTCCGGTGCTTTCAAAATACTGAACTCGCGACAGAGAAATCAGCACAGTACCGCCTTTAGTCAGCTTGACTTTCAAAAACGAATCTTCCCTATTGCGTAGACGTTCACCTACGAGTTTATCCATTCTCTCATTTATCTGCTCTTGTGTCACTTCCTTGTATAAGTAACCTTTTGCATTGTAATCAAAGCCCCTTTGTATACTCTCTTTTGCATAGGTCACAAAAACAATATCCACATCAAAATCAATATCCCTTATCTTACCTGCTGTGCTGAAACCATCACTGCCGGGCATTTCTATATCAAGAAAAATAAAGTCATATTTCTTCGCGACAAACTTTGCAATAAGACTATCGCCGGAAGTGTATTCAGAAAGCTCAAAGTCCTTTATATGTTTGGAGTGCAGGTAGGCAGAAAGCATCTTTTTTAACTTATCATTGTATTCTTCATCATCATCACATATAGCAATACGTATCATATAGTAACCCCCGCACGTAAACCCACGATTTCCCTAATAACAAAAGAATACCAACACATGATATATATGTCAATGAATCTTGCAAAAAAGTAGCAAAAAACAGCATAAATGTTCTATACAAATAAAATAGGATATTACACAATAAAGTCACATATTGATATATGTGGTTTTTTCATATATATAAACCCCAAAACACGAAAGAAGGTGAACACAAAAACCCGCAACTCCCGCAAAACCCTACGCAAAACTTCTGCATAGATATAACCCCAAAAGCCGCAGTACGTGCGGCTTTTTCCATGCGTAAACACAAATAACAAAAATCAGGAGGAAAAACACACATGGCATTTTTCACATCAGCAATCAACGTATTACAGACACTGGTAATAGCACTGGGCGCAGGCTTAGGCATCTGGGGTGTAATCAATCTGCTAGAGGGTTACGGACAAGACAACCCGGCTTCCAAATCGCAGGGCATGAAGCAGTTAATGGCAGGTGGCGGCGTAGCCCTCATCGGAATGATACTCGTACCGCAGCTTGCCGGGCTATTTTAAGAATTGGGGTGCATGAATGACAACCATACTTGAAACAATAGAAAATTGGGTAAAAGAACTGCTAATCTCGGGGATAGAAACAAATCTAGCCCGGATGTTCGGTGACGTGAACGAGAAGATAGGCGAAATAGCATTGCAGGTCGGACAGACTCCGCAAGGCTGGAACGCAGGTATTTTCGGCATGATACGCTCATTGTCTGAAACGGTCATATTACCGATAGCAGGGATAGTCATAACCTATGTGCTTACCATCGAACTCATAACAATGGTTATGGATAAAAACTCATTCCATGACAATGTGGACACGTTTATGTTTTTCAAGTATATCTTCAAGGCGGGGGCGGCAGTTTTAATTGTCGCCCACACATTTGATATAACGATGGCGATATTCGACGTAGCACAGCACGTTGTATCAAGAGCGGGTGGAGTCATAAGCGGAAGTACATCAATAGATATAAGCTCCGCAATCTCCGCTATGAACCTTGAAGAATACGGTATACTCGAACTTACACTGCTTTTAGCTGAAACATTTCTTGTGAGCTTCGGTATGCAGATAATGAACGTGGTAATCACCGTGATACTGTACGGACGTATGATAGAGATATACCTCACTTGCTCCGTAGCACCGATACCGATGGCAACCATAACGAACAAAGAATGGGGTCAGATGGGGAACAACTATCTGCGCGGACTGATGGCACTCGGCTTTCAAGGCTTTTTCTTGATGATTTGTGTCGGGATTTATGCCGTCTTAGTAAATAACATGGTAGTAGCAGACAACATACACACAGCGGTATTCTCCGTAGCCGCCTATACAGTAATGTTATGTTTTGCCATGCTCAAAACCGGAAGTTTAGCAAAATCAGTATTTAACGCACACTAAAGAAAGGACAGACAAAATGGCATATGTAACAATCCCGAAAGACCTGACAGCCGTTAAGACCAAGTTTGTACTCGGACTGACAAAACGGCAAGCAGTATGTTTCGGCTCGGCAATACTCACAGGCTTACCGCTATTTTTCATACTTAGGGGCTTAATGCCTGTAAATGTGACCGCACTGCTCATGGTGCTTGTAATGCTACCATGGTTTTTATTCGCAATGTATGAAAAAAATGGTCAGCCACTTGAAAAGTATCTCAAATACATGATTGCGGTCAAGTACACAAAACCCGCAGTGCGGATTTTCAGGACAAATAATCTATTCGCCGCTTTGCAGCGACAGACAAAACTACATGAGGAGGTGCAGGATATTGTCAAATATAAGTAGCAAGGGGACTAATGTTCTACACAATAAGAGCGGAAAGAACAATTTATCTAAATCACAGAACCGCAGGATAAATGAAGCAATAGCCGCCGCAAAAAAGGACACAGATACAAAAGACAGCGCACAATCAGCAATCCCATACCTAGCCATGTATCCCGATGGCGTATGCAACTATTTCACGCATTGCAGATGCATACAATTTCATGGACAATTGCATGAAAGAAATCGCCATATCGGCGGCTACGAAACTTAGCCGTCTCTCGGAGCATGAGTTCGACTCTATGATATTCACCCCTGCGGAGTAGCAGGAGTAAGCTGATGTGTTGCAAGCTACATAGCAGATTGTAACACCTCAACTAACGGCATAACCTCTTATGCAGTACGCCGCATTAAACAAATCACAGGGCAATACAGTTTACTCTGCGAAGATGAGTATACTGTGTTGCCCTGTGTTGTTGCGTGGTATTTGTGCAAATACCTATCTCTGCCGACTCCAAGGTGAGTGAGATACATATTTGCCTAAATGTTTTCCTGCTTCATCGTCATATCCTAAGTATTCAAAGTAGTATATGTATTCTGTACCATATACCGTATCTTCCCAATCCACCTGCTCTGGTGTGACTGCAAGGGATAACGCAAAGAAATATTCCCAGCCGTCAACATCCGGGTCAACATCTTCCAAACCTTCGTGAGACAAAAACAATTCGTACAGGTCAAAGCCATCTCCGGAAAAATAGTCCCCGATCATAACCGCATGAACATAATATCGCTTCCCTATATGTCTATTGAGATTTGTTTCAGGGTTTCGGATTATTTCTATCGGCAGCAGCGTGAAATTAGAATTTATTACATATTCCTCCGGCTGCTTCTCATCGGGTGTTATAGTCACCGAGCCTGACGTATCGCCAAATTCGGGAAGCTCTATCCCAAATTCTCTTGCTAAATCGCTTATTGCATTATGGGTTTCTTCCATTTCACGGAGTTCTCTGTCAATCTTGCTTTCACAAGCAATCAGCGTGACTGCACAGACAGAAATTAAGACAGCGAGGATAATGAACCTTAGTATTGATTTTCTCATAAAAAACGCTCCTTAGATATAATAAACACATATTTTACTCTTTTATTAAGCTCCCCGCTACACCCTATCGGGTAAAATTTTGAGAGTAAAATGCACGTAATAATCACACTTTCCTTTAGAATAACCGAAAAAGTGCGACTGCCTTGTGGTGGTCGCACGGCTTTTTTGCGTGTGTTAGCGGTTCTGTATTACCGTGTTTTACATCAGTCATTATCTTTTGGACTGCTGCACTAAAATCCATTATGTCACCGGCCTTTCTCTTGTGGTTCATGTCCATCTATGGGCAGGGCATTGCGCTCCGTTTCAGTTTTTAACTGTTCTAAGCGGTTTAGCAGTGATTTTTTCTCATCTTCGGATTTTGCTTTGTCTTGGTTGATGAAATCGTTGCCTTGGCGTTGCCGGGTATACTCTTGCGGCATTTGATGCACCTTCTCTTTCTGTTAACTTAGTGTGAAAATCGCCACTTATGTTGCGGCGATATAGACATATTAATGATTTTATGCTATATTTATTGCGTTATTATTCTTGCTATTCAGGGTGTCCAAAATGAAAAATGAAATCGTATTATACCGACCTAATGAAGTTGCCGAGCATATAGAAGTTAGGCTTGACGATAAAACTGTTTGGCTTAGCCGCCAGCAAATTGCTGACCTTTTTGGTAGAGATTTATCTACAATCGCAAAGCACATCAACAATATCTTTAAAGAGGGTGAACTGGATAGGAAAGTGGTATGTGCAAATTTTGCACACACCACTCAACACGGTGCAGTTAAAGGGATAACGCAGACTAAAGGACTCGATTTCTATAATTTGGACGTAATTATTTCCGTTGGTTATCGTGTAAAATCTCAGCAAGGTACACATTTTCGTATATGGGCAACAAATTTGTTGCGAGAATATCTGCTTAAAGGCTATGCAATAAACACTCGCATGGATCGCATAGAGGATAAATTTGATGCCCTCAATGATAAAGTGGAAGAAATGGGTTTGCAGTTAAAGACTCAACAACTTCCAACGCAAGGTATTTTCTTTGACAATCAGGTGTTTGATGCATATGAGTTGGCTTCTAAAATCATTCGTAGCGCAAAGAACAGTATTGTACTTATCGACAATTACATCGACGACACAGCCATCACACACCTTACCAAGAAACTAGCAGGCGTTAAAGTTTTACTACTCACAAGAGACATAAGTAAGCAATTAAGTCTTGATGTGCAGAAAGCCGATGCACAGTATGGTGGATTTGATGTAAAGCTGTTTCCTCAATGCCATGACCGCTTCATTATAATAGACAACGGTAGAGAAGTTTATCATATTGGTGGGTCGTTGAAAGATTTAGGTAAAAAATTGTTTGCGTTTTCCAAAATGAACGACCAGACAATAGCTCAGTTAATGAATGTAGTTTCAGGTTTACTTTAGAGTGAATCTTTCACATTTCTAACCCCGATGGCTTGGATTTGGACACAGTTGCAGCTTGTGTTGTGGCTTGTTGCGAGGCTACCCGCTGTTTTGCGGTGGCGAGGTTGCCTAGTAGCGACTTTTTATCTTGCTCTGCGGCTCTGTTTTTTATGATAATGTCGTAGCCGTCCCTTTTACCGTGGCGGATTGCCTCCCTACGTGTGGAATGTGTACCAATTAATCTGGCGGATCTTTCGTCATCGCCGGCACTTTTGAAATTTTCCGGTCTTCCCTCTATAAGTAAATATAAATAGTTTCTGTCATACTTTTGCCTTTTTATAAATGCTTGTTTCATTAACAATTTGCTCCTTTACTAATCTATAAATAACTTATGCCACTCAATCAGTGTTTATTCCTTACTCTATGCGCCCTGCTTTAAACTTGCACTAGGATCATCAGATATCTATTGATTTGGATTATTTCTCAGAGGACGTGCCATTCACGTCAAATTTACCACCCTTTGCACCAAATTTGCCACATCTATACATAAATATGCTACTATATGTAGTACATCACTTCATTGTGAAGGAAAATATCGAAATCCTTTGCAAAATAAATTATGATGGAGGTATTTGTTATGAACGTTATTAAAACAAAAGTCGTATCAGCAATGATTAAAATTACTTATCATGTTGCTGAAGGGGGAGCAGGTCTTGCAAGTTTTCTTGGTATATATCAGCCTAAGGTTCCAAAGAAGCTACGAAAGTGAGTCTTGCGCGGCAAACAGCCTACGGAGTAATATTCTACTATTCGTAGGCTGCTTGTACTCTTTTAACGAGGAGCGGTAGAGATGAGAATAGCGATTTGCGAAGATGAAGTTGAACAACAAGAACTTTTATCTGCTACACTCAATGATTGGGCGACAACGCGAAAGGTGAATATTGATGTTCTGTGCTACAATAGTTCTGAAGACTTTATGTTTGCATGGCCCGATATTTTCTTTGACTTGGTTTTTCTTGATATCCAAATGAAAAAGATTGATGGTATTGAGCTGGCTGAGACAATACGCAAGGTAGATAATAATATGTTGATAGTGTTTGTGACGAGTTTTAAAGAGTATGTTCTCAAAGGTTATGACATAAACGCATTGCATTACCTTATCAAGCCTGTATCGCCGGCAAAGCTTTTACCGGTTCTCGACAAGGCGCACATAATAATCAGGTCACGTAACGAAAACATTATGTTATTGAACAATGACATGGGGAAAGTAAAAGTTGCGTTCTCCGACATAAATTACATAGGTATTGCCTCCCATACAGCTCGAATTCACACTGATAAAGGTGTGTACAATAAGCGAGTTACTATGTCAGAGCTTCAAGATATTCTTCCTGATTACTTTGTCAAAAACCACAGGTCATACATAGTCAACTTATTCAAAGTAGATTGTGTTTATAAAGAAGCACTCCTGCTATCGACTGGCGAAGAACTGCCGATTAGCCGGAAAAACACAAAATCTGTAAACGACGCCTTTACACGATTGCATATAGGCAGGTAAGTAATGAGACCAGAGTGGATTATAGTAGAGACACTGGCGATTTCAGTAGAGACATTTGCTATTGTATATTTCATTAACAGCAGGTTCTTATCAAGGTATCGCACATATATACCGCAGCTCGCTATTTGGGGTGCGTTGTCTTGCATAGGAATTTACTCGGTTTTTGGCGGGTTGCAAGTAGGTTTATATGAATCTGCGATATTCGTGCTTTCCTTTGCTTTTTTATCCTTTGCTAAAATAGGCAGTATAGCTCAAAAAATAGTGAGCATGGCTATACTGTTTACAGTTTTGACGGGAACTACTTTCATCGGTACAGGCTTGGCATCGCTGGTCACAAATGTGGATTTTGAACAAAGTTTCCTATATCAAGACACATCCCGATTGCTGTCCCTGACATTTGTGAAATCATTGCAGGTTGTAGTGTTGTTTACATTAGCAAAGAAACGGCTGAGTATCAGTAGCATCAAGAAAAAGTCCACATTGTTTTTTTTCTTAAACATTATAATAATTTTTGGTTGCTTCATCTTAATATTCATGAACATTCATGAATTCGATTATCTCCACAATGTAGTTTTGACACTACTGTCTGTGGCTTTGCTTTCCATATTGGTAATCATGTTTATTCTATTTGATTTATTTGTTCGTGAGGAAGAAAGTAACTTAGAGTTATCTGCAAAACTACAGCGTATTGAGCTGGAAGAAATCCATTTCAAAGAGACCGGAGCTATTCATGAGGAGATTCGTAAATGGAGGCACGAACACAACAACAACACTATAGCACTGAGAACGCTAATTGAGAAAGGGAAAAATGATGACGCACTAAAGTACATCGATAGTATGAACCAAGTAGCTTGCAGGGAAGAAACTGCGGTATTTTTCGCTCTCGTCAAGTCCATTTTCGTCCGCTTTGCTTTTGGTGGGTTTCTTTTCTTCGGAAAGGACTTGGCGAATAATATCAGTGGTAAGCATTTCGTCCTGTTTT
>Ga0209755_10009542_pt1 | contig 10252 bp, 6 predicted proteins | sample TergutCo191P1_FD_187301 | JGI IMG/M metagenome (GOLD analysis project Ga0209755, IMG submission 187301) | Cornitermes sp. P1 segment gut microbial communities from Petit-Saut dam, French Guiana - Co191P1 (SPAdes) (version 2) | ecosystem: Host-associated > Arthropoda: Insects > Digestive system >...
GACTCCTGCAACAGGGACGAGACGGACATCGAGGGCTGGGACGGCGAGTGGGGGCTTGGCTACAAGTGCAGAGCCTGCGGCCACGGCGAGACGGTTGACCTGCGCACAAGCAAGGGGGTAAAGCTCGGCTGGCGGGTTGACTGGCCGATGCGCTGGGAGCACGAAAAGGTGGACTTCGAGCCAGCGGGCAAGGATCACCACAGCCAAGGCGGCAGCTTCGACACCGCCCGGCTTGTCTGCAAGGAAGTGTACGGCTGGGACGCGCCAGTCAGCTTTCGCTACGATTTTATCGGGATCAAGGGGTCGGTGGGGAAGATATCGAGCTCGTCTGGCGTGGTCATCGATCTGGGCGACCTGCTCAAGGTGTACACGCCGGAACTCGTGCGCTACCTGTTCGCCGGCACCAAGCCCAACACGGAGTTCACGATCTCGTTCGACCTTGACGTGATAAAGATTTACGAGGATTACGACAAAACCGAGCGCATAGCATGGAAGCTGGAGCCGGCCAAGGACGAGGCGACCTACCGCTGGGAAAGGCGCATCTACGAGCTTTCCCAGCCGGCGGCCGGCGCGGACGGCAAGACCCTGCCGGTCGAGGATATGCCTCCGCCCTTTCAGGTGCCGTTCCGCCATATGTGCAACCTTGTCCAGATCGCCGACGGCGACGTCGAAAAGACGCTTGCTGGTCTCTCCGGGGAACCCGCCGGCCCGTCGCAAGAGCAGCTTCCCGCCCTTCGCGCAAGGGCGATCTGCGCCAAGTACTGGGTGGAAAACTGCGCGCCAGAGGACTTTCGCTTCCGGCTAAGGCCGGCGGACAGTCCCAAGGCCGTGCTTTCCCAGCCGGAAGAGGCGGCGATTCGTCTGCTGCGTGACGAGGTGGTCTCCCGCATCGAGGCTTTCGCCGAGGACAAGCCCTGCGCCGAGGCGATTTACGGAATCGCCAAAAGCGCGGGAATAGAAGGCAAGACCCTGTTCCGCATCGCATACCAAGTGCTCATCGGCAAGGATCAGGGCCCCAGACTGGCGAGTTTTCTTAGAACCGTTGACAAGCAGCGCCTTCTGGACATCCTTTCGGAATACTAGACCTCTTGCAGAAACTCCATAAGTTCTGCAAGAGGTCCGCCGTTATGCGACAGCCCTACTGCGGTGTTTCCTCTTGTTCAGGAACTTTGTGCAGGGGTATATTTTTGTCCATGAACTGCTTCTCGATTGCGGCGGGAATGCGGTCGTCGGTGAAAACCCCGGCAACTTTCTCCAGCCGTATCAAACCAAGCACGCCCTGCCTCTGGAATTTTTCGGAATCCGTCAGGATGAAAACGTCGCGGGCGCTTCCGGCCATGTCGATTACCGTCTGCGAACGCATGTGATCCTTGCCGGTGAACCCAACCCCGGGTATGAAACCGTCGGTGCCGACAAAAAACTTTTCCGCGAAAAATATCTCGCTGCACTGTTTGGTCATCGGCCCCACCAGCACCTGCGACTCGGGCTGATAATAACCACCCAGAAGGATGATCCTTGTGCGGGACGCATTACGGATAAAATTAACGATGAAAACCGAGTTGGTCACAATCGTTATGTCCTTCTGCAAATTCGCAAGCTCCTCCGCAAGAAGGGCGCAGCAGGAACCAGATTCGACCATTATCGTCTCCCCTTCCCTGACCGTCGCCGCCGCCGTCTTCGCGATTCTGCGTTTGATGTCGTAGTTAAAGGCTATTCGTTTGCCTACGTCATCTGCCGTGTTCAGACAAGCGTAACCGTGTTCCCTTCGCACCAATTTACGATCCTCAAGGGTGTCTAGATCCTTGCGAATAGTGACCTGGGAAACATTCAAGAGTTCAGACAGGGCGATTACCTCCGCCCGGCCGTGCTTGGATAGAACTTCAAGAATTTTTGTCTGTCTATATGCTGTCATATCTTTCCTCTCCTTCTGGCGACTTCGCCTTGTTTTTGCTGCCGGGATCTGATGTAAAACTGCCCATTATTATATAAGATACAAAAAACGGTATGCTAGTCAAGGAAAATCCTTCAATCATAGTTCGCTTTTCGCATAATTCAGCTATCCTCCTAGGTTTCCTGCACCAATTCTCCCAATCCCCCCGTTCCAATTTCTTTTAGGTAATCCGGGGGGACGTTCCGTACCAGAATCTTCCTGTTTTTCCATTCCGTATTGGCAACCACCTGCCTCAGCATCTTGAACGCGGGCGGTACAACACGACAAAGCTTTTTCATATCCATGATCACCGTAACGGGGTAATCCACGAGGATTCCGCGTTTCCTTATTTTCCCAAGCTCATCCGACACCGTCGGGATATTATCAGGCGTCAGTTCCCCGTTAAAGAAAAGGATGATACCCTCGGCCTCGTCCCGGCGCAACAAGACAAAACCTTCCTCGCGCACCACTAGGTTGATGAAACCGGTCAGCTCGAAAACCTCCCGTACCGGTTCCCTCAGGTTTTTTATCACGAACTGCCGCTTCTTTTCCTTGGCCGACTTTTGGGCGGCCAACAAAACCCGCAGCCCCATGCTGGAAATATAATCCAAATCCTCGAAATTAAGCACCAATTCTGTAATCTCATCGCCCCACTGCCTGAGCTTCTGCTCAAGCAAGGTGGCATTTGTGGTATCCAGGCGGCCGGAGGGCCTTAGGATTACCGTTGTCTTGTTTCTAACTTCGATATCAATGGTCATATTTCCTCTTTCCGCCATGACTTGGTGAATTCCAACCGATTTACCCCATTTTCACGACTATAGTTTATTGTATCAATAACCCTCTTGACAATCAATATGCCTAGCCCTCCAAGTTTGCGATCTTCAAGGGGCAGGGTTATGTCCGGGTCGTCGAGTTCCAAGGGGTTGAAAGGGCAACCGCAGTCGGAAAAGGTAAAAGTCACCTCGGTCTTTCCGGGGACGGTGCGGGTCCTGCAAGCGACGACAACTTCCCCGCTTTCCTTTTCGCCGTTCTGGTAGGCGTAATTGGCGATATTGACAAAGACCTCCTCGGCGGCGAGCTCCACATGACCGCGTTCCGACGCGGGGCAGCCGGCGGCCTCAAGCTCCCTGCCAATGAAGTCGATGAGCGCGGACAGATCCGCGACGTTGGCTTTCAGGGTAAGCTGAAACTGGTAGGGCTCAACCTCCGGGGGTGGCGCGCATCCATTGACGCGCAGGGCAAGCATGGTGATGTCGTCCGACTGCTCGGCTTCCTTTACAAAGGCTGCGATGTCGGAGCGTAGGCCCGGGAGCATCTCGCGCAACGGCTGCGAAGCGTTCGCATCCAGAAACACCTTCATTCGTTCCTTGCCGTAAAACGCCCCCTCGGCATCCGACGCCTCGACTATACCATCGGTGTACAGAAACATCATGTCGCCTTCTTCCAACTGCATTTCGTGACAATGATAAAGCGTGTCTTCCATGCATGCAAGTACCAGATCGGGCGGCGAAACAAGAAAATCGAAACCCTGGCCGCCGGCCGGCCTTTTCCGCCAGAGCATCGGGGGATTGTGGCCCGCGTTGACGTACATGAGGCGGCCCGAGGAAATCTCCAGCACGCAGAGCCACACGGTGACGAACATGTTTATGGTGTTGCTGTCGCAAAGCTCTCGGTTTATTTGTTCCAGCGCAGAGCTAAGATTCCCCATGGTCTGCAGCTGGTTCTTTATGACGGTTTTCGTGGTCGCCATGAACAGCGCCGCCGGTATCCCCTTGCCGGAAACGTCGGCGACAAGCACGGCAAAATGATCGTCGTCGATAAAAAAGAAGTCGTAGAAATCGCCGCCAACTTCCTTGGCCGGATGCACCTCGGCATAAAGGTCGAACCCGTTTTTCCTGCCCTTAAAGGGGGGGAAATCGGTGGGCAACATGTTCGACTGAATCTGCATGGCTATGTCAAGCTCCGTGTCCATACGCTGCCGCTCCGCGGTTGCCTTGGATATTTCCGCGATGTGCGCGCGGAGTTGGGACGTCATGCCGTTGAACGCCGCCGCAAGTTGCTCAAGCTCGTCGCCGGTACTTACCGTAACCTCGCGGCCCAGGTTGCCGCCGGCGACTTCCTGCACGCCGTCGCTCAACGCAAGCACTGGGCCGGTAATGGCCTGCGTAAAACGGGCCGAGAAAAGGGCGATGACCGGCAAAATCAGGAGCAACAGAAAGGCTATGATTCCCGCAAGAAGCAGTATGTACCCGTCTATCGCGGCTCTGGTGGCATAGGCAATCCCCAGGATACGGCCTTCGATCTGCATCGCCGGAACGTATATTTCCTGTGCGGGGACGGAAACCCCAAGGCTCCAGCCTAGCGTGCGTATGGGTGCGTATGCGACGTAAAAGGGAATGCCGTCCATTTCAAGTTCGGTCATGCCCGTCGCGCCAAGCGTCATGCTGAGGCCCATACTGCGCAGCCGCGGATCGGCGACTTCAAGGAAGTTCTCCCCCATGACGACACCGCCCTCACCCAGACTTACCTCCACGCCGTCCGTCGAGTACACCACAGTCCCGTAGCGGTTCAGGATGAAAAAATGCCCGCTTCGCCTTATACCCGTGGGATCGATTATCTGGGAAAAATCGGAAAGCCTTAACGTGCTTCTCGCGACGCCCATGAACACGTCATAGCCCGAAGATCTGTCGAAAAAGGGAACGGCGCAGGAAATCACCGGCCCCCTGCCACGCAGATCCTCGTACACGTCGGTCCAGTACAGTTTCCCCGTGGCCTTCGCCTGGACGTACCAGTGGAAAGTCCGGGGATCGTACCCGGTTTGAGCCCAGGGAAACGCGTCCATCGCGATGACGTAACCGGATTCCCCGTTTATGGTGCTGGTGGCGATATCCCAGTCCACCACCGTTATCTGCCTGAGCATTTCGGTGATGTTTCCCACGAGTTCCGCCTCGGCGCGCACGGCCTGGAAATCGACGCCGGGCACGATGTATAGGTACGGTTCCGGCGGGGGGACCTCCCCCGCCATGACGCGCGGAAGGGGTCTGGCCGCCCAGCCTTGGCTGAAAGTGTGGAGGGAGCCGGCGATGTCGGCGATCATGCGGGTGTGGCTTTCGATCCTGCCAAGCCGCTCGTCAAGCAGAAGCACCGTGTCGATTGCGGTGCGGTGGATCTTTTCGGTATGCAGCACTTCCAGCATGTAGGCGCTGATCTCCGCGGCGCTGTCCCCCAGCGCGGCCGAGTTGCGAAACACCGTCCTTCTGATTCTCTCGATGGAAACGAAAAACACCGCGCTAAGCAAAAGCGTAAGAACGAGGAATGCGCCCGTGCTCTGAACCAGAAGACGTTTCTTGAGTTTCACCGCGTCACCTCCGCGGGGGAAATTCGCAGGAATCTGGTTTCAGCCGCTTTCAGGTCGAGCATCCATTGGTAGTGGTCAAAAAGGCCGCCGCCGTCATTCCAGTTCGGCAGCATCATCGGAAGGTTGGAGACATTGACGGCGCGGTTCAAATCGGAGGTTCTTACCAGTTGCGGGGAAAAGTGAAATGTGTCATTCAAGGTTTCGCCGGCAAGCACCGCGGCCAGAATCCGCATGGTCACCGTGCCCGCAAGCCTGTGATCGACTGCGGTGCTTGCAAGCCATATCCGCCGGTGACGCTGCATGTGACGCAAACTCTCGTTGCAAATGCCGGTGCTGAACTTCCTTATGTCGTACCTTCCCGCCTGGCTAAGAGCCTCGGCTGCCCCTATGGCGAATTCGTTCCAAGGAACCCAGATGGCATCGACCGAGCCGGGGGGGAAATAAGGCAGGGCAGCCAAAACCGCCTCCCATGCGGCGATCCGCGGGTTCTCCAACCCGTGCAGCTCGATCCTGCCGGCCTCCAGGATTCTGCCCATGCGCACGAATTCGTTGAATTCCCAGTCGTGGCGATCCAGAAACGTTATCCCCGGGGGGCTGACAAGGCGGACAACCCGCGGCGGCCGGTCGTCTTCATGGCGGACGTAGGAAACCAGCGTCTCCAGACTTAGGCGGGCAAGGCTGTAATCGTCCTGAAAGGTGGCGACAAGCCCAGGAATGGATCTGCCGTCCCGGAACGGAAGGGCCTCGAAGGTGACGATTCGCGCGCCATTGTCGGCGATGGGCCTGAGTATGTCGTAGGTAAAGCCCATGTCGCCGTTCACGAAGATAAGCCCGTCGTAATCGGCGTTGGCAATGCCGGCGGCAAGCTCCATGAACCTTTCCCTGTCCGTTTCCGCGTCCACGGCAAAGGCATCCACGGTGAAGCCCATGGAACGACCCTCGGAAACCGCGGCCTCGATGAACTGCCAGGTATTGCTGCCGTCCCGCCCGTTAACCAGCAGGGCGATTTTTACCATGCCATCTGCCATGGCTTCCGGCATGACCTTTTCAAGGAGAAACCGCACCGATGGCCCTTCCCTTACGACGACGGGAAAAACCGCCTCGGTTGGTCCCGCGGGGGTACATGCATGAAGAAGCAGTATGGCGGAAACAAACGCCAATACAACAAAGAAAAGGGTTTTTTTCACATGCAGATACAATTCCCCTGCCAAAAAACGGGGGAAGGAAACAGTGCGAGAATTACGTTCGTCTACCATTTACATCGGAGGAAGTTCAAGCACCCGCCGCTTCTTTCGGCAGAACGACTCCGCAGCCAACAGCTAGAAGTATTCGCGCAACTTTTCCTTCCAATCCCCCCCTTTCTGAATAGTCGCTTTGACTCCCAAAGTCTCAAGGTTCCTGGTCCTTTCATCGTCGCTGGAAGCGGTTACCGCGATAACCGTCATCTGGCGAGAAGGAATGTTGAGCCTGCGGATGAGTTCCTCGCCCCGCATGTCCGGCAATTCCAAACCAGTGATAAGACAGGATACCCTGCCACCCATGACCGCAATCAGGGCGTCCTCACCCCGATCAAAATCCACGGATTCGAGACCCAACTCCGCCAGGAAAAACTTCATCGCTTTTCGAAAAAACCTGCTATTGTCAACGTGAACGATATGGCCCATTGCCATTTTAGTATATAGCAATGGGTTCATTTAGGCAAGCAAAAAATTACGAAAATCAGAAAAATTGTCGCCGCTGGCTATCGGGCGATAGTTTGTCGCACATGGCTTATGGGCGCGGTTAGCAAGGCGGAATTCCGCGCATGTTGCGCACAAAAACCAAGCCCCGCTCAAGCGAACGGGGCTTAATCAATCGCATCGCTTTACTGCGCGGCCGCGGGAAGCAGCACTATGCGCGCATGGCCGGTACCAAGGATCCGCGCAAGCTCTTGCTGCAGCATTGCGGGCGTGACCGCGTCGATAAGCTGCGGGCGTATGGCCCCCACCCTTGCCAGCGGGGAGTCGAGCAGCACCAGCGAGCTGGAGTGCATGGCCGCGAGCCAGACGTTGTTCTGCATGTTCGTGTTCCACCCCGTCCTGTTGCCCGCCACCGAGCTGTTGAAGACGACCGGCGTCAGCGCGGCCGCGGTCCGGTTCAGCAGAGCGAGAACCGCGGCGGTGATCTCCTCCACGCGGTCCGGGTCGCAGCCGAACTGTATCAGCAGGGACACCTCGTTCTGGGGGTTAACGTTGAACCCGACGCTGGAGCCAATCGAGTACACGCCGCCCATGTTGTTGCGGATCTCCTCGAAAAGCACCGTGTTCAGGTAGCTGTTCAGTATCATGTGAACGATGTTAAGCTGCTCGCTGAACGCAGGGCTTGAGACATACCATTCCATGCGCACCTGCGCCACGGGCTCCATTCCGGCATGGACGGTCCGCTCGACCCGGCCCGGGCGCGCGACGTTTAGGCTCGTCCAGACATTGAAGCTTTCCTCGCGGCGGGGAATGGACGCGACGTAGCGCTCCACATAGTCGCGCATCATGTCCGGGGTAAGGTTCCCGACAAACGTGAATGTGTAGTCGGCGGGGTTAAGCGCCCTGTGCTGGAAGGCAAGCGCCGCCTCCATGTTCACCCTGTCAAGATCTTCAAGCCGGATGTTCTGCAGGCGCGGGTGTCCGCCGGTGTTTACGTTGACTATCGCGTCGGCGAAGACGTTCTGGGGGTTCAGGTGGCGTTGCGAAAGATTTGTTCTTAACGCAGCCATGTGGCGAGCGAACGCCTCGGCGTCTATCCGCGTGTCGATGAAGGACAGGTGGAGCATTTCGAGCAGGGTTCGCAGGTCGCCCGTCGTGGAGGATCCGGTGAAGCCCCTGTCGTAAACGCCCAAAGTGCGCGACAGCGCGGCTTGCCTGGCCGCGAGCGATCTCCTTACGTCGGACAACGAGTAGGGGCCGATGCCCGATTCGCCGGCGAGCGCGGCGGAAAGGCGCGCGGACATGCCATCCGCATCAGACGCGCTGGAGTGCCCGCCGCGAGCGCGTGCATGCAGGACGATCTGGTCGTTCTGGTTCGCCGTCGTCTGCAGCACGATGCGCGCGCCGTTGCCGAGCGTCCAGACCGTCGCGTTGGCCGCCTGATCGAATTCCTCGGACACGATGGAGCCGCGCGCAGGCGGCTGCGCAAGGTGCTGGAGGAAGCTGTCAATCCTGACGATCGCTTGCGGGGCCGCCACGGGCAGGCTCGCGCGCTGCGCGACGTGCTGCATCATTGTGGCCTCGGTCGGCACGCTGTCCGCCTGGCTGGTGTTGGCGATCACGAAGGTCTGGATATCGTTCGAGGCGAAGTAGCTCCTGGCCACCGCGTTGGCGTTCGCCAAGGTGATCCCGGGCAGAAGCCGGCGCGCCGCGTCAAGCTGCCACGCTATGCCGGGCACGCTCCCCCCGAACAGCCAGTATTCCATAAACTGGTTTGCGAACGTCACGGACTGCATCCTAGCCACCGACTGCGTTTCCAGGTCGGAAACAAGCGCTTCCATCGCCATGTCAAGCTCGGTCTGGTGGAAGCCGTGGCGCCGTATCACCTCCACTTCGCTCAGCAACGCGGTAAGGGTGTCCTCGGCCTGGCCTAATTTGGCGACGCCCTGTAGCTGCCAGAACCTTCCATACCTTCCAAAGCGCGGATGCGAGACAAAGACGGTCGTAAAGGGCGATTCGGGATCCAGCGTCGCGTCGGAGAACCGGCTGTTCACCATGCGCGATACAAGGCTGTCGATAAGGCTTTCGCGGAAGCCGTCCAGGTTCGTCGGCCTGGCCGCGGGCGGGCGTCTGAAATTCATGATGACGTTCGTGTTAGGCCACTCGGGATCGAGAATGACATGCGCCGCATTGGTGGCTCTCGGCCCGGGAATCGGGAAATTCGGCCGAGGGGTCGGCGTCGCCGGCGCGGCTATGTGGAAGTGGTTTTCAAGCGAGGCTTGCAGAGCGCGGCCATCGAAGTCGCCGATGAAAATCAGCGCCATGTTGTCGGCCCGGTACCACCTTTCGTAGAAGGCTATCAGGTATTCGATCGGCGCGGTTTCGATTACGTCGATGTCGCCCATGGCCCAGCGGTAGGGCCACATCGAGCCGGCGAGCAGATGACCCCACCACGCTTCGGCAACCCTCTGGTTGGCCGTCAGCCTTCCGCGCCATTCTTCTATTATAACGAGCCTTTCGTTCTCGAAGGCTTCTTGGTCGAAGACGAGCGCCCGCGTCCAGTCATCGACAATGTCCAGCACGGTCGCGGGGATTACGCGCGTGCCGTCCGGCGCGGTTTCCACCGCCACGTTGATAAAATACTGCGTCCTTTCATGGTTGATGTTGGCGTTCAGCTCCGGGCCAAAGCGCACGCCAATCGATTGAAGGTATTCGACCAGCGCGTTGCCCGGGAAGCGCTCGGTTCCAAGGAACGCCATGTGCTCGACGAAGTGCGCGAGCCCCTGCTCGTGATCCTCCTCGCGCAGGGAGCCGGCGTTCACGACGAGCCTGACGAATGCGCGGCCTTCCGGCATGTTGTTCTCCATGATGAAGTAACGCAGCCCGCTTTGAAGAGTTCCCGTTATGACTTCCGAATGGAAAGGAATGGGATCCGAAGGACGACCTAACCCGCCCCAAGCCGCGCGGGGAACGCCCGCGCAAGCGCTGATGAGTGTCGCAAGCAGCAGGACAGCCGCCGGCACCGCGAACCTGGCGATTTTGCTTGCGAAAAGCGATTTTGGTATTATCATGTCACCATGATAAACGTTCTTTGCGAAAGATACAACACCATGCTAAGGGAAGGCACGGAAATCTGGGATGAGTGCGCAAGGAGGGGCGTTGGAAAGTCCCCCGGCACCCCGAGATGCGATGCGCCCGCCCTGGGCATGAAATAAATGCCCAGAACGTGCGCATCGCCTCCCGGGGTGAGGGCTATCCGGTGGGATTACAACGCAGGTGCGGTCG
>Ga0209755_10009543_pt1 | contig 10251 bp, 6 predicted proteins | sample TergutCo191P1_FD_187301 | JGI IMG/M metagenome (GOLD analysis project Ga0209755, IMG submission 187301) | Cornitermes sp. P1 segment gut microbial communities from Petit-Saut dam, French Guiana - Co191P1 (SPAdes) (version 2) | ecosystem: Host-associated > Arthropoda: Insects > Digestive system >...
GATGACGGACTTGCAGGCCAGTAAAATGCATTTGGATCACATTCTTTTAAAACCTGCGGGAAAATATATTCATACATTTTTATATAGTCAGCTTTCTGTTTTGGTGTATCAACCCATCGTCCTGATTCTACAAACATTTCCATTTCATTGTTGCCGCACCAAAGGCAAAGACACGCGTGATGACGTATTCGTTTTATGTTATCTGCAAGTTCCGTCCTGATGTTTTTTTCAAACTCATCTGTAAGATTATAAACAGCGCAGGCAAACATAAAATCCTGCCATACAATTAAACCAAGTTCGTCGCATATATTATAAAAATAATCATCAGGATAATATCCTCCGCCCCAGACCCTGATCATATTAAAGTTAGCGGCTGTGCATTGTTCTAGAAGTTTTCTTGTGCGTTTGGGCGTCACCCTGCTTAAAATATTATCCTCCGGTATATAATCTGCGCCCATCGCGAAAATTTCATTTCCATTTACTTCGATCGCAAAACTTTCTCCCCATTTATCTTTCTGCCGCTTTACTGTCATCGTACGAAGGCCGATCCTGCGTTCCCATGAATCAAGTGTCTTTCCCTTGCTGTTAAACAAAAATAGTTTAACTGTGTAAAGATTCTGCTTTCCAAAACCATTAGGCTGCCAAAGCTCCGGGTTAGTTATAAATATTTTTTTTGACGCGCTGTCAAATTCAGTTTCCTTTCCTTTTGGATCGGTAATAAAAAGTTTCCAAGAAAACTGCTGTGTCTTTTCGTCTGCATATTCAATGTCAACAGAAACGTTAAGATCAACTGAATCTTTTTTATGTTTCTGTGTTATGTAAACACTGCCTATTCTGGCTGTTCGGAAACCGACAAGGCTTATATCGCGGAAAATTCCTGCATCAGGAAGGCGCGGACCCCAATCCCAGCCGAACATGCAGTGCGCTTTCCTTATCTGCGGAAAACCGTCAAGGCATTGGGAAGCGCCGTCATATTTATTTTTTTTATGCGCTTGCTCGGCGAATTTTACAGGAGAGCGGAAAAGTATTTTTAATTCATTTTTTTCTTTTTTTAATAATCTGTGATCAATTTCAAATTCCCATGTTCTGTGCATGTTGTCAGCTTCCGCTATAAAAGTATTATTAATTGTAATTTCCGCGAGAGTATCAAGCCCTTCACAGCGCAGAATAATTTTTTCCATTCCAAGCATTTTATTAGTTACAGAAAATTTACAGCGGTACTCAAAATCATTTTCCATTAAAGCAAAAGCCTTATCCTCGTTATCGCGCCAGAACGGGTCTTCCATTTTTTTATTTCTTAAAAGATCGCTGTAAACAGTTCCGGGTACGACAGCGGGTATAAAAGAGCCGCCTTTTATTTTCATTTCCCAGTTATCATGGAGATTTTGAACTATCATAACTTTAATATAACCTTTATTTATATTTTCTTCAATTGACCGGGAAATAAATACATGTGATAATAAAAAAGAGTAAAAACTATGCTAAATAAATTTTATTTAATAGCCGCCTGTACAGGGCTCTCCGCAGTTGTTTTAACAGGAGCTATATTTTTTATTTCATCGCCTGTTTTAATTATTAACGAAGAAGTGTACAATAAAAATAAACTTAATGAGTTAAGCATTCAAAGAGAATCCGAATATAACGAACTATTTATCCTATTGCATAATGAAATAACTGATATAGTTTTATCCAATCAGATTGAAACAAAAATAAATAACGCGTTAATAAATTTTTATGATAAATCAATCCTTATTGATGAAAAATATATAAATCTGATGGATGAATGCAGGAATAATGTAAATTTCCCTTTACAGAATATAAGCCGAAAATTGTTAAATGAAGTTTTTCCTTCGTATATAAAAACTGTTCATTATTCCAATCAGTATTATGATGTTTTTACATTAAACCTGTTGCTTGAGCATTATGATATCCTGGCAAAAAATATAACAAATGAAAAGACTGCCGTTTTAAAACAGTACATCGAATATAATATTAATTTACAGGGAATAAGCTTCAATAATGATTACAATTTTCTTAATACATCATTCAATGAAAATATTTTAGATGCCATTTTAGGGCAATGCGTAATTGAAATTTCCATTATAGAAAAAGCATCTGTAAAAGTATCAGACGTTTTTTCCTCGGATATTCCGGTTACAATGATAAACGGCGGAATTTACAGCATGGAAGCGGTAATTGAACTACAAAACTCCATGAAGATAATATCCGAATATCTTTTAGGTAGTGTAAGGCATATCCTTAGAAACGGCGTTGATTACCAGACAGAAATATATTTAACAAATATAGAAAATTATATATCATGGTACAATTCATTATATACGGGAATTGAAAGAACAATAACAAATATTATAAGCTTATTTTCCGCGTCCGCTTCTTCACAGGAAATGTTTTATACAGGAAATTTTAACAGAATCATGAACGCAAACGCCGGTATGGAAGATATTTTAAAAAGCGATCTTCTTGTAATAAAAAGAATTATTAATGAATTATACAGTGAGTTTTATAATATATTAAAATGTTTTAACATGGACGCTAAGTTTATATTTACAGGCGAAATAAAAACAGAAGATACGCAGGATTCATTTATAAGCCCGTATATCAGTGATATAACATTGTACTTCGGACATATTTTTGAGGCGTTAGAAAACGCAAACAGCTACTTTTATCAGGATTATGTAAATAATACGGAATTAAAGCGGAATTTAACTAATAAAATGATCGAAAATCAATATCTGAAAAAACAATTAATAAACGATCCTTTTAATTTTCCGGCGGACAGAATTGTTCCGGGAAGCGTTTTATTTGTTGATAACTATTTTATCGGATTCAGCACATATCAGCATTATGGAATATATCTTGGCAATGAAAGAGTAATACATTTCGCGCCGGTGGAAGGGCAGGAATTTAATATTTTGAATTTACAGGAAAGTTTTAGAAACGCTGTTATTCATGTCTCGTCCCTTGATGATTTCCTTGGCGCAAGAGCACTGCAAATTGACAGAAATATAGAAAAAAGATTTTCCGATCAGGAAATTATTCAAAGAGCGATGTCAAAGCTGGGTCAAAAGGAATATGATTTATTTACAAATAACTGCGAGCATTTTGCAAGATGGTGCGTAACAGGCGATCATATTTCCTATCAAGCCGCTAACGTGCCGGAAAAATTAAATGATATATATTTATTTTTTCAGGAAAGCCGCAATACGTTAATGAAATTTTTTGACTTATTTAATTAATGCCTCGTTAAAATGAAAAATCATAAAGGCGCTGCAGAATGTTCTTTATTTTAACCGCGTACTGCCTGTCGGCTGCCCATGTACCTGAAAGTCCTTCGATTGTCGGACTTGAACCTCTTTTGACAAACCTGAAACGAGGATCAACATTTATTCCTTTTAACGGGTCTTCGCTGGCATACGCTTTTAAGTGCTGTACTTGAGCGCGCACCCCGGTCCTCGGATCGGGAAATGAAAGCCCCGGCACTCCGCCTGTCGCGCCAAGGCCGCAGAAATTATACTGATCAGCTTTTACATCTCCGCCGTATCTTAAAAAACCGGTCTCAAGGCACATCTGCGCGAAGGCGACATCATGATTGACTCCTTCAAAACCTGCCTCTTCAACATAATAATTTGAAAGCGCAAGCGCAAAAATTCTGTCCGCCTGCGGATTATTCTGAAGCAGAAATTCCGCAAGATCGGCGGCTTTTATCATTCCCTGCCCCATGATGTCCTTGGGAACATCAGGCTTTTCTATATTAACGACGATGATTTCATCCGGCGTTTTCATATGAACCGGCGCAGAAGCGCAGGAAAAACAAAAGAAAACTGTTAAAAAAATTATAAGACATTGATACTTTATTTTCATATTTAAATTTCGGCATCAATTTGAAAATTTATTAAATTTCAGTCATGCGTTTCGGCTGCTTGACACCCATATAGGGTATGAAAAAAAATAAAAAAACCAATTTGTTTTCCGCTCTGCTTCCTGAACAAAGGCCGAGGGAAAAGCTTCTTTCAAGAGGTCCTTGCGCGCTTTCTGACAAGGAACTGCTCTCGATCCTTTTAAACACAGGCATTCAGGGAAAGAATGTAAAGGAACTTGCCGGCGACTTGCTTGGCCTTTTGGACAGGAGTAAAGATATTCCTTCCATAAAGGATATACTAAAGCTGCCGGGTGTCGGTCAGTCAAAGGCATGCGCGGTTTCGGCGATGCTTGAGTTTGGCAGAAGAAGATACGGCTCTTACTCAGCGCGGATAAAACAGCCGCCCGATATTTTCACACTGGTGCGTCATTACGCAGACCGCAAGCAGGAGCGCTTTATCAGTCTTTCACTTAACGGCGCTCATGAAGTGCTGGCTGTAAGGATAGTGACAATCGGCCTTGTCAATAAAACCATTGTTCATCCGCGCGAAGTTTTTGCGGACCTTATTCAGGACAGAGCCGCCGCCTTCTGCGTTGCGCATAACCATCCTTCAGGACGCCTTGAAAGTTCCGCCGAAGACAATGAAATTACATCGCGCCTTTTATCAGCCTCAAGAATCCTGGGGCTGCACTTTGTTGATCATATTATTTTTTCAGAAAATTCATGGTGGAGTTTCAGAGAGAACGGAAAGTTAAAAGATGATTAATTACAGCGTGTCGGGAGTATCAAGGTAGGCGGCAAGCTGCATACTGGTTTCAAGAAAACCCATTCTGCGTTTTTTAACAGAAATCTCAAGAATCGCGTATCCTTCGTTTTCCATAATGCGCAGGCGGTGTATAGTAAGCGGATCGTCTTCTGAGATTCCGGCGCTGTCCGCGATAGAGCCTAAAACAACCTGTTCTACGCGGAAATTGGAAGAAAAAAATGTGCTCTGAAGGGGAGTTAAAACCATGCCAAAAAGAGGAGCCGCGATTCTTTCGCGGCTGTCAATACGGACTGCGTCAAGAAGCGGAATTTCAGGACGCAGCGCTGTCATCATAATATAGCGTTTAACAGAGCCGTCATTCATCGCGATATCAAGCGACACAAACTCGCCCGGGTTATAGCGGAAAATTTCTTCCTGCATCGCGGGAATGAGCGCACCCTGAGAAGCTGTTATGTTTCTGCCGTTTACAGATTTAATGAATGAACCTTCGGCTATCCGCCTGTAATATGCCGGAGTATTGGGAGACGCGTAAATTATCTGCGCTCCGTAAAAAGTTTCGCATAACGAAAGGCCAAGCCACGAGCGCTGCGCTTTTCCGCCCTTGATCATCTGGGGAAGAGCCGCCGCTAGAGTCGCCGCGGGAACAGCGAAGTTCAGTCCCTGATGCTGCGCGATTCCCGCGAACGCGACTCCGACAAGGCGTCCCTGGTTATCGATAATTGGTCCGCCTGAGTTTCCGCTGTTTATCGCGGCGTCGATCTGAATGACATCCCCGATCTGTAAAAAGCGTCTTCCAAGCGCGGACACAATGCCGGAAGTGACGGTTTTTTCAAGTCCTAAAGGAGAGCCGATTGCAAGAACCATGTCGCCCGCGTAAGGCACAACCCGGTCAATTATTGAAAACACATACTCGGTTTCAATTTCTGTTTTGATAAGGGCGAGATCCAGCGCCTTATCCCAGCCGATGACCCGCGCGGGAACGCGGGGGCTTGTTGAGTCTCCCATGCGGATATACATGCGCGAGTATCCGTTGTACTTTGGATCAACTTCGCTTTCTATAACATGGTAGTTTGTGATCAATAGACCGCTTGCGTCAATAAAGAACGCCGATCCCAAAACTCTGTCATAATACGCAGAGCCTCTTTCAATTCTGAAACCTCTGTCTACAACAACAGTCGCGACGCCTTTGACCATATCGGAAATTGAATCCTGGCCCTGCGCGTATTCCAAAAGTTTAGAAGAAATGCCGTTGTTGTGCGACGCCTGACGCGCCGCGGCAAGAAAATAAGCGGATGTGCGGCGTTGTCTTCCTTCTACCGCCTTTTCAAGAAAAAGAAGAGCGTCTTCAAAATCAAGCGGCCGCGTTTCATGAACTTTTACCGCAAGTAAAAAAGCGCTTAAGCTGTCGCCTTCCTGCAATTTTTGCTTTGCGTGTTCAAGGGTAAATTCAATTTCCATTCCCGAATATTCAGTTACTAAACCAATGTTAGAAATTGATCTTCCAAGCGAAAGCGCGTCTTCCCATCTTTTTTCTTCTACAGCGCTTTTTTGCATCGCAAGAATATATTGAACAGTTTCATTTTCCAGTTCGGCGAGCCTAATCCAGTCGTCATTTTCCCCGTCATAAGTGTCATAATAAATTTCTTTATAAATAAAAATTAAGTTTAACGCGTTAAGAGGCTTATCAGGGAGACTGCTTTCTATATCAATCAGCCTGACCGCGGATGTATTTCGCGACAACTCATCTGTATTAAAACTTCTGCAGCCGGAAGAAAAAATAAAAATAATAAGCGGCAGAAAAAAAATAACTCTTTTCATATTAATAACTAAATTCCGAATAATTCATATTTCCCGATCCGTCAAGGTCATAGTAATAAACAGTTGAGCCGTCTAATAGATACACTTCCATTGTTTTATACCGTCCATCGCCGCGGAAATCGCTTTCAGAGGAAGAAATCAGCCTGCGGTAATCAAACAGATCCTGCCAAACATAATCAGACGGAGGGCGGCGGAAACGGCGGATTGTTTCCATTCTTCCGTCATGATCCAAATCGATATATTGAACAACAGGCAGACCTCTTTCAAACTCTGTTACAGAAATCTGCATTCCGTTTATTTCTTCAGTGACATAATGAATCACTCCGCGGTCGATATAAATGGTTTCTACTGCGCCTTCGAACTCAAGGCTTGGCCGCAATAATCTTGAACAAAAAGAAACAAGGCTGCGGTATGTTAAGCTGATATATTGATTTGATACGACGGGAAATAAAAGACCGTCATAAGCGTTGCTTCCGCCAATCTCCGTGAACGCGACAGGCGCGTACTGGAAATCCGCCGGCGCGAATAAAAATAATTCATCGCCAAGTTTTGCCTGTATAACAGAAGGATAACGTTCATATAAAATTTCCGCGCGCTGCTGCGGCGGCCCTGCGACAGCGGTAAAAAATACTTTAGGATCATAATTAAAATCAAAAATCATATTTATTTTTGAGACATTATCCTGAATAGTATAATGGGTGAAATTTACAATTGAGCCGTCATGATAACCTGCGAAGCTTTCCGCGTATCCGTCCCGCTCTTCATCAGCGTAAATTAAACCTGTAAATCCAAGAAGTTTCTGCGTAAACAAACGCCTGCCGTCTTCGCTTCGCAGCGCTTTATAAGTATCATCCAATACCGCTTTATTAACAAAGAGCGTATCTGTTTCCTGCTTTATTACAGGCGAAGAAAGAGACGCAGAAGAAGAAATCGTTGCCATAAATAATTCTTCGATCGCAATTCGATCATCTATAAGCCCAAAATTTAAAGCGACAGGAATGGAAGAAGGATTAGGCCTGAAATTATAATCCTGCTGCGGCGACAGGCTTCCCGCTCTGTACGAAGCCAAAAGACGCCGGGCTGCATCTGTATCTCTCATAAACGGAGCGGCCATCCAGGCAAGCTCCGGGTCTGTTTCAATTAAAAAAGGAAGTCGTCTTATCGCAAGCTCCAGCAGGTTTATATCGCTTTGCACAGGTAAATCAATCGGATAAACAGGAGGCGTTACCGGATCGGGAAGCCTGTTTTGGGCGTACTCAAAGAATATTTGCAACGGACGCGGATCGCGCGGGAATCTGTCCATTGCGTTTAACACACTGGTTCTGAAAACGGCAAGCGCCTGAAGATTCGGGCTTCCAAGAGCTATACCGCGCAGAGAGACAAGGCGCATCATTTCCGCGTCTGCTCTTATTTGCGCACTGCTTCCCATACGCGCGCCTACAGTGTCAAGCCATGTCAGCGCGCCGTAATAATTTTTTAATGTAATTAACATCTGCGCTTTTAAAAGAAACGCACTGTTCTCGTTATAAATTACCCACCTGCTTGTCTGAATCGCTTTATCAAGACTGTCAATAATAACAATGATGCTTTCTTCAAAATGAGACTGCACTAAAGCGATTTGATAAGAGATATCAGAAGATGCGTTCGCAAAATCGCCTGCGCGCCTTGCTGCCGCCTGAGCTTCGCTCCATTTTTCTTCTTCTATGAGCTGCTGAACAAAATAGGCGTACTGTAAAGCAGGCTGCGAGTCATCGCGCCCGCCAGGGTACTGCTGTGTGAAAAGATTGGATGAAAAAATAAATGAAAAAGATATAAACCACAAAGCACACAGAGTCTTCTTCATATCAGGAAATTTCCCCTTTAGAAGGAAGGCCGATGATCCGGCGGACTTCGTCATCAATAAGGGTTTCGCGCGCAAGAAGTTCATCGGCGATTTTTTCAAGATCGCCTTTGCGGCTTTCGATTATTTCACGCGCAGTCTCGCGCGCGCGGTCAAGAATGCAGCTTATCGCCTTGTCAATGCGCTGAGCTGTCTCTTCGGAATAATCCTTGTGACGCGCGATTTCCTTGCCAAGGAAAATCGGCTCGTCTTCCTGACCGTAAGCGACAGGGCCAAGCTCCTCGGCCATTCCCCACTCGCATACCATGTTACGCGCCATTTCTGTCGCCTGCTGTATGTCGTTTTTGGTGCCGGTTGTAGTCTCGTCATAAAAAAGTTTTTCGGCAAGCCAGCCGCCGTAGCAGATTGCGATTCGGTCTTCTATCCAGCCTTTTGAGCGGCTGTAACTGTCTTCCTCCGGGAGCGACAGCGCCATTCCAAGCGCGCGTCCGTGAGGAACAATCGTAACTTTATGAAGAGGATCAGCGTTCTTTAAAAAATAATGAAGAAGAGCGTGCCCCGCTTCGTGAATCGCAGTCATGCGCCGCTCTTTATCAGAGACTACCAATGTCTTGCGGGCGACACCCATTAATACCTTGTCGTGCGCTTCTTCAAAATCGGTAAGCTCAACTTCCGCCTTATCCTTTCGCGCGGCGAAGAGAGCCGCTTCGTTGACAAGGTTCGCGATGTCAGCCCCGCTCATTCCCGGCGTCGCCCTTGCGATGCGCGTAAGATCGATATCCTTATGCAGCGGAATTTTCGCAGAATGAATCTGAAGTATCGCCTCGCGTTCCTTTATATCGGGCATCGCGACAACTACCTGCCTGTCAAAGCGCCCGGGGCGCAGAAGAGCCGGGTCAAGCACGTCAGGGCGGTTTGTCGCGGCAAGAATAATAACTCCGTCCTTAGAATCAAAGCCGTCCATTTCAACTAACAGCTGGTTTAATGTCTGCTCGCGCTCGTCATGGCCGCCGCCGTAGCCTGCTCCTCTTGTGCGCCCTACAGCGTCAAGCTCATCAATAAAAATTATGCAGGGAGCGCTCTTTCGTCCCTGATCAAAAAGATCCCTTACGCGGCTTGCTCCGACGCCTACAAACATTTCCACAAAATCAGAGCCTGACATATGAAAAAACGCGACGCCTGCCTCGCCTGCCACAGACCTTGCCATTAAAGTTTTTCCTGTTCCGGGCATTCCGACAAGAAGCACGCCTTTTGGAATACGCGCTCCCATCTTTGTAAATTTCTGGGGGTTCTTTAAAAACTCGACAACTTCCTCAAGTTCGAACTTCGCGTCCTTCTGCCCTGCGACATCGGAAAAACTGACTTTCTTGCCTTCTTCCTGATAACGCTTCGCCTTGCTTTTTCCGAAGGAAAAATTTCTCATTCCGGCGCCCTGCATATTTCTGAACATCATAATAATTATGAAAATAAAAAATATCCACGGCAGCAGATCAAGCAAAACGCGCCAAAGACTGACTGCCGCCGGAGCGCCTGATACATTAATATTTTTTTCCCTTAATGATGATAAAAGATTTATATCGTTATATGGGATAATAGTCCTGTACTGCGCGGCGCCGCCCCTTGTCCGTATATCAATAGTATCGTTTGAATTAATCGTGACAGATTCAATTTGATTATTATCAACTAAACGCATGAACTCGGAATAAGTGATGCTCATTACGGATGTATTCTCGCTTCTGAAAAAAAACAGAAGGAAAAGTCCGGTTAATATAAGAAAAAAAATAAGGGCGAAACCGCCTGGTTTTCGAATCTGAGACGGGCCGCGCTCAGGCGTATTATCTTTTTGTTCAAACATTCCTTATTCCTTTTCGCGCGCCCTGATTCCGATAATTTTATCGACAGGCATCATGTAACAAATTCCCCTTACTTCGGTTTTCCATCCGGCTT
>Ga0209755_10009544_pt1 | contig 10251 bp, 11 predicted proteins | sample TergutCo191P1_FD_187301 | JGI IMG/M metagenome (GOLD analysis project Ga0209755, IMG submission 187301) | Cornitermes sp. P1 segment gut microbial communities from Petit-Saut dam, French Guiana - Co191P1 (SPAdes) (version 2) | ecosystem: Host-associated > Arthropoda: Insects > Digestive system...
ATAAACACAACACATCTAGGCCTACTTATTTCAAATTATTCTCAGCATGAAGTGGATCAGACATGTTTGCCTCTCCGGATTTACTGCAAGTATCATTTAAAGACATTTTAACAGCAAAATGGTGGCCTCAGTGTGTATGTAGACGACATGGCGTGAAGTTACTAAAAAAAATTTGTTGTGGATAAACAGTTTTAAGGCCTATTCTTTCAGGTGCGGATACGACTGTCGACGGAGGTCTGAGTCTTTCCCTTGGTCTGGCGACGCGGTCGGAGTGCCTGCTGCAGTTGGAAGAGAACGAGTTGTGTCTCTCAGATATTCAACTCGCCATTCGAGAGGGGTTCCCCGCACACCGCAGGTGCCTTACTGCATGCTCATTCACATCTGGTCGTCACATGCAGGGATGGGCGAATCATTAACCCCAGGCATACTTTGACGAGTTGCGTTACATATGACGACTGTGAAATGTCACCGAATTAAAAACAAAATCATTAACGTAATTTACAACAGATGCAATAATCGTAAAGGGTGATACTTCAGGCATTTTATTCAGAATTTTGTACTTGGATTCATTTTAGAGTAGACTAGAGTATTTCAGAGCAGGCACCACAACGACCCTTTCGCATTGACCATTTCCGATGTTTTGTTCAAACCTTTGCAGGCATTCAGCAATCTCACATTTTAAATAAAGTGCAGTTACCCTGTTGACGGAGAATTCAGCGAAGTCATCTGGTTTCAAGCAATGATGGCCCAGGTGCCCCTAATTCTTCATACCGCCAGTGCCTCCCACTCTCAAAGAATACGTGAGGCCGGTTCAGACGCCTGATGGCATCTACTACACCCGGGACTGTCTACCTAGCCCCTGTTTCAACAATGCTCTTTTACATGACAGTGTCCTGTCAGTAGTTCCATCACTGTTCCTAGCTAGTTTCTGATCAAGTTGAGTAATTTCCCAGCTCTTTGTAGCAGAGAGTCTTTTAAGAAATCCCTTAGCCTGCCTATGCCCACGAACAGGTTGCCGTATAGCAAACTTAGTATTCTCCTTAGCACACCAATCAGTTTATTAAAGTGATTCACGGCCCAGAACGGCAAGGATCACGTCTGGGACTCAAACAGGAGTGTCGGAGAGCACATCTGGCGAAACGGCTACACGTCTGCTCGGTATTATAGCTTGCCATTACAACTGTAAAACTGTAACACAGTTGTCCCCGTGTACCCCATGAATGCACGCAGATGACTGGAGGTATTGTTACACTCCTTCTCTAAGCTTGGCTCCAGATGGAGCCAGCATTATGTCCCTGCTGCTTTATCCCCTGGTGAACAACCCCCCGTATACACTGAATAGCAGGCTGAATGTATTCCAGAGCCAGTATGAATGTGAGATGAACAGAAAAAATCTCTTGTTCTTCCTGGAATCGACAAGTGATTCCTCTGTCTAGTCCAGGTTCCGCTCAACCTGTAGCTCGCGGGGAACACGTTGCCCGCGAGCTAAGGCTTTCGTCGTCCACAAATGACATCTGGATGAGAAACACTGTCGTATCGCTTGGTCTGGCAAAACAGAGTCAGAATGTCGAAGGAATTTTGAAGACTTCTAACCTGTCTATGGAGTCATACACTGTTTTACTAATTCAAACTGTGAAAATGTGCTAAAATAGCGACACAATAGCCTATGTTGTGTACTGCATATTTTTATAGATTCTTCTATTCTGAGGCCGATCAATGCATCTTTATTGCGCGTGATGTATAGATAAATCAAAATGTCAAATTATACACATCTATAATTATACATAAACTTATTCATTCTTCATTCTGTATATCGAATTTTCATGTTTCCCTCAAGCAGACCAAGTTTTCCCGAGGTTGCACACACCACATAAGAGGTTGAGCAAGTCTCATCTAGTCCGTAGTCTAGAAGTTGCACAAGTACAACAGTAACAATAAAAAAAAGTAGCCAATTAAAAGAGATATCTTGTTACAGAAAAGAATAATATTTATAGTTTCTCCTTTGGTGAACGCGGATAGTTCCGTCTTTTGGGATGCGACGATAAACGTTCCGGTAGACAGACACCGACATTTCAAGGGATTATGATGCCTGTACTTCAGCTCTCTTCTACCCTGAAGATGGAGGCCGAGGTTCCTCCGAAGCTTTTGTACTCGTACTTACAAAGTAATTACGTCACATCACAGAAGACAGCAATATTCATTAAAACATTAATGGTTTCAACATTTTTTAAACAGTCCGTTTCAGACTATGCACTTATTTCAAACGTAACAAAATACTCAAATCATAGTACACATTCATTAATTGCGTCATGACGGTAGTAATTTGTTACAATGAGTAGTTATATATTGTGACAACATGCAGTATTAGATGGGTAACAACGTTTCGCAGGGACATACTGCCTCTATCTTCAGGGTTTGAATCAATCTGCAATGACAAGTAAAGACTGTGCCACATCCCGACAGATACGAACTGTACTGGCGAATGGGGCGATGCTACCGAGGGCTTGGGCAGATCCCGAAGGCCCGGGTGTCCCTGCAACTTGCCCTAACTTTGCTGGGGGAAAACAAGCATCAGATCGGGTCAATGGAGATGGTTGCTTCCTCTGTCCGCCTGCAGAACGAGATATCGCAGTTGGAGATGGAACAACAAACACAGCTGGAGGTATCACCTTCAAAAGGTACAGTGACAAAGCGTGTTGAGGAAGGCATTTTATCAACATGAAGCCTACTATAAATTATGGATCCATAAAAACTATAACATACCGGACAATAAATTTTGTCTTCTGAGTTGTGATACCATGTGTTCTTCTACTATGTGGGTACCAGCAACTGGAGAAAAATGCCACCTACATCTTCTGATTTAGTTTGTATCCTCTAACACAGAGAATATCACTCACATCAAGATACCAACAGGGGCAATGGATTTGTTCAACAGGGTGGTATATGGGTGGATTTTTGAGAACTATACAACTGCATACTGTAATGCTTATTCTCTGATGTCTAATACCAAGCTGCTTAAACAGAACTGCTAATGTCTATGCCAGCTTAAATCTAAGCTACAGCAGCACACATGAACATACTGCTAACACTCATAACCATCCACTGACATATACATAATAGAATCTTCATAATTTTTCCCATCAACATCAAGAATGTAACAGTTTGGTTTTCACAGTCTACTGGGACATTTGATCCCTACACAGTACTTCTGGGAGTCCAGTGAGTCTTTTTCCTTGAGGAATATAATTTATAACTTGACTTGGTATCATTTAACTCCTTTCTAATTCATATCTTTCTTACTTGGACTTTCAGTATATATGCATGACAACTTGCAAATTTAAACATTTTTGTGATTTCTGTTAGTCTTTCTCCTCTCACAAGTACCCTCTGTGTACTCTCTGTTGCATGTCTTTACTCACTTGGTCTCCCCAGTGGTTGTTTACTCCTATCTGGTATTTCATTTTTGTTACTGTTTTAAGATTTGTCTGTAACACTAACCATGAACTTTTTGGATTCAAAGCTTGGTACAACATACTGCTAAATTTTAGAATTTACAAACAAATAATGCCCCCTTCCCCCCACTCACAAATTGAAACCTCAGCTAGGTAGGATTTAAAAAATTGTCTTAGGTTTTTATAATTAGTGCTGTCTGAGCTGACTTTGTACTTCCATTTTGTTTTTTGTTTTGAAAAAATCACCACAGTTGAATCTACTGTCACCAATATTTGTCAAACTTTTTGTACAATGCCACAAATTTACATTCCGTCTCTTCTTGCTTGTGTTTAATAAACTGTATGAATTTAACCTCTGTCTGTAATTACCACAAATTAGGTCAAGAGAAGTGACAATGAGAATTATCCACTGCCATTTTTCCCAACAGGTCATACAGTGCCCACTGTCAGTCATGGCAAGAACCCTGACATGCCTGCAGCATCTTGCCTACTGAAGATTATTTCCAACCCAGAGCAGGGAAGATATGCTGTAGCAACAGGTCACATTGCTACTGGTGATACAGTAGTGGTGGAGCCACCGTACGCAGCCTGTCTGCTGCCAGAAATGTTTGGAACGCACTGTCACAACTGCTTTGTTAGGTACCTGGTGTCAGCTTGGATTGCCCACTGTCCCAAACTGTACATGATTTAATCACACAGAAATTCATAAACACCATCATTAAATGATTATTTTCCTGACAATTATTATCACTGTTACCACTTAATATTATATAACCCCTGCAGAATATAAAAGATAGAAATAAATACTAAATTTTGGTCCAAACACCTTAGAGGACACCACTTGGGCTATACAGGATTCAATTGGAGATTAAAACACACTATCTGCTTTAACACTATAAACCCTGTATTTAGCGCACACACTGCATTTGTTTCATATGATTCTCACAGTAAATAGTGTTTATTTCCCTGAACAGCATAAGAGGTTTGTCTTTGCAGTAGAGTGCTTTATGTTATATGGGACCTGTACTTTTATATTTTGGAAGCAAATAAGGCCTCAAGGAGTTTATCACAAAGAAATAAGGTACAGACCTGATACATCTGACTCAGGAGAGGGTCAAGTGATGGACTTTTGTGGACATGGTTCCATAAATGGCAGAGTACAGTATTTTATCACTAACTGAGCGTGTTAGCGTCATGAGAGTAATATCGGCTGCATGGAGTTAATTCAGCAATAAATATAAGTGGCTCATGGAAAGTATAACACATTATAACAGCAATATATAGGAATATATAATTATCTGAACTGATAGTGCATTTAAATGGAGTTGAAAAGACTAAAATTGCTGTATAGGTTACAATGTCAAAGGCACAAACAACACAATTTCAGTCATTCAGTACAACAAATTGCAAATGGCATACTCTATGACATATTGGGACTACACAGCCTATTACAAGCCATTCTTTATTTTGAAAATGTCATATCTAATTCTGTTAGCAGTGTGTTGTACTAAAAAGAGTTCTGGAATAACGTATTGGTGTGTCTCACCCACCAAAAAACTACGTGCATTCAGAACGATGAGTTAAGTCACTTCCTTTGGATACCTAATGATTTAAGTTCATACTAATATGTCACGGTTAAGAGATAAGACCTGTGATCCATATTTGGATTGTCCTGGATCTGAGTCTTGGTCCCATTGCAGCTCACCTGACTGAATGTTTTACATTGGTATTCCCAGTCCCTCCAGTTAAATTCTGACACAGTATTTGCAATAAGGCCAGAACTATCACCATTTTCATTGTTTCAAATACATAATTCTCTAGCAACTTACCATTCAAACCCATATAACCTATGCAAATGAAATTTTAAAGGGCACAGACTTATAAGATGATGTACCAATCAATGGTTCAGCCAGCTACTAGAAGACTTAACTGAGAAATGTGGCAAGAAATGAACAGAAAAGAATATGGGAAGACAAAAGAGAACACATATCAATTGACAAAATATTATTAAATTATATGGGAATCAATGATATTCACATGTGACTGTCTGTTGCAGGTTACTGGCACCTGTGGGTTGTTCGGAGTGTAGTGGAGTTGCTTTCTGTAGCATAAATTGTAGAGATGAGGCTATGGGCTCTTACCATCGTTATGAATGCCACTACATAGACCTGCTGGTGGGCTCTGGCATGAGCATTCTCTGCCATCTTGCACTTAGGATCATAACACAGTCTGGACTGGAGCACTTTCTGGACATCAAGGACACTTTACATGAATCCTTTTCACAGCCCAACATACACCCAGGTGATTTACACTTTCTCATGGAAAAGGAAAATTAACACGTACCATCACTTGTTTATGCAGCAGCATGTCTAGGATTCCATATTTGGGAGTTACATTCACAAAGCAAGAAAGGTATAGAGAAAACATGTTCTTCACTGTGTTCCTAGGTACTTGTTACAGTACAAGTTTTGATCCTTGGCACCTCCAGCACCAAAGGGTTGCCAGACACTGTAAGTTTCTGGATATTAGAATGTTATATGTAAGTGCATCTCACTGACCCAAAAAACTTAACCATATACTTTGTCACTTAAAATCCTGTTCTGTTGTTCCCCCACACATTCCCTTTTCACCAATAAAATGAAAAGAAACTCTTAGTGTATGATTATTAGAGCCTGCTGGATCATCCAGTGCTGGTTCGCAACTTTTACTGCAAATTTTTAATCTACTTTATTATAACATATAAGAATGCTTTGTTATCATGTTGTCCAATATATCTCAAAGCAGGAGTTTAAATCCAAAATCTCCACCTTGTACTGTGAGTGTATGTCATGATTTAATATCAGCTGAACTCACATCTTATTTGAATCAACCTTCCTTCAGTTTATACTAGCAGGACCACTTTTCAAAAATGAACTAAGTGTCTGTAGATTCATACAAAGTGAGGGTGAAATAATGACTCTACTTTGGGTTTGATGACCCAAGAATCATGATTTTATTCCTGATGGGGCAGAGATCTTTTTATCCTAAAGAGTACCCAGCACCATATAGATAGAGGTATAGCACCACACATTCCTAACCCTGGAACCAGATAAAGTTCAGTGGTCAGTGTCACACCCTGACTACTTTACCTAAAGGGACAGAGACCGCAGCCCCCATATAACAAAAGGGTGGGTTGGCTCCAGAACAAGCCTTGTCACCATGGACATGAGAAAAATCTCAGCCTTGGACAGGATAATTTTACCAGTTTAGTTCAGCAACAAGGTCCTTGCAGTTGTAAACCTACACACCAAATGTATTGTATTCTACAATTCTGTTTCTATAGGAAGCTACTCAAGTGTGTACAACCTGGTAACCCATGCAGAAAAACGACCTGCACAGGATTTCCTGAACAGGACTTTGATGGCCTTGCTTCTGTTACGCTGTCTGCAGGATGCACACTTCTTTCCAACCAGCACAAACAACAGTAAGATATTCACACCACTGTTCAGTTCAGTGAATAACACAATATTTCACCCATTAACACAAACCTTCAGTTTCGAGCCAGTTAAATGTTTTTACTTGTAACTTAAATAGGTTGCATTATGTGTTTCAATATTTCCAATCACACACAACACACCCTTGCAATCAATATTTTGTCTGGCTACTTGTTTCGATGTACTTTTAATTAACTTAAAAATGCAACATTACGTGTACCGACACTTCCAATCACACACAACACACTCCTTGCAATCAATTTGTCAGGCTACTAATTTTGACCGAATTATTGTTGGGCTACTAGTTTCAACGTAAGTCAAAGTAAGGTCGAAACTAATAGCCATACAATAAATCGACCCTAAGGAGTGTGTTGTGTGTGACTGGAATTATTGATGCACATTATGAATGTTACGCCAATGGGGATTGTCCATATATGTTACAACCATTTGAGAAGTGTGTATTGATCATTTGTTCTATGCAAAGGTATGGCAAAATGGCACCCCTCCTAATAAAACACATCTTTTACCTGTTGCATGCTAAAATTCTTCTGAACAATATGTAAGAATACAGTTCCTTACTTAAAACCTGTATTTCCACTGCAAAAGTAAGTTGTTTGGGAAATAATTGATGTTTACTGTGAAATCATATGACACATATAAATACACTGTGTGGAAAGATGCATACCTAGTTTTGAATGTTGAAGCAGGTGGCACATATAGATACAACCGTCCTGAGAGATTTAATAACTATTACTTGGCACTCACTACATGCAATTGGTTTAACAGTGGATAAGTCTGCTACTTTTTTTTTTTTTTTTTTTGTGTGTTCATAGCAGAATCAATGGGGCCTGATGAGATCTTTATTGGTTCTCTACTGCTTCATAACCTACAGCTGCTACAATTCAACGCACACGAGATCTTTGAGACGTGCATGGAAGCTTGCAACAAATTCCAAGGTTCCAAAAATGTTTATGTGGGTGTTGGAATATACCCAACTGTAGCAATGTTCAATCATGACTGTCATCCTGCACTTGCAAGGTAATTGCCAACTTTATACAAAAACATAGTAGTGGTAGATCTCATTTTATGCCTGGGTTATGCTCCTGAAAAAGTCACCCAGTCAAAAACAAAATTGCCATTTAAAACAGTGCATTTCCTGAGGGTTATGTGATTGACAGCCTCATCCTATATGGTATATAATTATACCACTAACAGACATACTAATCGGTAGAGTATAAATGTACTGCATTACATTTCTATACAATATATTTATTTATAATGCAATAAAATTGTAAGAGACTCGCATCCATAGTTTTGGCACAGTCCATTATCATATGAATTTGGTAGTATTGCTATGCAAACACACAGTCCATGTTTCAGATTGTTGGCATTTAATGTTATGTAAACACTCAGCACTTTCTTCAATTCTACCAACATTTTCATGACCTGTACATATGTTACTATGAGCGAATCTAACATTATGGCATATTTATCTCAGTAATTAACCAACTTGATGCACAAAATTTTTGTTTTACAATAAGCTTATTTCATGCCTCTATATGTTTCAAGCACATGTGCTTGAAACATGTAGAGGCATGAAATAAACTTATTGTAAAACAAAACTTTTGTGCATCAAGTTGGTTAATTACTGAGATAAATGTACAATACTGCAACCATGCGATCTAAAATACATGGAAAATAAATATTTGTTATTCCTTTATATATATGAACATCTTTCTTTAAGTAATTCATATTGCCTGATAATGGCTTTTTAAAAAGTTAAAACATGTAGCAATTTAACCTTTTAAAGCTTACTGGTTATGTGATGTACCACATTCAACAATTCTACATTCTGCTCACAGTGTATTTCTGTGTTTTGTATTTATCTCAGAACAAACAGCGACTTCTGCCCCCGTACGATATAAACTGATCGGTTTTTATAATCGAGATGAAAAGTGTTTACTGCGCGGTACGTACTGGGTCTTTAAAAAAAGTAGTCTGCGCTTCATCTTTAAAGGGCTTATATACAGTACAATAAACACATGCAGTGGTCACTGAGTATTCTTACTCTTCACTGTCGTTTATAGGTCACAACGGGATATCCCACATAAAGATAAGACCTCGACATTGCCTGAATTAATGCAAAACACTATCAGATGAACTAATACTGAACGGATTTTGACAAAACTTGGCACACTTATCTTCTTCAATTGAAGTTCAATGTTTTCAAGTGTGATATGGGACACCCATGTCTTGTCTCCTGTCACAATATGGCTCACCATGGCGTCTCCTTCCTTGTGATAGCACATCAGAAATGTCAAAGCACATGCAACACGCTGTTTTTTGTGCTCCTCTGTGAGCATCTTGGACACACATTGCGTACACGCTTTCCGATAACCCAAATGACTACTGACAATGTCAAAGAGTAGAGTCCCTGAAATCTAAGGAAAGTGCAGGGACAGATCGGAAATTGTGAAACGTCTGTTGGCATGCACTCTTTAGTTGACCTTATGCACTAAATCATCATTCACCAAAGATGGAAGCCCACTTTGCGCCTCATTGTGCACGTTCTCTCATCCTTCATTGAACAACTGAACCCATTTCCTAACCATGCCATCACTCATCGCATTGTCACCATACATTTGACAGATCTGGTGATGAATCTCACTTGGTAGCACATTCCTAGTGTTCAAAAAACGAATTACAGACCGTATTTCACAGTTGGTGGCCCCTTCAGTTGTCTTAAACATGTTTAATGCACAGGAACAAACATAAACATAACATGAATTTCATGAAATGGCGTCTGTGGCTTCTCAATTGATACAGGAAGTCACTGCACATGCGCAAGTGACAGTCTTGAGGATGCGCGAGAGATACACGCAGACGGTACTTACTTTTCGAATAACCTACATATATGGAATGTTTAGTTTTTAAAGAAATGGTATTGTAATTAAATGCATTTATTTTCTGCACAATTTTTATATAAGTCTGATGATGGCATAATAGACAAGCCACAACATGTAGCCAATATACCACTTCTTGGGTGAGAAAGAAAAACAGCCGGACCAGTTGCCAGTTAAAACTGAAATATTTTACTATTGATACCACACCCATGTGTCTAATGTCACATTCCTACACAGAAATTACATAAACAAATAATATCCCCTGTGCCTACAACACGAAATCTTTTAGTAAAGTAGTGATCTGCCAATGAATATTTGTGTGTTATATCTATACAATTTTCACAGCTGTGATTTTGATTATGGTCATCTGGGATGTGATACCACACAATGTTTTATAAAAGCTGCAACATTTCAGAGGCACAT
>Ga0209755_10009545_pt1 | contig 10250 bp, 5 predicted proteins | sample TergutCo191P1_FD_187301 | JGI IMG/M metagenome (GOLD analysis project Ga0209755, IMG submission 187301) | Cornitermes sp. P1 segment gut microbial communities from Petit-Saut dam, French Guiana - Co191P1 (SPAdes) (version 2) | ecosystem: Host-associated > Arthropoda: Insects > Digestive system >...
GGTTTTTAATATGTGGATTAGTCCAGGTTATGTTTTTTAGCCCCGTATTTAATTTTTAATTTTCCAACAGCCATTTTCCAGTTACTATCCATGGACTAGATTTGTTCTCAGGTGCATATCTTAAAAAGTTACTGTGCCTGTGGTGTGCAGTAGCTGAGGTTAAGAATAGCTCAATCTAAGGGGTACACTATGTTAGTTGTTTCTTTGTCTGAAAACAGAAACAGTTGGTTTCCAAAATGTTGTGCATCTTGAAAGGAGCAGATGATGGAGAAAGTTCCCCCACCCCAAAAAAATGACAGTTAACTTCAGTCATGCTCTGTTCTTTCAGATTACCTGACCCTTGAGGATGGGACCAAAAGAATGTCCCAAAATGTTGGTATGGAATTACAAGTTTATGCTGTGAAACATCTCAGAAGAACACTTCTCACAATGATTTGGCGATGAAGGCCTTGATTGGCCCAGCATGGTCCGGTTTAGTGTAATTTGGTTTGGCAAAGTTTGGTTCATTGCTTCATATGTGAATTCAAGATGATCTCACATGTTTAAGCCCTAAATTTAGTGTAAAAATCTCGTCTTGCACTTGAGTAAATACAGTAACACGCACTGCAACATTGCCTGGCATTTGTAATTCCACAATGCTCCTGACTTTCGGCACTGCTTTTGTAGTTTGGCAAACAGGCAATGGGAATGCAACACTACAAAGAATACACTCAAGTCATTTAAATCAAGACAACTATGCTCTGCATTCCCTGTCCTTATTGAGATCCAAAGGCCACAATAACAAAGCCCACAACAAAAACAACCTACACAGTATCACAACCTACCTTTATGATAAAAAATCCCAAATGTCTAATTAAAGCACTACTACAACCAACTCCCACACTATTATTGCTCCACCTCTTCTCCATGTGCACTTTATGTATCACTAAGTCATTCCAAACGCAAACTTTATCATAGTTCTACATTACCTCTTCCTCTTCTTCCTCTTCTTCACCTTCCTTCTTTTTCAGAGCATACATTTTCTTCCACTGAGTCAGGTCCTCACCTTCACCAGCTTTACGTATATTGTATGTTGGTTTCTGCCTATTGCCTTTCAAAGCTTTATATTCATCCAAGGTCAGTTCACGGGGTTCTTCTTGTACTGGCGCTGCACTCTCCTGTTCTACTGCATCAGCAGCAGCAGCAGCAGTAGCAGGAGCAGTAGTAGTAGTAGTAGTAGTAGTAGTAGCAGCACTAACAGATGCATCAGTGTCCCTATATATACCCAAATTACACACATTGCAGTACATGTATGATCTGACATAAGAATACACCACAATGCAACAATACACAATGATGTAACCAACGGCATCCTTTGCTGTGTATTAAGCTCATTTCAAAAGAATGAAATGCAAATTACTGAAGTCTCCGATGGCTATGCCCAGCAAAATCCACAGAAAGTTTATGGACTAGATGAGAGTCCAATTATGGACATATGGAAGCTCAGATTTTATTATGAATCAGTATGACTCAATACTGGGACTGCCGAACAGTAGTATGTGAAATCATTTAGCAGAAAAATGACATAGCCAAAAGGCTGCTTAAACTTACTCATGTGGAACAGCAGTCTTATGTACAGCAGACATCTGTCTTGGGAAGGAGAATCAAACAACTTATTGAAAATTTGCTTCTAGTTCATCACATCATTTTTGCAATATCAATGAATGGAAATACAGCACTGAATATACAAAATGTTTATGTGGTGACAAAAATGAAGTCAAAGACAGGATCTTCTTTGTTTCTGAGGATTACTATGTTGTATGGAAATTGTGATTCCTGAATCCCAGGCTTGGGGTGGGGAAAGAGACAAGATATAAAACTTTTTGCTAAAATGTTCCTGCAACATAACAGCCATATGCCCCGCTCTTATTTTAGTTCCCGTGATTCTAGATGTAAAAGTTGCTCTTTTACTGCCCTAGTATGGGGGGAGGGAACAAATAAAAAAATATATACCTAATTTCAGTGATACGGGAAGGATAAATCATAGCTTTACAACAAACTGCAATACTGGACCATAAAATACATCAACCTTTAAGAATGACCACTCACATGTGACTTATGGAAGAATTGTCCATCATTCCATCCATCACACGAAGGGGATGGGGGCACACAAAAAATTCATTTGCTTCATTCAAAGGTAATCTGAGTGACTGAGAAAATTATGTAAACAATGATAAAAGTCAATTCAAACTTAAATCTGAGAATTTACTGTACATTAATACCAAACTCTATACAAGCATGTGGTGTAAAGAAGCTATTCTTTCTATGTTGCTTTTATTCAAATGGCAACCTTAATGAAGCTGAAAAGATTTTGTTAACCGTCTACACAGGACACTAGGCCTTGAATTTCAGGTTTTAAAAACAAGTAGGTAGTGTAAATTCAGGTCTGAAAAACACTTAATGCCTTTGTGGCAAAAATAGTAACACCCTGATATAATGCCACCTTCACTTTGCATCCATGAAACTGTGTTAACAGATATTCCCTATTTATCATCATCTGATTTCCTGTCATCCTCCATATACCACCACAAACTGCAGTAACAAACAGCTGGCTAGAGCAGTGATTGTATACTCCTTGGGTTCTAAAGTGCAGCTCTTTTAGGACTATCCGATAGGGGCAAAGATGCTGTTACTGGTTATCTGTTACACAACTGGAGCACATGCACGTGCATTGTCTAGTCGGCCACAATTCCATTCTTTTACTACTAATACCACTGATCCCATATTAAAATACAGTCATCTGCATATACACATCAGGTTTAAAAATCTTCCATCACACAAGTTAGAAACAGTATTAACTGAGAAAAAAAAAAGTTCTTTGAAATAACAAGTAATGCATGCTGCATTTACATACTTAGTGTCAGCAGATTCTGCTGCTGGTGGCTGACTTTCTGCTTCAGGTTTATCAACAGCCCAGTCATGCTGATCTTCTGACGAATGGCTTGTATTAAGTTCCCTGGGAAAAAACACAGTGCTTTAAACACTCAAGCACTTTCACACCACTCTTCACTGCCACACATTTATTAAAGTATAATGTATGGACCACCTCAGTTTCTCACATTACATTGCAAACATTTGCAATGTCATGCAAAATAATTTTTGGCTCATCCAATAGCAATTCTTATAAGCTAGGACTTTCCTGACAATCTCAGTCTTGTTGTGTTTAACATATAGATGTGGACACAAGACAGAACACAATGAAGGTTATTACTCTGGTGGCATGAGGGAAAATTACAGAATAGAGCAGGCAGGATATTGACTATCCAGGGCATATATTTATAAAAATGCCCACATAAAATTTTAAAATACAACCTTTACACCTCAAAGGCGCCAGTCCCTAAATTGCATTGTAATTATGTGTAAACTTCAAATATATACTGGACAAGATACTGCTCTTAACTAGTAACCCCATAATCACTGCTCAGGCAAAGTGTGACCAAAAGCAAACAAACTAAAGCCCAGATCTCTGTAACAAACACAAGAAAACCATTACATCGAAACTGGGCAAACATGGTGAAAGCTGAGTGAAAATGTGTCTGTCTACAAAAATGCACCCTTTTTTTTGGGCCAGTGACAATGCTAGGAATGTGAGATTTTTAAATAAAACAAATTTAAAGTTTCCAGCATTTACGTACAAATTTGTAAAGCTTTCTGACAGCACCACCCCACAATGGTGTCAATGATATCTGGTACAAATAACATGCTGTGATAGAATTCCTTGTTGCTGAGAAAGAATCAGAAACATCCACACACACATCTTTGCAATGTTTATGGAAGTGTTGTGGTCAACAGAAACACTGCTGGTCAATGGCTGAAAAGCTCAAATGCTTCTGGAACAGGAAAAACAGAGCTCCATGATTTGCCTCAGGCCATCCTACCACAACTCTTAGTCCTGAAATACTTAAGCATGCTGAGGCCTTTGTTTACAAGGATTAACGCATCACAACGCAACAAATGGTGCTCAGGCTTACAATCAGCAAAGGAAGAGTCACATCACCTGAGACCTTACATTCGAAGGGGTTCATGAGATGGTTTCCTCAGAGCCTCACAGTTGAACACAGAACTGAGAGAATGGCTGAAGGAGAGACCTTCCTATCCCACACTGGTAAAGCAGATGAAACCTGGGCCCAGCATTTTGAACTGAAGAAAAAAGGCAATCCATGGAATGGCACCATCCTCAATCTCTCCAGAATTAAAAATTCAAAGTCTCCATCAGTGAGCAGTCATGATCAGAGTCTTCAGGGATTGTGCAGGAGCAATTCTTCTGGCTCCAATGCTGGGAGGGGACACAACTTAACTTTAAAGCCAAAATCAGGATGCTAACAGAGCTCTGGAAGCATTTCATGAATTTAGCTGCACAAGAACCAACAGAAATCTTGCTTCAGCATGTCAATGCAAGGCTGCACAAGAGTTTGTAGTCTCTGGAAGCCATAATAAAATTTGGTGTGACAGTGTTGCACTAGCTACCCTACATCCCCAATCTAGCACACTCACATTTCCACCTACTTGGAGCCCTGAAGGATCCAATCCACAGTGTGAATTCCGAGACTGATGACGACGTGATTCACGCAGTGAAAACTCCGCTAAGGGAGTAGGAGAAGACAAGGTACCCAACCAGGCATACATACATTTGTTCCTCACTGGCACAAGACCACAGAAATGGACTGAGACTTTGTACAAAAATAGGGTTGGAGTCAAACCATCACTCTTCATAATGCGTAACTTTCTTGATCTAGGAATAAATATTTATTGAGGAACAAGCAAGGGGCATTACTTTCTGAGCAACCTTCGTAAATGCATGGCAGCAAGATCTAAGGGTTCTACCAGGTTAGGTGCTTCTTTGCCTGAAACCAGAAACAGATCTGGCTTCTAAAGCGCCATGCTTGTTTAAAAAATTAACACGATGGATGAGGTCCCAATAAAGAAGAATGTGTCAACTTCAGTTGTGTTGTTCTATCGTCTGCACGACAATTTGGCAATGCAAGTACGAGTTTAGCTCGGCATGGTCCAGTTCCTATATATCTGGTTTGGGGCTTCATATGCAAATTTAAGGGAAAACCTGGCTTGCATTCAACTAAATATGGTATTTTGAAAGTAACTGGCATAACAAGCAGTGTTTAGACCACAGAAAACTCTCAAGAAAACAAGAATATTAAATTATATAATACAATGGCCCTGTCAGCTTCCTTATACAGTAGTGAATTGGACCATTACAGCAAGAGTCACAAGAAGAATAACAGAAGCAGAGATGAAAAACAAGAAAAAAACAGCAGGTTACAATTGGACCGATTATAAAACAAACATAGAGAATGCGAAGATATTAACTGTAAGCCCCATTCTGGACATAATACGGGACTACAGAAGAAATGGCATACATTTAAACAGAATGCCTCATACCAGATTACCCAGAATAAAAAAAAAACTACACAACAAATGGCAGAAGGAACCAGGGAAGACCTATGAAGAGACTTATGGATGTGTGAGACTGAAATGGTTCAACAAGACATGACAGCTACAAGATGATGATGAGGTACTAAACATGACCTCAAAAGTTTATAACACAACACAGTATCACTGAAACACCAAATCTCTGGTATTAGCAGAATTCCTTTGAACATATTTCATGGTATTACATACCACAACCTTACTTGCATACACATATTCCAAAACCCAGTTACTTGGCTGGTGGTACTTATTACCACTTAAGTCTCACTCACTCACACACACACACACACACACACACACACACACACACACACACACACTAACAAATAACTGGTCACTGTGAAATGTCACCTGGGCAAAGTCCTGTCAACAAAAAATAAAGCAATCCCATTACACGCCTGGACAGGCCCAAAGGGTTCCAGGAGGTTAAGGCTCCCAGATTTCAAGACAATCGGCACATGAAGGTGGAAAGGTTGTCAGCCCCTCCAGGAAATATTCCTGGTACTCATTTCTGTTAGAGGCTGAGTCAACCCCAAGGCCACAGTGCGGCCGGAAGGATTATGTCAATGAAAAATTTCCAGTGACACCATCGGGAATCGAACCCACAACCTTCCTACTTGTAGCGCAGTGCTTCAACCAACTGAGCCACCATGTACCCCTCCTGTCAACAAAGGACAGAGAAATCTAAAACAATCACTGTGTAAGTTGGATAATCAACCCAACTTCTACTCACTTGCATGTCAAGTCTGTGTACTATGTAACGCTTTATGTAACATCAGGAATGAATCACGCACTAACTTATTCCAAAGAATTCATATCGATGACATAAAAATTCAAAATAACATTACAAAGTGCTGGACCTTAACATAAATTAATTTAAATGTTATGCAACAGTGATACACACGAAATTACGCAGGTGTGCTCTCGGACAACTGCTCTTTCATTCAATATTTTCTTCATAAGTGTACCACTGCAAGCAAGTGGGAAATAAAACAAGCAGAAGTCCTGACAAATTTAAGGAATTATTTACATATTACAATGTTCACAAACATTGAAGAGTCCTGTGGGGTAAGTGTGGAGCCACACCACTAAACAGTTATGCAACATAATATTCTTGTACAACACACAACAACAAAATAACACATTTTTCAGGCTTACCATTTTAAGACACTTGCCTGTTAAGCACAATTCACTGAATTTCACTGTATGCACACTCCTGACTTACACAAAACACTGACTTATGAACCCATCACATTATGACCAAGAAACAAATGGTAAACCATGCACATTGTCAAAGCAATCTGCATGCAAATGCAATATTATGTCTGGTCCCCTTCCACATTTGCCAGTTTTCTACCATGCTGCAAAGTGTCTCAACCATTTGTTTATAAATTATTTTATGCCTTCTGCTTCCCACATGGCAAAAAGAAGAAAAGTAAAACTAATGAAGGTGCTAATAAAAGAATGAGAAAAGCAACAGATGTGGAAAAGAGGGGGGAAAAAAACAGCTCTGACACAGGATATAATCCAGGCAGTAAAACCATACACTTAAAGCATTTCCAATATATACCAATCCACGATGTGGCTGTCAGAACAGAACCCTGTTTTAAGTCATGGGGCACATATGCTTCAAACCCATACTCACTCAATGTCATCCCTGTGATTTCCCCAGTTATGGGCTCCTCCACCTTCACGTTTGTCAACCGGTTTCACACCACTGTAATTAGGACGACTATTTTGGATTACAATTATCTGTCACTTGCATTCCAACAAGCATCATGCAAGATAAAAATACAACAGTGCCTCCAATCCAACAATACTCATTAGCTTATTTTCACTTTTTGTAAATTATAGCCATTTCAACATCTACAAACTTATTTATTTATTATAACCAAATGCACAATTAATATCATAAAGTATTTATCATACGTCTCTTTGTGTAATCTAAATTACTACATATTTCAACATTTTTATGCTATCAGCAGGGAATTATAACAATCCCCTTCCTAAGGCACATACTTTTTCTGAATTGCAGCTGCTGAAAATACAATTTATAAAATTAACATCTTTATTTTATAAACCGTATTTTCAACAGCTGCAAATCAAAATAAGTATGTAACTTAGCAAGGCATTGTTTTAACTCCCTGATGATGACATAAAAATGTCAAAATATGTAGGAGTTTAAATTACACAAATAGACTGTTGTGATACTTTATGATATTGTGTATCGTTGGTTATAATAAGTAAACAATACAAGATGCACGGTACATGGATTAAAATAAAATCTATAAACTTATTTCCCATATACGAGTTGCAGATGAATTAAACGTGACAAACAAAATCTTCTGTCTGCCATTTCCTACTGGACATACAACACCCAGAGATATTATAAAGCATAATTCACAAACTTCCCAATATACATGTTAGTCACAGCTGTTACAGAAATGTGCAATTACTATGATCAAGTTTCTGTGTGTAATTCACTCATTCCCTATCTTCTTTTTAAATATGAGTCAACTTTAATAATTTGAGTGTCATGCATTCTGTCAACTTCTATAGTGTGATAATGACAAGCAGAACTGTGCCCTGGATGAAGAAAGGTACTTAACAATTAGTAGTACAATTAAAACAGTAGGCCTGGTGTCACTGAATAATACAACAGTTACTCCATACCCCATAAAAATCATGAGGATCCAACTCGAAATCCTACCACATATTCAACCTCCCAACCAGTACTAACTGTAAAATACTGTTACAAAATCAGGTTTATTCAGAAAAATTAGAAGTTTTCACAGCAATCCAATTAAATCCATTTACCTCAATGCTGAATGTCAAAAAATATGTAAGATTAGCATCCTACACAAAAAATCACATTTCAAAGTTTGTCATATCAATAAAACCACACCACCCAAAATCATGGCATTCAGAGAAAAAAAGAAAATTTATCATGACCACAACTGCAGTAAAATTGAAATAATTTTGTCATCATTTATGCATGAATACAGCTGATGTAACAAAATGTTACAATCATGTATGATGAAACCTCTATTGACAGTTCTCCCATGCATCATTTTCCAAAAAGTATAATTATGGCAGCTGTGATGCTCCTCATTAAGAGCTGTCTTACTTAGTGAATCATTTACAATTCCTTGTCCTAAATCACATTCTAAGAAAAAACAACAAACTTATGTGGTGTTTTTGAAACACCACAGTGGTAACCTGCCCATATTGGTGGGGCCATCACAGCTGTAATACTACGTATAAAATGGTACCATGCTTTGGCCAAGTGATTGGCCAAGTGAGGACTGCAGGAAGGGCAACAGGAGTGAGGATGGGGCTCAATTTTGGACATGAAATCTGCAGTTGTTAGTGTTCTCACATTGTGACATTCACTTTATCTTGCTAACTTCGTCATTTTAACACGTGCGTGATGTAGTGTCACTCCTGTTATTTGTTATGTTTGTTAACCCCTTTACCCATTACTTTTTGTACATAAAAACCTATACATCCAAGCTCACCATGTCATTATTTTATGAAGTCAGGACACTTCCAAAAGAAACTGATAATCAAAGAAGACGAAGAGACAATCTCAGAAATGGTTTAACACAGTAAAAAGCCTCATCATCAGCAACACTGAACTACACTGCTGCAAAGAAAGGTAGATCCAAGAACAAAATGAACAAGTGCAAGTCCCACAATAAGAGACTGGAGGAGACTACAGTATCTGCAAACTTGTGAGAGTACCCTATTGGTTTGGTACTAGAATGTGGAGGAATGAAGTCATCCTACTAATGGCACATTACATGAACCCAAGGGACAGCTAACAGAACGCAACTGCAAAAATGAGCAACAAAGATGAGACAGGCCTCTTCTACAACTACCACCCAGATCAAATGCTGACAGGGAAAGGCCAGTCCTGTAATGAGGGATAAGTGCGAATGAGACAAGAATTACCACTGTGCTGTAATAGATGACAGCAGATCTTGAAAGGAAAATCAGTAAAACAATGTTTTAAACACACACATACACAAATCGTGTATTACACAACAATTTCTCCGAGTTTATGAAGGCTCTGTATGCCTGCACTGTGTGCAGTGTAGAAACATTTGATGCTTACAGACAACTATACTGCTCATCCCTAACACACACCATTTCTAAGGGAACATAAAGCTGTGTATTATCTACCCAACTACACAGGTATGTTACAACTTCCTCATTGGGGCATCATAAAACATTTCAAACAGTTGTACAGTAAGCACCTAATAAGACCTGCACTTGGTGGACTTACAAGGACAACACAGTAAAAACTGATCTCTTGCAACACAATTTACAACAGTGGCTTCACACTAAGTCAACAATTATGAACTGTTTTACTAAGTGCAGCCACAGGTATGAACTTAACAAAAGGCTTTGGCTCTGGCAGTGAAGATAATGTCTGCCACAAAGGCTGAATTTGGCTGAGAGGGATGTTGACTTCAGTTCTTATGGGTACATAGGCAGTGAGCTATCACCCATGGTGTTTCCAGCACTGCAAAGCTGTGATGATTGTGGGGATGGAGGCAGCAAAGCAGAGGCACAGGGAGAAATGTTAGGCAGAAACAATGTCAAGCTTTAGTGAAGTCATGCCACTTACAAAACTGTTAAAAGCTACTCTTTTACAGACACTACAATGGCAAGTGTAACAAACAGAACACTTATAGCATAAGGTCTCAACTAAACAGTTGTCAATTACAGATTTCCTTTTTTTTTTGTTTGGGGGGGGGGGG
>Ga0209755_10009546_pt1 | contig 10250 bp, 6 predicted proteins | sample TergutCo191P1_FD_187301 | JGI IMG/M metagenome (GOLD analysis project Ga0209755, IMG submission 187301) | Cornitermes sp. P1 segment gut microbial communities from Petit-Saut dam, French Guiana - Co191P1 (SPAdes) (version 2) | ecosystem: Host-associated > Arthropoda: Insects > Digestive system >...
ACCTTCTCGTTCAAAGCGCCGAAGAAGTTCTTCACAAGCATCAACACGTTGCTCTCTCAATTCAGGAGTCAGCTGCCATGGCACCCATCTTGCAGACACTTTGTGAAACTGGAGCACATCATGCACAATGTGGTGTGCTGAACCATGACTAATCTTTAAACAAGCTGCAATATCATTCTGTGTCACTCAGCGGTTTTCCATCACTATGGCTTCAACTGCTGCAATGTTCTGTGGAGTCACAACTCGTTGTGCCTGACCTGGACGAGGAGCATCTTCCATTGAAGTCACACCATTTGCGAACTTCCTACTCCATTCGTAGATTTGCTGCTGTGACAAACATGCATCACCATACTGAAACTTCATTCTTTGATGAACTTCAATAGGTTTCACACCTTCACTACGCAAAAACCGAATAACAGAACGCTGTTCTTCCGTGGTGCAAGTCTCAAGTGGGGCAGCCATCTTTATACTGATACTGTGACGGTGTTCGTGCATCTGCACTATGCTGGCACCTACAGGCCATTCTGCACGCTGTTTGTAGCACGCTTACCAACTTACAGGATAATAGCACAAAATTTCAATTTTTTATTACAAATTTAAGGTTTTCATTTGACACAACTACATAATATATCAACTGAACCAGTTTAGAAATACAAGGTCCTGATATCAGTGTGAGCATGTATGATACTTTCTTCTAAATTCGGTTTGCAATGCACCATAAAACAATCCATGTTTATATCTTATGCCAAAGGAACTAAACAAACATGAAAAATGTACATAACTGTAATAATATGCTACTGTGGATAAACTAATCTGAAGATAAGCCCATTTGTAATACTTGTGGCAATGTAATTCACAGTTACACATAACAAAATACTCTAAAAAAGCCCAAGCACAATCAAGTAAGGAAGGAGATACTTCACACCTGTTATTGGTACACCTGGACATGGGCTTGGAACGTTTCAAAAACCTGTCTGTATTTAACGGCAAGGAGAGTCATTTCAATCCCCCTGCAAAAGCATGCATCTGAATGACCTACTTCAGAAGCAGTCCCCTAAATCCATATTACTACTATAAAACCTAATTTCAGTCTCTTGCACTGGTGCTGGAATTAAATGCCCAAACCTAACTGCAAAAACTAGATTTTAAATGGGGGCTGCATAACAGCAGACATACTTAAATAAAGCACGGCATCCTGAACATCACATACCGTGTTACTTATATATATATATATATATATATAACATTCAGTGCCAAATGGTTAAACAAAAAATGACTGTCACATTAGCTATGATGTAGCTACCAGACTGCAAGGGATTAAGAGTGTAGAACAAAATATGCTATTAAAAATTTAGTACACACCCAATTCTGAATTATCTATATCCATCGGTGTCTCCCATTCAGTTATCTGAACATCTTGCACAGCAGCAAGTACTCTAAGAGCTGTACTCTTACCAACTCCAGGTGGTCCAGTAATTAGTAAGATGGGTGCCTACAGAAACACATTGTAATCTTTCAGGCAATGCACATGCTATATTACATACAAGGGTTAAATGCAAACCAGCCTACATAAAAAATAATATCATGGTTATGTTAATATTCACAATCTGGTAACAGGGGATTTTAAATATCCCAGTATTACAGGGCTAACATCTACATTTTATCTTGGAATAACAACATTACTACTGAAAAATATAACATTCAACCAACTAGGCTATTTGCCCACACCATTGCAGTAATGTAAGTCAGGCCTCAAAAGCTAAAATAATGGTAAATATCCCTATGTAAAGGGAAGTTACCCTGCCCAGCCTCTTGATGGGTTGACCAATCTGGTAGCAATGACCTAGCTAGGCCTCAACTTATTTTTCGAGGTTTCTATGAACTACAGCTGTCACTTCTACATGTCATGAAGGCAAATTCAGGAGATGCGCACATTCTTAACCTCAGCTTTAGACTGACAAGAGTGGTCAGCTTCAAGCAGTTAAAAGTACCCCAAAGTACCCTTTAACTAGGAGGCTGGGTGACACCCACAGCCATTTCCAATATTTTGGAGAAGAGAAAAAGCTCTTGCCTCTGATAAGAATAAAACCAAGATTCCTGGATCATCTAGGCTTCAGCCTTGTCACTGTAATTAACTAAGCTATCCTGACCCTATATGTCAGCTATCAAAATGACATTAAAACCATGTTCCAAATTCATAAGTTACCGCAGCATGACTTTTGAAGCCTACATGTAAAGAAGGTACATTCTTCATGGACTTGGCAAATGCACAGGTGTACAGCACACAGTATCATCAATTGCTTTGCAGCAACAACACCACCCACCCAACCCTACCAGCAACAAAAAATACTCCTGTACTTCTGACCCTATTCTTGAAAAAGCACAGAATATTTTCCACACACACATGTTAAGAAGAGAGTTGTGCTAATGGAATACACAGCACTGATGAAAGGACAGTCTTGCACTTCCTTGAACTGAAAAATCAGAGAAAAAACAAATTTTTTCAAGCCACAAAATACCAACTCTGACACAGAATTCGATCCATTTATTACTTCTACACAATGTTGCAATTATCAAATACTGCAGCTCCAGTCATACAGCTCGAAGGCAACTCACATTCTGTGTGCTCTAACACTCTCCCCAGGGTTGGGGCATCGCCATAAACATCCACAAAAATTGTGAAAATAATAAAAAATGTTGGTAATAGATGTATTTTTAACCTGTGCCATTCTGGTCACACACAGTCACATGTGTGAGACTGAAAAGGGTTAAAAATCATCTGTTGTATACAATAGGCTGAAACCCAGAGACTCTCTATCTCCCACACTCATTGGAAGAAATGGTAAAACAGATGTCCAGAACAGGACCTTACCATTCCAACCCATGTACTGGCTCTCTGCAACCATGCATTTAGCTGATCCAGCTTGGGTTTTTGAAGAACAAGATCTGAAGGAGTCCTTGGGGTATACTCTTTCAACCAATCCTTTGTCATAAATTTCTGCTTTGTACAAATGTAATTCATTCTTTGGACCTCAGCCCTGGGTGGCTCCGTTCTTGGGTTATTAGCATCAATCATCTCATGTGGCTTATCTTTATCAAAGGTGGCCGAAATCCAATTTGACTGTAAGGATAAAACCACAAAGACTTACTGAACTGTGCAAGAAAACTTAGAATTAGTTTCACAAACCCCACAGATACCTTAAACTGTTAGTAGCATTGCTCTTATTCAACTGGAATAGGCAGACTGATTTGATTGCTGACATTCTTAATTAGACTTCTTTGAATTTTATACAGTTTAATTTCTGTAGCTGTGTGATCACCACAAAGTACTAAAGCAACTATATTTTATTAGGCAAATGGTCACAGGAATATGCTTACCTTAAAGGCCATAGCAAGCAGTGCATTAAGAACTCAAACCTCCCTTCACAAAAACAATCCTGGGCCCTGCCAAAATAAAATCCATTTATAAAATCTGTAAACTCAAATACATTACAAAACTTCAGAATATCACTGGATGATGGATCTACTGGGAAATGTGGCATATTAGTAAACACTTCACACACAGAAATAAGGGTTTAAAAAAAGGTCACAATGCTCACTGAATGTAACAATTAAGGAATTCATATACATTTTTAAAATTTACAGAATGGGAACATGTTAACATTATTTTCTTATTGTAATTACTTCTAATGACTGGCTCTTGTAGAGCCTCTAGACTTAGATTAATGTTTCTATACCTAGATTAAATGAATGACATGTTCAAATTCCTATGGCTGGTGTTACGGAATGTTAAACGAAAGTATGAATGAAAGAAGCAACAAAGTACCAAATTAAAGCTATCCTAAAACCCTACACCCGCAAGAGTAAAATACATTAACATACAATGAACTCTTAAATAATTCGTGCGATTACGAAACCCCAACAAAATTACACAAACGCTGCACAATTATTCTTGCGCTCTTGAACGTACAGATCCCTCACACTGTTTTGATGTTAAACTGTAATACAGCTCTGCCCATTACACAGTTCCATATAAACTTTACCTTCGTACCTTAAATGCAAATTTTATTTGTATTCAATCTCGAAAAACTTGCTAACACGCACAGCACTGCAAATTGTGACATTCAATTACTCTTTACCGCCCTTTCCACCATCGCAACCACTGATTATGTACATCACGGATAATCTGATCGTTATAACGACTAGGCATGTTGTGCTACAGTGCTACGAGCAAAAAGAGCAATTAGTATTAGTAACATAATTAGTATTAGTAACATATATTTTCTGTGTTCACGAGGGTGATATGTGTCACAAATGTGAAGAAAGGTTTTTTTTAATAAGCCAACATTTTTCAAATTTAGTTTGTTTCGCTTTCCACATTTCAAGTTTCTCTTCAGTGTTGCTATAGCCATAATTGTCAAGGGACGTAATTTGTGACACGCAATCTGTTTACTCTCCTTGGAGTCTTCAGTTGTACTATTAAGGTCGTTTTAACTGAGTTTAGGATGGATCACATCCTACGTTACCACCTCATTTATGAATCTGTGGTTATAACTCACGAACAATCTTTCTGGAACTTGACAAACCTCGGTAGCCTGTTTGCCGTAAAAACTGAAATATCCCAACAGTCTTGGCAGATATCCACTTTCACCAAATGAACGGAACTGCGGTCGTATTTTGGGAGCTTGTATTCGTACCGCACGTATATTGGTTCAGGTTTGTTGGTTTCCGTTCTTAAGGAACTACAACCATCTAGATTGGCAGGGGCTTTGGATACGAAGACATTCATGTCTCGTTTTTCATGTCTATTACAGTCATTCATTTTGACCTTCACTTACGGCGTATTTTAGGGTACAGCCAGACAGGAGAGCGAGCGAACGACAAAGGATAGATATAACATGGATTTTCATATGCATGAGGCCACACTAACGCAAGCGCTTCAGCGATCTTCGGTGTACTAGTGCCATCTTTTTGTAGTTGACAGCAGTTCGATTTTCCGAGCGACATCGTTCGACTTGAAGGGATCCGTGGCGTTGCAGCCGCCACGGATTCAGTCACTTTCATGGTACTGTGCCTACTTGTATGGCGGGACTGACGAAAGCTAGTCGGGAGGTTTTTAATTACGTAAACCTTATTCAAGACGGCTTATATGGAGGGAAGACGATGTTAATTTGAGTCTTTAGAATGCCCCAAATAATCTGTGTGAAGAAGTAGCCACAGCATGTGGCATTATAAGTAGTGTTTGCACATGACGGGCATGTTGTATTCAGAAAAAGGACCATTAAAGTATACATATACAGTCACAATAGTATGTCAGCAGTACCTGTGTTGTTCATTTTATCAGTTCATTACGAACAATATTCAGAGAGGTATATTATAAAGTACATACACTTGTATGGTACTGTCAATACAATCTTGTTAATGGTGTATGTACAATCAGTTATAAATATACTTTCATGCATTGATCCATAAGTGTGTCAGAATGACATAGAATGTGGCATAAGCCATAAATATGCAAAATGTATAGAATTTTATCTGTGCAAAATATTATGAACATGTCATATACAGTACTATTGATTATCTTTACACATAAAAAAGTCATCTACAGAGTAAAATTATCCACAGGTATCAATTGAGTAGGAGGGTGGGTGGGTCCCGGAGCTGATCTAGGCGTTTCGAAGGACAAAACATTCCCTTTGAATTTTAATTTATTGCAACAATCAGTCTCTCAACATGTGAAATGCGTTGTCTGTTGATTTGTCGCTTTTGAAGTCAGTGACCTACTCTACTTAGTAAGAAGTTTCCACAGACATTCATAAGTATTTGAAGAACCTCTGTGGGTGGGATCCCAAAGTGTGTATAGCATTTTGTGACTCAAATGACAAAAATAGTCCTGAAGATGACTAATCTATAGTCGAAACATGTAGCCTATGTAAGTACCTTGAGTAATAAAGTTGTTGTGTTGACATACACTATTTAGTATTACATTACGTTTATAAGCACATTGTGATGCTTCCATTCAAATCTGTGGATGATTTCAAAGCTGCCAGTAAACATAATGAAACTCCCAGTGCATTTTTTGCATTTCTTGAATCTGGTGAACACAATTTCTCTTTTTCTTATACAGAAAATATTTGGCATACAAATTTTATAACAACATAGCACAGTGAAATATCGTGGAAGAGTTATGAGAACAAGAACTATTTACAGTCTGAGCAGCTGTTTAGGACATTGCTTGTTGCTTCTTCACTTCACAGCTGCAGTCTGACCACAATGCAGCTTTGTTGCTTGCTTGCAGTGTCCTGTCTAGACGTACCTGTACGATCAGTGGGCTTTCCCTCAGTCTCTAATTTTCTTTGAATGAAGCACTTCCCCCCTTCTTGATGGCAGGTGCACACCTGATTTGAGTTAGCTTAATTTTGTTCTGTTTAGGTTGTTCAGTTTAAATGGGCATCCCTTATTATGTCATTAGTGGGCTAGATTTCTGGTTTGGGCGTGGATGTCCGATATAGAGTTTGTAAAGTTGTGTTGCCATTACCATATGGATTAGGTTGAGGTTAACAAGCACACAATCATATGCGAGTTGGTTATGTGAGGTCAGTGTTCTGTATGTCCTCTTTTCGTGGGCAAGCCCTCTCTCTGGGAAAATTTATGTCTGGGCAGATGTTTTAAAAAGAACAATGGTCTGGGTTTATAGCCATTGAGCTTGTCACAAATAGTAGTAGTAATAATAATGCATATATATTACAGCTGATGATCTAAGAATTTCTTTTGCCACAGTTAATGCATGGTGAAGAAAATATTCAAACTCACACAAAAAATGCACTCCTAGGCTAAATGCTATTAATTCTTGCCATGTTACTTTGTAGTCTATGATTTGCAGTTTTTACCAATAATACTATTATTCCTCCCAATTTTCAAATATCCTCTCATTTTGGCAATGGTATTCCTCTAATAGTGAAATATGAAGAGTCATGTGGCTGAAGATAGGCAGAGAGATTCAAGTCACTTGTTACCTGACCTTTCTCAAATTGCAAATTCTAGAATACTTTTGAAATGCAATGGTAAAGTTTGTCTCTATGCTGAATGAAGTACCACACCATGAAGATACAGGAGTGGAGGTATAGCTCCACACATTCTTAACCTTGGAAATAGATAGTGAGTGGTCAGTTTCACATTCCTACCACTTTACCCATTGAGGGGCCAGGGTACCCAGTACACAGGGTGGACACCAACTCCAAATTTTGATGAGTAAAAAAAAAACTGCCCCCTACAAGAATTTAACCCCAGCAGTGAAGTCTGCAGCCAGTCACAGTACCCATTTCAGCTGCATGACCTTTATCACACCAAAGTTAAAAGCCAATAAAGACATCCCGCTTTGCTGTGGGCTTACATATTAGAATACACAAATTAAAATGAGTACCACTGCACCTAACATTAGTTCACACAACATTGCCAAAGAATAATTTGAAGCAAATGTGCTTATTTTCAAGATTCTTATTGGTAGCTGAAAGGTCATGACAGATAATCACCCAACATGACATATGTATGTGTGGCCAAATATGAGGTTCTATCCTTGTATTTACTTGGACAGGCTGAGAAGAACAAAAGAAAACTTCGCCAATGTCACCAGCATCTTGACCAAAGTATATACCCAAGACCTATTTACAAAAAAGCACAAGTTCTACAGGCTCAAAAGATTCTTGTAGATGTTCTTTGAGATCGGAATGTTTTAATGTAGACCTGAAGATTACTTGTGTGGTGAATACTGTTATTACCCAGTGAAGGCATGGTTATGGTAATGCTGTAAAACCCCAAAACTCCAGCAGAATGTAACCATTCCTGAAATCACATAATCCTGAACATGCAGGTACTTAAAATTTAACAAGGTGCCTTCTCAGTTCATACTGCATTGGCTGTGTCATAAAGCTCTTGTTTTCAGCATTATTTCGTTGTTTAAATGCAGCTAGGTTCTGTCCATACTAGATTTGCCAGTTATATCTTCAAAGATACACACTGTATTTGCAATTGTTGACTTTCAGAAAGTATTTTATATATATTGTGTAGGCAGATTATGATGTCCCAGAACATAACTTCACATACCTAGTTCTGATGGTTATTTAAATATCCCAATGACAATGAAACCTAAAAAAAAATTTCACACAGCTGCATATATGGTAATAAGAGGTGCAACTTTTTGTAAGATCTATTACAATAAATCACTTCCAGAGCTACTGTCATACACTTCACAAGTCTGCTGATCTACCTTAATGAAAATGATTGCATAAAATTGAGAGCTTAACATTCGGATAGCCTCCAATGAACATAATATTTAACAAATTTTATGAAAGTTTGTTATCTTCAGGAAACAGGTTACAGAATATCACTACACAAGCAATTATTTAGTTCTTCCATCAATTTACATGTAAAATATTGTGATATATACTCCACCAGCTCCATTTTCTTACCATGGAAGAATTAAGAACTGTTTGTCATAAGAACAAAATCTGATGCTACTTCAGACAAATGACCGATTCCATTAGCAGTTCTTACAGTGGAAGCATCTGATACTGCATCCACTGGTTTTATTGCACTAATGGAACTACACCTTTATATTCATTAAAAATGTTATGCACCATTTAAATGACACTGTGCAGCATCATAAGGGGTTACAAACAATAACAAACATGTTTTCACAATAAATCAAAGTAACATTGAAGGTAATGTAAGAATGAAAAGGCATTTAAATAAACTGTTTTATCACTTAAGTGAAAAGGTAATTATTCAAGGCAAATCAGCTTTACAAGTTCAAGTGCATTCTGAACACAAGTTCCACAAAAACTAACACATTTGAAATAATGGAGTGTCACAAATATTCCCAATGTAATATACAAAGAAGTAGGTTTCTGTTTCAAAAAGGAATGACATTCAGACAAGGTGAATTATTTTGAACAAAAAATAAAGCCTTTATGAATTTGGCTTTTTTCCTTCTAACGTTCTTTCTGTTTTCACTTCATAACTTCTCCTCATCTCATTCTCATTCTTTACCTTGGAACTGAAAAGACAAAAATATGTGTACTGTATAAGAAAAATGGTGTTGAACTAAGACCAACAAGGAGAAATGAACAGTAAGAAGTTAGTTTTAGTCTGATTTCATCCCCATTTTTATAAATTTCTCAACCACAGTCATATCATATTCATGTTAGAGTACAATAAAAATTAAAATAATTACAAATTGGTTTGTATTTGTAAAGTCAATATTAGGTGCAAGCTGAAGTTCGTTAGGTATGGTGAAATTGTATGAGGAAAATACAAAATTAAGTATTATCTGAAGTTCAATATGAGCCAATATAAGTGGGAAAATTGTTTTAAGTAACTGCAATAGTAGTCTTATTACAAATGGAACTGCATCATGTAGCATGACTGTTGTTACATCAATGTGATCTGGCTCGTTTGTTGACTTTATCATAAACTTCAGGGAAAGCTTTCTTGCAATCCAAATGGTCTCGCATTTTGTCATACAGCTTGTGGTCAAACATCTGGCGGAACTCTTCCACAGTTCTGTATGAGTCTGCATAAAGCATTTGGAAACTGAAACAGAGAGATTGCTGTATTTATACTAATAATTCAAGCATATTAACTATTCTATTTTTCCATGATGTCAGGCATACCTTAAAATATCATAAATTTTACTCCAGTGACATGACTTTATAATTTCTTTTGTCCAGTGTACTGGATTATTTCTATAAGACATCAGTCTCAGCATGCAATTAATTGTGAATTGTGAAGGAAGCTAATTAATTAACTACCTACATATTACAAAGCTTCTTGAGAATTCAGGAGCTATTCAGATGGTCGATTAATTTGTTTTTAACAAGTGTGAGATTAAAGTTCAGTTTAGTAAATAAAACAAATAAACACAGTCCTCTTATTCAACTGAAGATCATATGCATTAGGATTTAGTAAATAATGGTTTGTAAAGAATGCAGCGTAAACTATACAAGGATGTCCCAGGAGGAATGTGGCAGACATTAGGAGTGTTCCTTATGTTAAAGTATACCGATATAACCCAAAACACCTATATCCAAAGTTGAACGGTTACAGAGATAATGGCCAGAGAATTTTGAAACTTTGACAGCTGTTACACACTTATTCATTACAAAATACATATTAAAACTGGCAGGAATATGTTGTTTCTGTAATGTTAATATCTGTACTTAACATGTAATTAACGTATGAGTGACATAAAG
>Ga0209755_10009547_pt1 | contig 10249 bp, 3 predicted proteins | sample TergutCo191P1_FD_187301 | JGI IMG/M metagenome (GOLD analysis project Ga0209755, IMG submission 187301) | Cornitermes sp. P1 segment gut microbial communities from Petit-Saut dam, French Guiana - Co191P1 (SPAdes) (version 2) | ecosystem: Host-associated > Arthropoda: Insects > Digestive system >...
ACATGTAGGAGAAATCTTTAGAGTTTTAGACAATACATATGTTTTAATGTGTTGTTTATAAAATATATTAATTGAGTGCAATTAGTTGGAATACAGATATATAATATGGTGTGATGGTGTGTCACTGAGTGGTTCGCAACAACATAGCATTACATCCCAAAAGATATGAATCCATACATTCTATGCTGTGCGTGAAATGATTCGTTGTCCTTAAAACTGTTTGTGAGGCAGTGTTGAAGACAGTTTTTAGATACATTTGTCATGTCTGTCTGTCTGTCTGCCTGTCTCTGTGCATGTATTAGCTTGGCTGTTGCTGAACAGAATTGTTTAGTATCTGGTATTGGAGACTTTTACGGGCTGGGCTAGCTCAGTCGGCATAGTGACTAGCTACGGGCTGGACGGACCGGGGATCGAATTCCGTTGGGGCGAGATTTTCCGCACCCGTCCAGACCGGCCCTGAGGCCCACCTAATACAATGGGTACTGGGTTTCTTTCCCAGGGGTAAAGCAGCTGGGGCATGGAATTGACCACCCACCTCCATGTAGCACCAAGGTTAAAGAAAGAGTAGAGCTATACCTGTACTCCCCCTCTGGGCCTTCGTGGTCTATTCTAAGGAGAACTTACCTTATTGGAGACTGTTATGAATATCTGTTAAGAATGTCCAGATTTTGTTAAAATCAGACATGTGTCAGCTACTTTACACTGAAGACCTAAGTCTGTTGTATTGCTGGCCAGCAATGTGAAGTTTCTGGAAGATCATTATTATGCATAAATTCATATATGACTCATCACATTTTCATGATAATGTTTTCATTATTTATATTGTAATCAACAATGTATAGTACAAAATACAAGATCACATTGTTGCATTTCCACGGCATAATGGTTGCAAAAACGCGCCACAATGTTACCTTTTATGAACATTGCCAGTCTTATTTTATTTAGCCACTTGGGCATTACCTATACATAATGAAGCTGCTGTTGTGGACTGCCATATGTCTATAATGGATTACAGGCAGGTCTCGTTTTACACCAGAGATATGTTCCTGAAAAACGTCCCACAAATCAAACACAGAATTCCCATTTCAACAGTGTATTTCCTGGAGTTAGGGAATTGACAACCTCATCCTATGTAGTGTATGACTATACCACTAGTGGGCATATGGATCTTTAGAGTATATATATATATATATATTGTATATACAGTATACATACATTTCTGTACAATATATTTATTTATTTCTAATGCAATAAAAATGTAAAGAGACCCACATCCATAGTTTTTGGGGCGGTTCATTCTGATAGGACTGTTGTAGACTTGCTACACAAACACGTTAGGACCTGACCTAGCACCTCCTATAATTCTATAAGCATTGTCACATAATGTGCATATGCTACTATAAGTGAATCTGACATTTCACCATATGTCAGTAATTCTTTCACTCTTTTCAAGTGGTCTTATTACACCCAATTTTTCTTCAGTACTGATTGTCACCGATTTTTTGCTTGGATTGCGCTAGGTGATGTAGATCGTTGTTTCTCAACCTTTGTAAGACCGTGGCCAGGTAAATTCTTTTTTCATAAGACAGGAGCCCGGTCCCAACAGATTTCCTCATCAGTACCTTTCCATTTTTTTTTAAGTTCATACTTTAAACTAACATAAGTATTAATAATTAATTATAGCATAATCATAAAGAGTATTAGTACACTTATGTGTACGGTGTGTTATGTTGACAAATATAAAATTACATTTAAATTAGTTATCAATTCCAGGAGAATCTCTCACAGCCCGGTATAATTGATGCCAGGGCCTGGTACCGGTCCATGGCCTGGCGGTTGAGAAACACTGATGTAGATTTACATTTCTCATTCACATTGGTAAGAAAAGCCAATGCTGTAGAAGAGGCAACTAGATGAGTCGCATGATTATATCATTAACATAATCCATATGCGTCACTGATGGCATGACAGTGATGTCACTTTCAGCTGGCCTCCAACACAGGACAAGTGACTGTGGATCGTGTATGCCACATCGTGTTAAACCAAAAATTATCGCATATTGTCTATGCCAGATTGTGTTAACCTGAACATTACCATGTAAATTTGAAAAGCGGCGTAAATTTTGAAGTTGCGTAAAGCAAAATCACGCAAAAAGAAATCGCATAGAAGAGACCTGTCTGTAATATCTTAAGTACTGCCTGTGACATACTAGCATTAGTATTATCAGGTTTAAATTGACTAGCGTACATGCTAGACATAATAAGCTCTCATATATTACTGCTTGGTTATCGGCTAGCATAGAAAGTCAGACTTTATAGGTAAGTAATAGTACTTAATAATCAGCATGTTCCTTTTTGGATAAGTTATCTTATTGGTACAGGGGGAACTGATCGAAGCTATTGATGTAATGGTAGCCTGCTTGCTATTTGTTCCAAGTCCTACCACAACAGTTGCTGTGTGACGTGGGTGTAACAACTGTAACAATCTGAATATAACATGAGTCTGCATATAATATGACCCCCTGCACAATTTTCAGTTTTCAGGAAGATGCCTGTATTCATATTAGTCAGGTGTTTGTCACCTTGTGTTTGTGTGCTTAATATCCTGGAATTACTAATAATCAGAAGTAAAATCTTAAAGTAATCTTGCAGTAAAAAGGTATAAACACACCACTGCATTAACTAGTCACTGCTGACACTTTCATAACTGGAAAAATTATCTTCCTGATGTTTCTGCCACAGGATGTCATAATCAGCTCCATGCATATTGTTTGACACACAGCACTTTTTGACCCCCCACCCCATGATGATGATATCTTGTTAAATGTCATTCTAGGCAGCTTTTCCCCTGTCAGGTAGTGCTTAAGTTTGCGTTCTTTGTTTCTTGCTTGAAGTGGTGGGGGGAGGCAGTTCCCAGATAGCAGCCATTCCCTCTACAGGTGACATAGCCACTCTTTGAGTGATTTGCTATATATTCACATCAAGAACCTGTAACTGGGAGGTAATCACTAGGAGCTGTGGTTAGACTAGAAGCTAGAGTTTTCTCTAGACAAGCACCTTATTCTGTTCTTCTGTCCTAGAATTCTTTCATCCATTTCACTCTGAGGTCTTCTGCCATTCACCCTCTCTCCTTATGTTTAAATATAATTATTACAAGAAATTTCTCTTTCAGAGATTTCTCTGTTTTCAAAATAAATGGTGTCCCTTTCCTCCCATCAGTGAGAACCAAAAAGCATCACAGTAATTCGCTGTTGTTTATTTCCTGTTATTTTATCAAGTGCTGATTTTAATCCTTTTGCTTCGACTGTAATGTTGGTCAACATGTCAAAAATGGCTGGAGTTTCATCTGGGTATGCTGTTAATTTTTCAGGGTAGTGTGTGGGAACCTTTTGCACTAATATAGTTCTCCTGTGAAGAGCTAACTCTTTACATTGCACGGATCTAACAGCCTTGTCACTAGTGGCTTTTAAATTTTGCATGAAATCTTCAGGGTTGTAGTAACTGCCAGTGCTTTCATTTGTATTGTCTCTCTGTTGATAGAAATACCATTTTTATGTTTTTCTAGTGGTAACTACTTCATCAGTGACAGTGATATTGCCCTGCTTCGGTACATGAAGTGTTTTCAGGTTAAACTTTCCCCTTTTGTTAAAAGTCCTGTTGTTTTATCCAGTATCATGCATTTGTTTCCGTGACATGGTCTGGGCTCTGGTGCAATGTTGGTTTCTTCTGCAGTTATTTTACCATTGCGTTAAAACTAGTTTTGTAAATATGCATTTATTTTGCCAGTTTAGAAGCTGTTGAACCTCTCCTTTTTAAGATGGTCTCCCTGGACGTTTACTGAGTACTTAAAGTCCAGTAACTTTGCACTTCATTAATCTGACTTTAAATGAGTTTTCAGCCCATCAGTAATGAAATCAGAATTATGAAATGATGTGTATAATTAGTGTAGCAGCTGTGTAGTTTTGTCCATTCATCTGGCTGTGGCAGATACAAAAGTATTTGCTCTATTCACAGAATGTGTTTAAAATTTGTATGTGATTATAAGGTGACCCTCCATAAATGATAAATTAGGAAAAAAAAAATTATCGCCCTATTTTTGGGTAAATACTTTATTTCTTTGTTCACAGAATGTTATGTCATTACATCAGAAATGGTTTAAGCTAGAATATTTGTAGTGCATTTTTCTGACTATGGATTTGTTATGAAACAGATAACCTCATTTTGTGTCTTTAAATAATCCTATAACACTTCAAATTGACAGTGAAATGGGGTGAAAGAGTACAAAGAAAACTAAAGAGAATATTTACTAAACAGTGATAAGTAATATCATATTGCTAAGTTCAGAGCTGTGGCATTTTAAGGAGGACATAAAAAAGAAGTTTCTGGCAATGGAAATACACTTTTGGGGGTAAGTGGCCGGAACATCAAGGGAAGACAAAATTCCAAACTTTCATTTAAAGAAAAATACCTATACAAAATTCTGTTTTGGATGATTTGAAACATGATATTGTTATATCCACTATGGATGACAGAAAACACGTGACCCGTGGCTGAAGACTAGTGCAAGACCAAGGACAAAGGATACTGGATGGATAGAAAAACTGGCACTTTGGAATTTGGAGGCATTACTGCTGTATATATAGTTTGTTATCCTTGTGAGTAGTGTGATTATTTTGGTGTGCTCTTATTGTGCAGTATTCAAATGAGCACATTGTTTAATGAGCACATATTCTCATCTCTTCATGCCCTAGTTCAATTTTAAAGTTGTGAAGCAAGATTAAAACTGTATAATGGTGACAAACTGAGAAACAAAGAAGGTGAATGGAAGTCTTATTCAGTATGAACGCTGACCAGTGTTATTCTAAAATCAATAATGAAAATAATTAAAATAACTGATTTGACTGTCTGAAATATGTCCTCCTCTTGACTCACTTTTTTTTATGCATGATAAGACACTGAACAGTTTGCACATCATTACAATTCATACACATTCACAGCATGCTGGAAGTTGGAGTGTTTATTGAAAGAGCTGAAGACTTCTAATTACATCACGGTACATACAAGAATGTTCGTGTACTCCTAAAATGAAGCAGACAAGTTCCTGCAGACACTTGGCCACAGTTGCTTTGATAGCAGTAATAGGAAACTTTAGGGAATCAAATGAGACCAGTAAAAGTTCAAGTTGTCCCTTTGCATGACATAGTCATACGGGTGAGTGGAGGTATACCTCCAGTGTTTCTTAACTTTGGTATGAAACGGAGGAAAGTGGTCAGCTTCACACTCAGGCCTCTTACTCCTGTGGAAAGAGCCCCTGGTATGCATTGAATAGAAGGCTGGTTTGGCCTCAGAGGTAGTCTGAACATTTCTGATAAGAGAAAAATTTCATGACACTACTGGGAATCAAACTGTTGTCCATAGCCTAGTCACTATTAGAATTAGAATTAGAGTAGTATTTGGGTTCAAGCCCTTGCAGGCCCAATGTACCTAGGCCTTAAAACAGGCACTTTGTGCCCCATACTCTGATACTAGTTTAGAGGAACCCTGTTCCATTACCAAAGTTCCAGTTGACCCTCACACTCGGATTCATAATGTTTTCAGGGTCCAAAAAGAAGGAACCCAGATACACATGTCTGAGTGAGACCAAGGCCTCACACCCACACAGAACGTGGACTTCGGTTTGCTCCTCAGTACCACAACTTAAATTCGCAACATCCTCAGGGTCCAAAAAAAGAAACCCAGTCCCTAGTAAGGGATCCCACCCTATGTGTTCCCCCAGCCAGGGTCCCTATGGAGAGAGATGCTTCATCTCCAGAGCCAATGATTTTTCATTCATTTATATCTGTCAGAGTCCCCAAAAAGGAGCCCTCCCACAAAATGCGGGGAAAGCATACACTCACTATCCATGGATTCACATGCGGATGGAAGGCCTACATACAATGGGGTGTGGCCTGGTTCCCCAAGGTGATCGTATACGACACTGCTATCACCACCCCAGTGCCATGCAGCCTTCAGCACGATACCTTCCATCTTGGCTTGGGTAGACCTGAGCTCCGTTAGCCAGCGTGTATTTTTGTAACCCTCAACGGGATGTACCCTCCACATCTGCTACCACCTCCCACATAAACCAGGGCAGAGTAGAGTATGAATCCACATACCCCTGAGGTATAGATGAGGGGTTGGATTTATGGGAGGCACCTAGTTACTATACTGACTGCTGTACATGCTCAATGACACCAGTAACATATTTATATTCAAAGTAAATATGTTTTATATCTGTTTGTTACATCAGATTTCAGCATAACAGTACATGAATGCTGGTTAAATGTTTACAGAAGTCACTGAAAATACTCCGTTACTTGGAATGCGTAACTGAGCCTTGTGTTGCCAAGAATTCCTGGTTTATGAAAAATTCCATTCTTGAGTGGTATTGTTGCAGCTACTTCAATAAAATCAATGCTGTTCCCATGTGTTGGCTCTATTTTGATAATCTGTGCCCTTCAGATGGCCCCACAAGTTAGACTGGGCTATTGTGGAGGCCACAAAACATGTTGTACATGTTCTCCCATCCAGTGATCTGAGTAACCAGTCCAATAGCAGCTGTATGTCAAGGGTGACAGAAGCAGCAGCTCCATCATGTATAGGTTGTCAGTGGTACATCCTGCAGGAGTTGAGGTAACTCTTTCAGTTGTCATACCTCACTGACAAAATGGTTGTGATCATGTGTTAGGGACTAATTGGCTTGATTGCAGGAGTATAAAAAAAAAGGCTTATATTTACTGTCATAATGAAGACTCCCCCTGTACACATGTAGTTCTGGAGGTGTGGGGGGCAAACACAGTGTACTGGTTTCAATGAGTGTGTGGTGTTTTTAAGGGGCATGGTCTCCTAGATGGTTATATGTAAAAAGGAAGAAACAGATAATCCTTGATACTTTCCAAATTGTAATAGTAAATAATTCTAATATTAAATCTTTAATTATATGCACATATATAGTGTTTGTTTATAACATTATGTGATACATATGTCTGAAGTAGAAAGTTTGTTTCTATGTTTTTTTATTCAGAGGAGGAGCAGTTCAATTTTAATCAGTCAGTTTATGCAGAGAAGTGCTTATATTTCAGCAGGAAATGTTACTGGGATCACATTGATGGAATGTAAAATAAACCTAATCATCTTTTAGCTAATGAAAAACTGAACATCACATTGTTGTTCTGCCCTGAAATATCACTGGATGATTTTGAAAATAAATTCCAACTTAAATCAGTACATGCTGCATCATTATGTGCATTACATCTTTCAAAACGGACTCCTGGTTATTTTGATGTTCATCACATATGGCAGCAGGGGCTGTACAAGCTGTGTAATGTGCATCCAGGTGGCTGTGCCCCAACCATGTCTGTGAGATTAAAACTGCTATCTAGATGACTGAGCATGGGTAATAAACCTTAACCTTGCTGTTGTTGTAACTGAATTTTGGATATCAGGTACAGTAATGTTACTGGCTGAGAGGATAAGTAGTATTTTTCTGTTGGTTTGATTAAGGTTTTTGTAGTAGGTATCAGTTGTGCAGTTATTTTGGAATAATATATTTGGCATTAACTGTGAATGTCACATAATTTCACATTTTTTGTGATCTCTGGCTATGTGGACTGCAGTTGTAACATACTCTGGTTGCCTGTGAGCACTGCATTAAAAACTGCCTAACCCATTGTTCTGTGTATCATCAGAACAGTAGACTCAAAGGCACATATGCTATCTGCCAATACTTGGCTGTGAACTCTTCGTATCGTTTGAGATATGTTACTTTGTTGCTGGGCATGTAGTTCCCAACATTTTGAAGGATTGTGGTGCCTACATCTTCATGGTCTAGCAGCCACTGAAGGTCAATGCACTGTGATACTTTGAAGTGTTGGGAAATAATGACCTGACACAATGTTATATCCCAGAAGACTTGAATTTTCAGCGATGTTACTGTGAGAACCTCAAATGATCATGTCTTGCATTCTACTTAGGCAGGAGTGGAAGTGGCTTTTGAAAACTGGATGAATGCTAAGGTGTCAGTTCAAAAGTCTGGGGTGTGATGGTCACATATTATGAAGCACATTATCATAATTCAAGCTCACATAGAGTGTATTGTCATTAGGTGTGTGAGCTCATTAACCTTTTGGCACCGGAATTATTTTTTTAATTTTAGCACGCCCCGTATATAAAATGTGAATAATACAGGAACCAAATTCGTTAGAATTATGAAACAAACTGCATTTTGAAGAGGAAAAAACGGAGAGTATATACCATGTTTAAAATATTCAGTACCTATATTTGTTGAATAAATATATAAAATGCAACTTTGGAGGTTAGTGGTGCGGTATGTCAACTATAGTTGACATTAGGCGTCTAAAGGTTAATTGTTGACTGACAGGCTACTGGGCATACAGAAACAACTGTTGCTGCCTTCAGCATATTGCCCTGCTAAAACTTTAAAAAGACGAATATTATTTAATGTGTCCTGTATCAAACTTCGTGCCCCATGCTACACAAGAACTGTGGGTGCTGAATTCTCATCAAATGTATTTTCATTGTAAAAACAGGAAAGCTGACCTTTGATAAAATACAAGATGCCCCATAGTAAAGTGTATTCAACATTTCCTTCCTCCTTTTTCCTATACAAGTGTTGTGTTTAGCACATATTCTGCCACTCCACAGTCACATGTTCCTCAGCACTGAATTAGAGAGGAGCCTCTACTAATTTCAAGAACCATGAAATTGATTATCAGTTTGAAGTGTAGCATGCTGAGGTGACAAATTCATGCCACTGAAGCTTCACTTATGTTCAGTTGTTGACATTGGACTCGTTTTCAGAACAGTTAAGAGTGTCTGAAGGGTGCAGAAACCAATTTCCCCTTTCCAAGCCTTTAAACATTTTGTAAGCACTCACCGAATGCCTACCGCTTAAACCAAACTGTTGGCCATTTGCTGGATGTGATTGTCTCTATCAGTAAATTCTTGCCAATCATCAATTTCAAAATGATGCAAACACCTTAATTCATGTTCCACATTTCGCTTTGAAAGTGGAGTCACGTCATGTAACCTTCATATTACTGTTCACACTTCACAAAAATTGTCTGCTGTTTTTATGACGTATTTTCTTGGCCTTCATTGTTATCCCAAGAAATGCTTGCTTGCTACTTCCCTTCTGACATCCTTTCAAGAGTTTTCTCTATTTCTGTTTGCCCCTTATACTAACATTTTCTGTTTTTTCAGTTCAGAATACTGTTCTGACAACTCCAAAAAGCATTCAGCAGTAAACTGAAATTTTCAAATGAATTTTGAAAATTCTGCTTTCTTTAGTCTGTCTTTTGGAACTGTGTCAATGATCATCAGCATTCATGCTGCACAAGTATTCACACAGAGTCTTAAAAGAATCCACTATTCACTGAAGACACACACAGTTTTCAGAAACTGACAGTTGAGGGATTGGGTACAAGTACTTAATTCAAGAAAAAGTTTATGCAATGCATGGTCCTAAAGAAAAAGGCATTATGATCCTTAAAAATAACAGACACTAGTTGCACAACAGAACTTTGTCACATCTCAGAAGACTTTTAATCTTACTTGAGATTTAAGCTATGCAAACTTCACAACAAAGCTACAAGAAAGAGAGACCCTGTGATGCTGCTCCTTCAGTTTAGTTTAGTTTTTTCCATCCATACAGTCACACATGTAGCGTAGGACACGTCAATTACAGGTCACAATTTATATATCACAACAACTTATACTGTATGGACATTACTCATATAATGTAGTAACAATAAGTCTTAATAATTTATTTCAGTTTTATAAATGATAAAATGTGAATAAAAACATGTATGCGTGTTGATTAACTATGACAGCATACCATGTATATTAATGTTAACTATTATAAATACAAAGTGTTTAAATCATTTATAGAAGTCCAGTCAAGAAATTCTTCCATAGTATAAAAGGAACCATGTAGAAGGAATTTTTTTAATGACCTTTTGAAGTGTTTTATCTTGCCAGACAATTCCTTAATCTTTAGAGGCAGGCAATTATATATCTTGATACCTGTATAATAGACCCCTTTCTGGTATTTGGTTAGCCATAGTAATGGAGGGTAGAGGCTGGATTTATGTCGAGTGTTAATTGAATGGATATCTGAATTAATAGTAAAGTCATCTATATTTTTTGCTACATACACCGCAAGCAATAATATGTATTGTGAATGAAGAGGA
>Ga0209755_10009548_pt1 | contig 10249 bp, 6 predicted proteins | sample TergutCo191P1_FD_187301 | JGI IMG/M metagenome (GOLD analysis project Ga0209755, IMG submission 187301) | Cornitermes sp. P1 segment gut microbial communities from Petit-Saut dam, French Guiana - Co191P1 (SPAdes) (version 2) | ecosystem: Host-associated > Arthropoda: Insects > Digestive system >...
ATAATCAGCAAAATCTGTGTGACGACACTTCCTCTTTTTTTAGATTCGTTTTTCATAATATTCTATCCTCTCCGATATATTTGGCAAAGGTTGTATGTGCAACTTAAATTCGTCAATAATGTACAAATCCTGAATTGAGCTTGCATCTGATAACTTTATCAATGTCAGATATCTCAAATAAAATCGATGAATTTTGCAGTTTTGCCTTATGAAATACTAACACAAACGAGTTTACTTGTCAATAAAAATGTCTCATAATAGTCACAATTTTGTCATTATAAATTCCATATTGCGCTTTTTTCTTTTTCCCCTGCCTTGCATCAAATATTTATAGGCATCAAGCTAATGATGGGGTTGCATATGTCAGGCATTAGGAGTATAATCACACCTTGAAAGGATGTGTCATAACTTATGAAACTCTATAACACAATGACAATGAGTAAAGAGGACTTTGTGCCTCTGGAAGATGGAAAAGTCAAGCTCTATGCCTGCGGGCCTACTGTTTATAATTATTTTCACATCGGAAACGCCCGCCCGCTTATTATATTTGATGTTCTGCGCCGTTATTTTGAATATCGTGGGTATGATGTAACTCTGGTTCAGAACTTTACGGATATCGATGATAGAATTATTGTCCGTGCTAATATGGACGGAACGAGCATAGAAAGCGTTACCGAGAGGTTTATCTCCGAATACTTTATTGATGCCAAAGGACTCGGAGTGCGTGAGGCTACCGTTCATCCAAGGGCTACGGAAAATGTCGCCGAAATTATCGCTATGATTGAGGTCTTGCTTGAAAAGGGTCACGCCTATGTGCTCAATGGTGATGTGTATTACCGTACAACCAGTTTTGCTGATTACGGCAAGCTCTCGCGGCAGGATATGGACGAGCTCAGAGCCGGTGCGCGCATTGATGTCACCGAAACTAAAGAGACGCCTATGGATTTTGCCCTTTGGAAGTCGGCAAAACCCGGTGAGCCATTCTGGGAATCCCCTTGGGGAAATGGCAGACCGGGCTGGCATATCGAATGTTCGGCAATGGCAAAGAGGTATCTCGGCGAAACCATAGATATTCATTGCGGTGGACAGGATTTGATCTTCCCACATCATGAGAATGAAATAGCTCAATCTGAGGGGGCAAACGGTACTCAGTTTGTTCGTTATTGGTTACACAATGGGTTTATCAATATCGACAGCAAGAAAATGTCTAAATCGCTCGGAAACTTTTTCACAGTTCGTGAAGCCTCCGATGCCCACAGTTATGAGAGCATCAGAATGTTTATGCTTATGAGTCATTACAGAAGTCCGCTCAACTATTCGAGTGACCTTTTGGTCTCTTCTCAATCTGCATTGGACAGAATCAAAAATGCAAAAGAGCATCTGGAGTTTCTCACAGTCAATGGGTCTGATTCCGTCAAGGGCGATGAGCAGGAGTTTATTTCATCACTTTCGCGATATAAAGAACGTTTTTGCGATGCAATGGACGACGACCTAAACGCCGCAGATGCGATTTCTGTGATTTTTGAGCTTGTGCGCGAGGCTAACACGCTTGGTGCATTAGCCGGGCCTTCAAAAGAATTTGCCAGCGCCGCACTCTCCACGTTGACCGAGCTGACCGATGTTTTGGGACTGCTGTATGGCGATGCCGATAGCGTAGGTGCAGAGGCGGATGCAGAAATCGAAGCACTTATTGAAGCCCGCACGATAGCGAGAAATGAAAAGAATTGGGCAGATGCGGACATAATTAGAGATAAGCTCACGGAAATGGGGATTGTTCTTGAGGATACACCTCAGGGTGTTAAGTGGAAGCGCAGGAATCCTTAGCTTCCCACAGTCCGCCTAAGAGTGACGATAAACCCATCGACGTTATTGCCTGAGATGTAATGCGATACGCCGCCGGGTATGCGAATACTCATTTCGTTTGTAAAAAATATCTCATAAATTGCGCCGCCAAGCTCAAATGCTAAGGGTGAATAGAAGGAATAGCCCCTTATGTAGTCTATATAATCTTCAAACAACAGTTCGTTTTGAAATACAATAAACGAGTGCGGTGTGCCGATGTAGCGAAAGTGCCACGGCTCGTAGGCTACTCTCGTTGTTTCAAAGCTGTTTTGCGGATATCTCAAAATAAAGCCGAATCTATGAGCGTTTTCTCTAAACCATGCACTTACACCAGTTCCGGTGAAATTTCTTTGATACCCTACATAAATCCCCAAGTCTATTGCAAGCCCTGTGTGGTGTTCGCTGTGTCCCGGCTCGGCAACCCAGCGCAGGGCTTCTTCTTGACCCAGCAGATTAATTCTTGCTGACAGGACGGCCTGTTGTGCTTCAAGTCCGCGAAACGCACTTATGATCACTACCGTTTCGTCTCCTGTTTCCTCGGTGTATGCTGCCATCATTGCATCTAATGCCGGAATTATGGCGCGGTTTAGGTAGTGATTTTCCCCCAGAACTCCATAAGTTCCTGATCTTTCGGTCAACAGGCTGGCAAGTCCGCTCTCTGCAGGGAACTCAAATGAATGCTCATGATTTACCAAAATGAGAGACCCTGCGGATATTTCAGATTCATTCATGCCAAAAATGATGTAGTCGGACGGCTGCTCAGGGGTTTCTTCATATTCGGTATAATCACGGACTTCGCCGTCTGACACATCATACGGCACTTCATCATAAATGTTTTGCGCTTCATCAGGTGATTGCGCTCCACGTGTCGAAAAGGAATATATAAACACAGCTACCACCAGAATCAGCAGCAGTATAAGATATATGTATACAAACATAACTTTAGGTTTTCTTTGCACTTTGTTCTCCTTGGCCGGGCGGTTGTTTTGCTTTTGCATGTATTATTGTTATATTAGTATATTCTGAGCAAATAGTCAATGTGTTACTTTAAGACTCTCTGTATCCGTCTAAAAAGTGAAACTTTTCTTCGCCTTGTTTATATGCTATTATGGCATTTAGATGGACGTTTTCTACGCTTTTGAAGATGTGCTTTTCTACGTTTGGGTTTTGTTTTTTCATGTCGGCTATCAGATTTTTGACTTCAAATCTTTTTGATGGCATACAGCCATCGGGACCACAGGTGTCTGTGAAGCGGCAGGCGCAGTTTAAGAAGTGAAGCTCGTGGTAGTCTCGGAAACGTTTTATTGCTTGCTCTCTAATCAGATACATGGGGCGAATCAGCTCCATGCCTTCGTAGTTGTCACTTTTAAGCTTTGGCATCATTGTCTGAATTTGTGCGCCCCAAAGCATGCCCATCAGTATTGTTTCTATCACATCGTCATAGTGATGACCCAGTGCTATCTTATTACATCCCAGCTCCTTTGCCTTCTTATACAAATGGCCGCGCCTCATTCTGGCACACAGATAACAGGCGTTTTTAGGGACATTTTCAACACTTTTAAATATATCTGTATCAAAAATCGTTATGGGGATTCCCATTTTTCTGGCGTTGTGGAGTATTAGTTGACGGTTTTCGGGAGCATAGCCGGGGTCCATCACTAAATATTCAATCTCAAATGGGAACTTGTCATGGCGCTTTAACTCTGCAAACAATTTTGCCATTAGCATGGAATCTTTTCCGCCTGAGATACATACCGCGATTTTGTCGCCTTCGCTTATTAGCTTGTATGTGGTGATACCTTTTGTGAATGGGCTGAATATTGTTCGCTTGAACTTTGTACGTATGCTTTCCTCTATATCCTGCTCAGTTTTTTCGTTTTCACTAATTTTTGAAAGTAACCAGGCGATGTATCCCCCCACTAGGTGGCATGCATAAACTCCCTGCTCTGCAAGGTTTTGGGCAACACCTTTGCTTAGTTCGCCTTTCTTACAGTAGACGATTACTTTTTTTCCTTTTGGTGGGTCACTAAGTATTTTTTGCTCTGTGTCGAGAATTGCACCCGGTATGTGTCCGCTGTTGTATTCAACGCTTGTACGCATATCGTATATGGCGTAGTCTGAAAGGCCTAGGGTGTTTAGATTTTCTATGGTCAGTTCCATTTTGGTTCCTCTGGTATTTCATTTTTTAAATAACTTCACAAAAAGATGCTGCAAGGCTTTGGGAGGAATTTAGAAAATGGAACACTAATTGTAGATGTCCATGTAGGCATCGTAGTATACTAATTTTCTACCTGCTGTTATACAGGTGCGGATGTTTTCTTTTAATATTTCATCCTTTAGCGCCTCGGCTATTATGGGGGAATATCTTGTGCCTGCTTGGTTGTTTATTTCTTCTTCAACTTGCTCAAGAGTTATTGCTCTTGCATATGTGCGACCGATGTTGTCTGTTGCTGCATCGATTGAATCCGCCACGGACACCATGTCGATTATGAACTTATACTTTGACGATGTGTTGTCGAACTCCTTCGGATAGCCTTTCGTGCCGTCATACCATAGGTGATGCCCAAATATAACACTGGCAATACATTCAACAGCCTCACCACTGTAATTGAGCAGGTTTTCTACCATCGTGTGAATTTTAATTATCTCAAACTCAAAGTCGTAGAGTTTTCTAGAGCTAAGTCCTACTGTGCTGAGAAACAGCACTTTTCCTATATCGTGACAAAGTGCTGCTCTGCAAGTAAGTTTAATAATGGCGTCTTTTTTTGCTATAACCTCTTGTATAGACTCCGTGCCTGAAATGCCAACAAAATGCTCAGGACTCTTGCCTATGAAGTGTGTTGCTATCAGTTCAACAATATTTTTCACCATAACGCTGTGTACGTATGTTGAGATGTTGCCAAATGAAGTTATGCTTAAAATAAGATCCAGATAGCTTTCAAGGTCGAGCGATGAGCTTGCGTGCGTTATTGCCGGTTCAAGGTTTCGATAAAATCTTTCGCGGTTTAGGTCGGAGGGAACATTTCTGCAATATTTTATGATACTTTTGAATATGTCATCTTTTTTGCTTTCAAACTCATCCAAACACTTTTTGAGCTTGGGCGATGCTCTGGTAATCTGTTCGAATATGGTTGTAGGAATCTGCAGTCTTCCGAATTGCCCTTCCGGACTGTAATCGTTTTCATCTGTACTCTCGAAAATTTCCATTAATTGTTTAAGCATTGAGACTAGTGTTATCTTCCCTTTAAGGTATACTGTAAAACTGCGCACATATCTAAAGTGCTTTTCTGACCAGTTGGGAATCACCCCATGTTTCTGATGGTAGTGTTCAAAGTATAACATGCTTTCATACACTCGGCTGGTGAGTTTTTTATCATAGTAGCCGCGTTTTTGCTTTCTCAGAACATCAAGCCATGTGCATACGCTTTGGTGTGAGTTGGTTATAAGTTCATCCCATGGGAAATCAGGGTCAAGATCTCTGACCTTCTGATTATTCCAAAATGATGTTGCGAGGGTAAGATGCCTGAAAAATGTTGCCTCTGCACGCTTTGGACTTGCATGTCTCAGGGCAGATAGTGTCACATACACGTTTCCCATGCAATAGTTAATGTATCTTCTGGTCTCTTTGTTTTCGATTTCAAAGTAGTTGTCCTTGTAATTCACCGCTTCCATAAATGACATCAGCGCATTTCTGTGCATCTGTGGGGATTCTGCGACTCGGTAGAACGATTCTATACTCTGTTGACAGATGAGTCCTTTATAGTACAGGCTTCTGACGAGGCGATCTGTGTCTGAGTTCTTTTTTGACCACAAAATCAGTGCTTCATGTATTTCCAAAGAAAGCCCCATATCAAGGCTCTCTTCTACCGTGAATAACTCCTCTGCCATTTTAAATAACCTGTCTGCCACTTCCGATGTCATCTGCTCTAAGTTACCTAGGATTGGACGTAATGCATTTTCCACAAGGCTATTGTTTTCATCCATTATTGCAAATGTGCTTTTTGCTCGCTGACGGAGAAATATGAGCAGTTGCTCAACAGTCAATCCCGGCTCAATTGAGCTGCTTTCGGCTTTCCGGTGCTTTTTTATGTTATCTATTAACTTTTCTTCAAATGCAAAATATGCCATTAGTTCTTATGACCATTCTTATCATTTTAGTTATGCGCAAAACTATATGATTATCCATAAAATGTGTGCAAATGCGGCGGCTTCGTTGCTAACGGTTTATCCATCTTGTGGCTGAGTTTTATCAAGTTGGACTTTTATGCCGTTACGGGCAAGCATCAGTATTACAAACCCGATGATGAACAGCGTTCCGATGGGGAGAATTCCTATTGCGGGGCTGAATGCAACACGAAGAATGCCATAGAGGGTCGGCCCGACTATGCCTGCAAATCTACCATAGATTTCATAGAATCCGAAATATTCACCCGAGTGCTCTGCAGGAATCAGCCGACCCCAGATTGCACGAGATGTTGATTGAATGCCGCCTTGAACGGTTCCCACCATAAATGCTAGTGCCCAGAACATTATTTGTGCTACCGAGAGGTCAAACCATTCAAGCTCTAAGCCAAAGCCCATGATGAATCCAATAACACAAATTATGAAATATACAACAATTGCAAAGGCTATGAGACTTATGGAGCTGAATCTTTTTGCAAGGCGCCCGAAAAGTATGGAGAAAGGCACTCCAACCAGTTGTGTTACAAATAGTGCGCCTATCATGCCTATTGCGCCAAGTCCAAGCACTGTTCCGTAGGCTGTCGCCATGACCATAACTGCACCGACTCCGTCGATGTAAAAGAAGTATGCAATCAAGAACAGTAGCATAGGCTTATTTTTTGCTATACTCCTTGCTGTGGTTGCAGCATTTTGAAAGACTCCTGCACCCAATCCTTTTTCGGGTATTTCTTTTGGGTACTTATGATGGACGTTTCTTAGCATGGGGATTGAAAATACTATCCACCATACTGCGGTTATTATGATTGAAATGCGAACCGCCATGATACTCAGGTCACCGCCGGGTGCGGGTGTCATGTCGATGCCGAAGTTTCCGCCAAACATTATGAGTACAATACTTATTACAAATGGAATCGTACTGCCGCCTATGTAGCCCAAAGCAAAGCCCCATGCGCTTACTTTATCCATGCGTTCTTTGCTTGTAACATCAGACAAATAGCTGTCATAAACTATATTTCCTGCCGTCCAAAGCATGTTTGCAAAAATATAGCCCAGAAGCAACATTTGCCAGCTGCTTTGCACCACTATAAATATGTGGAAAAGAACCCCGAATGCAAGTAGGTTAATAAAAAGTTTTTTCTTAACGCCTCGATATGCAATAACAGCGCCTAAAAGCGGAGCGAGTATCGCTAAGAAGATTCTGCTGGCGGTGTTGCCGAAACCCCACCATGCATCGCCTAACGAGCCTGCTCCTCCCGCCATTTCCGTAAAGAATATAGGGAAGATTGCAGCAAGAAATATCGTGGCAAAGCCTGAGTTTGCCCAGTCGTACATTATCCAGCTCCACTCTTCTTTTGAAAACTTGTCTTTCTTTTTTGTCTTTGTACTTGTGTTTTCTGACATTTTTACCTCTCACTTTGCACTTGTCATTCCATGTTTGCTTTTTTGATTTTTTCGTTTTGATTACATTTTAGGATTTTCTCCCTGAAGTTCTCTAATTTTTTGATAATTATATGATATATGCGGCATAAAGGCAAGAAAGTTTTGCTTAAATTAATGCGATAAATTGTTTCGTAAAAAAAATAGTAAGATTTTGTGGTATTGTGAAAATTAAACAACTATATATTGTATAACACATTGTTGTATCAAAATTTGTTGACATCGCAGTGTCGGTTGGTATATACTAGGCTACCGTGAGTAGTTATGTCATATTATTGCTCTCACGACTAAACATTGCGTTTTTGACACAGATAATTTGTGTCAGGCTAGGAGATTTGAAAGGACAGTTTACAATGAAAAGAACGTATCAACCAAAGAAAAGGCACCGTGCCAAAGAGCATGGTTTCCGCAAAAGAATGTCTACAAGGAACGGACGCAAGGTTCTTGCTCGCCGTCGCTTGAAAGGACGCGCAAGGCTCACTTGGTAGGTCAATCAAATGAAGTTTTCCACTTCGCTCAAAAAAAATTATGAGTTTAAAAGACTGTATAACAGAGGCAAGTCTGCTGCGTCGAAATATGTTGTGGTTTACTGCAACAAAAACCGCAAAGACTATAACCAACTAGGTATCACCGTCACCACAAAGATTGGTGGTGCTGTAACACGCAATCGCGTTCGCCGCCGTCTTAAAGAGATTTATAGGTTAAATGAATCGAACCTGCAATTTGGATACGACATTGTTATCGTCGCCAGAATGAGGTCTGTTGATTCGAGTTGGCAAGAACTTGAATCCTCTGTTTTATACCTTTTTAAGAAGTTGGGAATTTGGACACAAGGTGCTATGTAAGGTGCTGTATGAAAAAAGTACTCCTCGCTATTGTGCGATTTTACAGGAAGCATCTGTCGCACCCATCAAGACCTAACTGTAGGTTTATTCCTACATGTTCTCTGTATGCACTTGAAGCAATCGAAAAGTTTGGTGCTTTAAAAGGCTTTTGCCTTTCAGCTCGACGCATTTTAAGGTGCCACCCATTCTGTAAAGGCGGCTATGACCCTGTGCCGTGAGACAAATCTGAAAATGAGATAAGGTGCTAATTTTATGCTTGCTATTTTTAACCCCATTGCAGTTCCATTCGGCTGGTTGTTGATGACGCTGTATAACCTAGTCAACGACTACGCATTATCACTCATCCTGATAGCGATTTTAGTAAGGGTTCTTTTACTGCCGGTTCAGATGAAAGCTAAACGCGGGCAGTTACGCAATTCCAGACTTCAACCTAAAATGGCAGAGCTTCGGAAAAAGCACGGCGCAAATAAGCAAAAACTGAATGAAGAAACTGCAAAGCTCTACAAAGACGAAGGTATTAATCCTGCGTCCGGTTGTCTGTGGGGTTTCATTCAAATGCCTATAATGATTGCACTTTTTTATGCAATCAGAGCGCCTTTGACTCTCATGATGGGCGTGGCTGAGGAACTTTTTGGCGAAGACGGCATTATCATTCAAACACTTCAATATCACAACATTGACCCAAGTCGATATTCTCCTGAATATATTGGCGATTTCTTAAATGATTTCTATGCTCAGGTTTACATTACTCAAGATGTCAGCAGAAACTGGAGCTTGTTTGAAAATCTTGGTATTGAAAACTTGCAAAACATCTCTTTTTACCTCGGACCAATGAATCTTGCAGACATCCCAAACTGGCAGTTCCTGTGGACTACTGATTGGAGTGTGATGGATATTTGGTTGCCGGGGCTTTTACTTTTCTTGCTGCCTTTGGCATCAGGTGGTGTTCAGTTTGCTGCCGCTGCTGTTATGCGCAAGATGAACCCAATGGGTACTCCGGAAATGCCCGGTGGTGCAGGCGGTTCAATGGGTACGGTTCTTAAACTTATGCCACTTATGTCTGTCTTTATTGGCTTCATCCTCCCTGCCGCTCTTGCACTTTATTGGATGATTGGCGGAGCTTTACAGCTTGTACAAGATGTCGTTTTGACAAGAAAGTATACAAAAATTCTTGATGCCGAAGATGCTGTTAAAGAAGCAGAGCGCAAAGAGAAAGAGGCTGTACTCGAAGCAAAACGGATTGAGTCTGAGCGCAGAAAAGCCGAAGGTCTTGCCGCTGATAACAAAAATAAATCCAAGCGAAATAAGAAAAAGGGTGAAAAGCAAGACCAGCGTGAAAAAGCTGCTGAATGGGAAAAGAAAGTAGCTCCTGCGAAAAAGAAAAAAGAAAAAGATGATGAATTCAACCCTTCAAGAGAAGGCAATCGCCGTTATGCCCGTGGTCGTGCATATGACCCCGAAAGATATGCAAATGAAGAATTTGAGTCTGATGAGCTTGAAGATGAAGTTTTCGACGGCGAAGTTTTAGATGATGATTTCGATTCTGCAGATATGACCGACATGACAGAAGACTATGACGGCTTCGATGACGATGCTCACGAAGGGGATTACGAAGACGACGAGTATGATGACGAAAATTACGAAGACGATTATGACGACGGCGACGATGGTGACGATGGTGACGATGGTGACGATGGTGATGGTCATGATGACACCACAAAATTTGAAACAAAACGATTTTAAAGCTGCAAATATTGGGCATTTGGTGTTTTTATGCCTTTGCCTGTGAATGGAGAACGTTATGGAAAAATCAATTGATGTACAAGGACGCAATGAGGATGAAGCTATTGAGCTTGCGCTAGAACAGCTTGGGCTTTCTCGCGACGACGTTTCGGTCGAAATTATCGAACAGGCAAAAACAGGATTTTTAGGACTGAAAAGTT
>Ga0209755_10009549_pt1 | contig 10249 bp, 8 predicted proteins | sample TergutCo191P1_FD_187301 | JGI IMG/M metagenome (GOLD analysis project Ga0209755, IMG submission 187301) | Cornitermes sp. P1 segment gut microbial communities from Petit-Saut dam, French Guiana - Co191P1 (SPAdes) (version 2) | ecosystem: Host-associated > Arthropoda: Insects > Digestive system >...
CCCAGAAAGATGGGAAGCGATTTTTCAGAAACGTTCAGAAAATCACACAAAAAAAAAAGTGTAAGCTGATGAATATTGCTTATACGAGTATAACATCCAAAACACAAAAAATATTTTATCTATTCGTCTTATTTAGGTCAAATGGCTTATTTAGAAATCGCCTGTCTGGGAGCACAAATTGCACTTTTGCTTCCGCATTCTCAAGGAAATGCAAACACTTAACGGGGTGAAGTCGAAGCAGTGTACTACACATAAGTGTACACTAGCCAAAAACTGTGTTATAGTTAACGCCATGGAGCGGCTACCACCATGACAACGCAGGCTAATCGGTGGGTAGGCCTAGGCAAAAAAGGACGAAATATACTCACTGAATATATACGCCAAGGAGCAAAGTCTGTAAGAAGCTGTCATTTAGTTAGTCAAGAAACTCCACACCTTCTGTACAAACCAAAGTTTATTTACCGTGTTTACAACAGCCCGTCTCTGGTCTCTGTCAGGAGCAAGACAAGGGCAATAACAATCTCACGCGATAATTTTATTCCTTTCTATGTCCTTCGCGAAAATTTCGTTTTGTCCAGCCCTGAAACCTATATGTCAGCCGAACAGAAGGTAATCCGCGGAGCTTTAGGTGATGAGCCGCCCGGGTCGCGAGGTAATATCATACGACTGTGGACGTGACCAGAGTAACGAGGTACTGCCTCTTGTCGTCACACGGCCTGTCAGTAGGAGCCGCACATTTCATTCACTGCAGTGATTACGCAACGAACTGGACTAGTGGAGAATCGGGGTTCGGTACTCGACAGACATTTTCGTTCCTGCATAGCATCTTGTCTAACACTGTCAGCCTCCTATCCAAAGAATACCTTTAAAAAAATCCCTAAAAATAAACGTCCTGGACGCAATAACACCCTGTACTTTCTCCCAGTGCCGAGGCAAATAATGGCTTTAATTATACTTCAGTTCTCCGTATTCTTTCTTGGCTTGGTGTCTGGTTAAGAACAGACAGCTGTACAGTTACCTTTAATGTGTGTCTTGTTACTGTAAGTATGGAGAGTGAATGGGGCTGGAAGAGCTTAGTCGGGCGTGATTAGGCTATGAGCTGAAAATTCCAAAAATGTTGGCTAGGTTACTGGCAGAGGCAAGAAACTTATCCCGTTTTCAAATCATCGAGGGCTCTGGGGCCGAGACAGCATCCTATTCAGTTGGTATCCGGGGGCTCTCTCGTCTGGGTAAAGCGAACCCAAACCTGTGTCGAAACAAGAAATATTTAAAAGACACCCCCGATCCACCTAACGCTTTCGTGTCATACGCAGAAACAACTTCCTCTTTGTCCACCCAAAATCCCACATGTTTTGGCATTGGATTGAAGCGGGTTCTCTGGGGCGAGAATTTGGCAACTGATTACATAAATTATGTTATAACGAGGCTCTAAGGGAGAAACAGAGGTGCTTCTTATTTAGTATGGTTGTGAAACTTAGTGTCAGCCTGCAAGAAACATACAGATTTAGAATGTCTGAGAACAAGATGCAGAGGAGAATATTATGAGCTAAAAGAGCGGAAGTATCAGGAGAATGGGGGGAAAGTCAATTTTGAGTAGCTTCGTAACTGGTCCTGTGCAAAAAATATTGTTAGGGTCATTTCCTCCCGAGGAAAACAGGCAGGTTATATAGCAGTAAATTCATCCAAAAATATGACAGGAAAAACTGACGAAACTATTGTGTAGCTCAAGGTATATATAAGAGCGTAGTATTAAAATACGCCTTAATGAAGTAGGAAGCGATAATTTGGGCTGGATTTGTTGCTCAGGATAAGGGACCAGCAGTGGGCTGCTGTGTATACACTAATGAGCCTTTGGGTTCCACAATAGATAGGAATTTCATGAGCACTTGCGAAGCTATGATCTCCTTCAGGAATGTGTGTTTCAGCTCCATGTCCAACAGCCTCAGCAGTATGAGTGCAGCCGCCGCGGCCGGCAGTTGTCTCCAGCAGCGGGAACACAGTAGTTACCCCTACATGTTCCACGACCCGCTACACTCCCTCAGTTCGACTTACAACCACTCGGCAGCGCGGGCTGCGGCTGTGTCCAACCCTGCCGTGGCACACTCTCAGAGTGCGATCAACACGCACGCGCCTTACGGCGGTGTCACCACTTCCTCAACGCCTGCCACCGGCACTGGTAAGAACTCGCATGCGTGTAACACAGGCTTCTATGGTTGCCATGGAAACCAGGTTACGTTAGGTGGCGGTAACACATCACAGTTACGTTCACGCTTAAGTTTAGAGCAGTTTGCTGCCTTTCAGTTTGGAGTATTTGGCCTTCATGGTTACTAAAAGTATACAATTTTACATGTTTTGCTATGGGTATACGGGGTTTTCATCGTGCAGGAAAACAGATTAAGGGTATCAATCTAAGGGAAAGTGGCTATTGGATCTAAGACGGCTACACGTAATAGGAAGATGGTAATAGCTGCATAATAGAGAGATTCATAATTTGTACTGCTCCCTAGTAACCAATTAGCACTCCTGAGTAACTTGAGGCCCGCGGGCCGCATGCAGACCGCCCACTGGGCCTCACTGCGCTGCCCATGACGACTTTTGTAAATAATATTTACTTTTATTGCATGTTTTGAAAGTTTAATTTAAATGTCGTTTTAATAACAGGACTCTGAACAGTGTTCGGCAAGTTATTAGCACAATATTACCACATTTCTCGGAATCTAACTCCGTGAGCCGTGGGTATTTTCTTTGGAGCGGTAGGTCCTTACCGCTCTCTGCGATGTGCAGGCCTTCCATAACTGTAATTAAATTATGGACATCGAGGTGGGAGGATTAGCATCATGCGTAATGGAGATGAAAAGGCATAGAAGTTTGTTGTCGGAGATTTTGATAGTAAGAGACCGCTGAGAGATATAGGCGTAGGTGAAAGAATATTATTAAAATACATATTAAACAACAGGATGTCACGGAGTGAACTGGATTCATCTGGCTCAGATAGAGTGCAATGCCGGACTGTTTTAACAAAGCAATTCAGCTGTGGATTTTACAAACCTAGGGAATGCCTGGGGTAGCTGAATTACTGCTAACTTCACAAGAAACAGTTAGCTCCACATTATGCCTTCTAGGTATGGAAGAATGTGGTGGTAATAGAAAACCACGACTCGATATAAGACAAGAGTAATTTGAAGATGAATAATACTGAGAAGGTATACCAGTCAGTAGGGCAACCAGGCTGTGCGCTGAGCAATCGGAAAATCGGGGTTCGATACCATGGGGCAGGGGTTACTCTGTTATCCAGAGTAGCAGAAGGATTCTGGGACCCAGTGACCTTGCCACCGAGTGGGCACAGATAATAAAGTAGCCGGGTCGTGAATCTGGGCACTCCCATTTGGAGACAAGGTCAAAGATTATTTTCACAAGCAGTAATATCTTGGTGCTTAATTAAGTACAGAGGAGACTTTATTTTTATAAGACGGAGTGTGAGATGTCGTTAGATCCCAAAGAGGTTTTTCTTCATTGTCACCTTCATAAAAACGTCTCACATTCCATCCTTTACTTTGCATACGGCAGATTCCTACTATATTAGGGCACGGCCGAACTTGAAATAGTCTAGGCGGTATAATGACTAAACTACGCACTGAAAGATCGAGGTGTGGTGATCCGACTCCAAGGAAGGGCAATAGGACGTTTCTCTTCTCCAAAGCCGTTAGGCCGGCTCTCGGGCGCAAACAGCTTTCTATGCAGTGGGCATCGGGAGAACTTTTCCTCAGGGTTGAAGCGGCCGAGACCTGAAGCTGGCCATTTATCTGCATCCAGTTCTGTTGTTAAAAAATGCCTGGACCTACACTTCCAACCAACCATATATCTTCAAGGCGCGTACGTGGGCAAATTCATTTTTGCTTCCGACAGGACACACGATGAAGGCAGAAGCAGTACTTGAGCTAGAGATGGCAATGACTTCGCTTTTCTCTTTCATTCCACTTGCAGGTCTGTTAGCTGAACGGAAGGAGCCGTTCATGCGTCGATTTTTAACGACTTCTGGGAAGAAAATCGTTAGCTTTGCTGGGGTTCCTTTCGTCCTAATATTTGCTAGTAATGCCCTAAGTACGTAGAATTCTGTGCTATGCATTTATTCTTGCAAAACGTGTTAATGAAAAATGTACCCATGCTTGAATAAGAACTATAATATGAGACAGAAACATCATTTGGATGTTGGCATTATGATAACAATTATTGCTGGGTTTAGTGATGAGATTAAGGCAGAGTCAAATTTATATGGCTGTAAGGTGTGAATAACTGGACAAAAGTTTCTAAAAAATAAGACGAAATTGTGTTTACATTAACTAGTTCAGTTTACGTAATAGTTTTGACATGTGGGCCGGGTATCTCAGTCGGTATAGCGACTGACTACGGGCTGGACGATCCGGGATCGAATCCCGGTGGCGACGAGATTTTCCGCCCGATCAGACCGGTCCTGGGGCCCACCCAGCCTCCTGTAAAATGGGTACCGGGTCTTTCCCGGGAGTAAAGTGCGGCCGGAGCGTGCTGCTGACCACTCACCCCCTTCTAGTATCGCAGTCATGGAAGAGTAGAGCTATACCTCTACCCACCCTCTGGGACAAACCGGCCCTGTAACGGGATCACTTTACCTTTGCCTTAATAGCTTCAACATATAACAAACCAACCCTCTCCAGTTAATTAATAAGATGTTTGTAAAATAAAAAAAAATTGTTTCTTTACGAGTTTACTTACATTAGAGACTGACAAGGAAAAACAGAACTTTTGCAGAAAAACGGTAGCATTTCTGCAACCGGAAGGTCTGCAGTGAGTGTGAGGTCTGTGACAGTGCTGCCGTCACAGATACCGGAATAAAAGCGAACAACGAAACACCAATAAATAAGAAAATCTTCCAAAGGAGATTCTAAAGAAACGAAGTGAGAATGAAAGTGTAAGGCTACAGTCATGTGATGATAACATCGCTTTTGGAAACATTTTAAAGATAATGACAATTAGACCACTACGTTTCGGGGAGACGGGCGGTTACCGTCCTTGGGCTGAAACTGCAATTGAAACCTGCTCGACCCAGTTGTGTGCAACGGTGATCCAAATAACCAATCAACCAACCAACCAAAACCCAATATGCTAACTAAATGCATCTTTGCGCGAAACGAAAATCGACGCCCATTGTTGTGATTAGGCATTCCTGTTATTGAAACCCATTGTTGATATATGACATGAAACCTCATAATTTTGTATAATGTGAATTTTATTTACACCAGCTGCTTTTCCATTATGACTGGAGCCATTGACTTGGCCATAATGACTTTGGTTACAAATGACAATATGTCTTTCTGGAGGGATGAACGATGTTTGCGTGCATGTCTGGGGTTTGAGCCCAGATGGCTCAGTCACGGAACCTGAAGGCCAGTGCGAAATGAGGGTCGCTGACGGGAGGAGATATGGGGCATGTGCTTTCTTTAACGATATCCTGGTGTTTGCCATAAAAATTAGAAAAATCATACAAAACATCTGTCAGGATAACCGGAAAGTACTAGACACGATTTGTTTTTAGACATTGTCGCTCTATACGAGAAGCCTCGTCTCCTTTGCTAATATTCATTCGGGTTTGGTTAATGACCCATTCTACATTTGTCAGCCCACAAAAGACGCAAATGTTTTTCAAGTTACCAAAAAAAGGTTTCCTCGCACTTGGCGTCTTTCAGTGGAAGCTTATTGTCAGCGCTTTGTTGCGGTCAGTAAAAAACGGATCCTTCAAATTTTCGTAAATTTGGCATTTACCAAAATAAAAGCATTATTCGCACCATCTGCATCTTCCTGACGAGAGTGCTGGCAACGAAACTGTGGATGGGGCAAGAATATTTGATCTTATGACAAATGAGCTGATTATGAAAAATAAAGTAGTTTCCGACAGACAGACCACATTTTATATACACGAGTGGGCCTATCATACCTTCTTTGCAACCAGATTTATGCGTGTCGACCAGATCAGGTCTGCTTTGAGAGTCATTTCAAGATAACGAGTTGTGTCAACTCAGACGTCCTAAGGTGCTCTTCCAAACGGAGCACTTGGAAGCTTCTCGCAGCCTTAACGAACAGTAGTCTATGCCTCTGCTCGAGTGATGTTGATCACGATAACCCAGTCCTGTAGCCAGTGTTCGAGGTTGTTGCAATCTGTATCCAAGTAGATGACGAGCAGCGTCGACTGGCGGAACTTGGCTGTGATGGATGTGTCATCCGCATAGAGTGAACTAAAGTTGAGGGGAAGGCTATGGCATGTCTTTACGCAAAGGTCAAGACGTAGGGAGCACATACCATCCTGAGCCACTCCATCCCGCACTCTAGGGCGAGTCGATGTGGCGGTGTAAAAGGTCTTTTGAAATGTGCGTGAATAGTCTAGTATGATACAATTCTCATTGGATAGGCTTAGAAGTTGAGGACTGTGAACTTGTGCACGAGATCTCCAATCCGTAACGTACTAAAGTCTTTAGGTGCAGCCAGGTGAAACGCATATGTTAAAAAAACTCGTCTGGTCGAAGTTCGTAGCGACGTCTTACACTAAATAGGTCAGTTGCAAGGCCGCAATGTGTTTTGATCGGAATCCGAAATGTTCTTCACGAAGAAGCCAGACATCCCCAATTTCACCTACATCCTAGTTATTAGGGCTTCCGAAATGCATTGCCAGTTTTGTCAAGCAGAAGTATACAGCCTTCTCGAATGACATTATAACCAAGAGTCATTGCACTAGGGCATGACATGCTTTTAGCTTGCCAACAGTGCTGCGCACAAGAAAGAGTTACGGATTGTATTGAGCGTTTTGGCGAATTCTATTTGATGCTGACGTACCCAGAGGCACCTGACTTAAACTTGTAACGGAAATGGTCAATCGAGTGGTGGAAAAGGCAGGTAGGAAACATGACACGCCCAGTGTGTAAAATGTTTTGGCAAAGTTGACACTGACATTCATCGAATCTTTTGACGTTTTTCTTCGTCAGTTTGAGAGCATTGCTTCCCCGCATCAAAAAATTAAGCAACAGATTCCAGGTGGTTCTCATTTTATGAAATCGCGATAGACAGGGACAAAGACTCCAGCACGTTCTCAAGTGATACGGACTGCTTTTTAGAAATGGAACAACTCTTCAGGAAATCTAGACATTACAGAAATCCCGGAAAATAAGTGTGCAGTTTCAGAAAAGTGAATGAAGAAGCGGTTGTTTTTAAAAGCAAAGAATATTAATTCATCTTACTGTGGTTTCACAAATCGTTAATTGCTGTTGAGCCCAATGATGTGCAACAGTTAAATCCAGAGCGTGTAGTGCTGTATTTTTCTGAATATGCAGCTCTAAAGAACTAGAGAACTGAATAAGCCAGCTTCAATCCAGTTCCTACACAGAAAGATGAAGAAACGTTTGTCTGATCGGTGATGGGAATTGCAGGTCGCGCAGCTTGACAAGACACCTTGGTCGACAGGAAATTCCTGATTCATTTCGTGATTTCATGGTGGAAAGGGAAAGTGGTGAACTCAAGAACAGCGAGAGAGACCTTCCTGAAGATGGAATGGAAGAACATTGACCAAATATTGGCTAGAAAAAAGATGCAAATTGTTGAGAAGGTACGTCGAATTTGGATGTGTTTTTCTCCCCCAAATGGAGAGATTTCTGCTTCCGCCGTGTTTTGTTTAATTAGAACTGTGCAAATCGGACGAAAGAATTAAGCAGTTAGAATAGGTTTGTGACTGGCGTAAACTAAACCCTCGCATTCAGGACCACGGAATTTGCTGTGGATATTGCTATGAAATTCTATCATGCAAATGGCTGGAAAGTTGGTTAAAAAAGGTGGAATATTTGGTACGAACTTCAAACTGCAAAAGCAGCTAAAAAGTGGGCAGAAATTCTTGAACGCATCTCTGCTACAGTTCAAACCGTTGCTCAGCAGAATTTGTTTCTTCGAAGTCATCGTGAATTACTGCTTAGCATACCAATCCAGAAAATCTTATAGCATGTTTGACTCTCTTATGAGAGAGATCATTGGAACCCGGTTTTGGTAAATTCTGACTTTTGTCACACTCTACTTCAGACATTAAAAATGAAATCACGCAAAAATCAATTTGTTTACTGACAACAAGAGCGGGCCAGAGCAGTATTATTTCTTCAATCCAAAAGGGCAAGTACTACGACATCATATTTGATGTGACTCTAGACGGCAGGAACAGATGTCGAAACTTGTAAGATTTGTTGAGATTCAGCGACACCATGTTGATATTAAATAAACGTTTCTGACTTAGTTTGGCTTGAGTGTGGAACTGCCCCGGTAATGAAAATGATTATAACAAAGATACTGGAACAAGATGGATTGAATTTTGAAGTCTGCAGGGGTCAGTCCTATGAAAAATGTGGCTTGCGTTCAGTTTTGGACCAATGTCACATACGTGAATTGATTTTTTTTTTCATACAACACGCGTTATTTTAACACATGGCTGCTTTTTTGGTTCATACTTCTGTGAGGGGGTCATAGTGAAGACTGGCCCCGGGAAACAAGAAACCTCACTAGGCTACTAGTGTCAATCAGTCATATGGGTGAATAGGAGGAGAGCAGCGCAGGATTATTCCTTGTTTTTTGTTTGAATATCACGCGAGCTTATTTTCATCCTGGTGGGAAATGCTGCCTGCGGAGAGCAGCCTTAGACGCTTTCGTAAGGAAGGCTGGCGCTCGTTTGGGAAGATGTTTGTGAATCCTTTGCTATATATTTTTCGGGTCAGTGCCCTTACCGAGTTTGAAACACTCAAAGGTCTCTTGAACCTTAGCGGGGTTTGTTAACAGAGGTTTAGTGTCCGGCGCAAAAGTATACGTTCGGACATCCTTATAAAATGCTTCAATTACTGCCTGTTCGGGGGGGTTGTTTACTGTCGGAAACACAGCTTTAGGACTATCAGGCAGGATTCCTGCTCTCTCAGAAACTGAGAGAGCACTCTCAGTGTAAGCAGTATAGGGGAGTTAAGAATCAAGATTAGTGTAATCCGCTTTGTCATCTTCCGTAGCGATTGGTTTTCCTTGTCTAAGAATTTCACGGCAGCATTGCACTGATTTTTCCTGGACCTGTTCAACTGATGTTCCACCGACCATTGGAGTTATTTGACCTGGGCTTTCGGACTGGGATTCCTGGTGGCTTTCCACTGCTTTCTCCGTCATTTCTTCAGGTATATTTCATCCTGAATAACAGCAGACACACAAGGACCTTAGTCATCGCGCAGCCTCCACTAAGGAGCGGTAATTGTTGATTCCTGGAAGGAACTTGACAATTCCTTACAGCATTTTTCGGTTTCAGGTTTGTCCTATATTAGCGGATGATCTGGAACCTTGCATTAGAAGCAAGCCTGTAATGCGACCCAGCAGACTGTTTTGGAACAGGGACTGATTGGGTATTTCTGAAAGAAGACCGACATGCAGTTACTATCAGGACAGGCAGAAAATCCGAGCTAAGTGTATAGCAGCCAGGCACCTTCTCAAGGAAGACAATTATTCAGTCGCCAAAACTTCGTGAGCATCGGGGGTTGCATTGAAATGGTAGGGAATCGTGGATGTTACAGCTGGTCCATACAGCAAACAGTTTTCATTGACATTGTCACGCATCAACGAAGTCCTTGTTGTGATCAGCCTGGAGTATCAGTCTGTGTGTTCGCATTGATATCTTCCGGTCTCACGACGGAAAATCTGCCGCTCAGGCTTTCGATCGAGGGCCGTGTGGGAAAAAGAGGCGGTCACTTGTCCCACTAATTCCCGCACCAAATATATGGTAGGGGATAATAACAATTTATGTCGTAAAAATTTTGTTGTTAAATAAAGAGGCGTATAAATTGTGCCAAATTTTCAGAAAACCAGCAGCTTGTTTCCTATTACGTTATTATTTTAACTCGAAACAATAGGCAAAATTTATAACGTAAATAAATGCAAGTTGATTCCTCTGGATCCGCGCTGGGTTGTTGTGAACAAGATAATGAAACCCCTGGTTCCATAAAATGCGGGGAATTTCTTGATCGGTTACGTGGCATTCAGCTTCTAAAGAGAAAATTATTCTATGGATCGCCTTCAAAGTATCATGTCAGCAGTGGAAATCATTAATAATCTTATAAGGTAACACCAAACTTGTTCCAGTGTCACATTATGTCGAAGCATTAAGGAGCAGACGCATTTTTTATTTTGACACTAGATAAGTAACCGTAGTTAGATTTACCCC
>Ga0209755_10009550_pt1 | contig 10247 bp, 1 predicted proteins | sample TergutCo191P1_FD_187301 | JGI IMG/M metagenome (GOLD analysis project Ga0209755, IMG submission 187301) | Cornitermes sp. P1 segment gut microbial communities from Petit-Saut dam, French Guiana - Co191P1 (SPAdes) (version 2) | ecosystem: Host-associated > Arthropoda: Insects > Digestive system >...
CTGTCACCATAGCCATACTGAGCACGCAGAGTAACATAGGAGTCGAAACCATTGCCGCCATTTTTACCTTGATTTTTTATGTAGCTGCTGATGTTGCTGTTTGCGTTCCAAACTTGAGCACCTCTAAAAGCGGCGGCTAAGTTATCAATGCTGACATTTGCGCCTCCTGTTCCCAAGTTCATGGAAGTATCGCCGCGTCCAAGGTGCAGTTCCAATAAACCTGTATTAAAGCTGCTGTTGCCGGAAAGCGCACTAAAATTTAATAAATTCAAAGTAAAATCATTTCCCAAAGCATAATTAACACCTTGTCCTGCAAGTGAACCTGCAAGACTATTTAATTTTTGAAGATCAGATTGATTAATTTTATTAAAACCTATTAATTTTTCCATATCAAACCCGCTGTTAATTGCTGTTAGTCCGGAGCTTGTAAAGGCTCCTGCCATTGAAACAAGTGAATTTGTTAACGTATTTTTCATGCCAGCGTTAACTATTTCTCCTGAATAACCAAAGCCGTTTTCGTTGTTGTAGGTAATTCCGTTTAAAAGGTTTACAGTAAGACCTGTTGTAATAGATTGCGTCCCGGTTAATAATGTTTGGATTGCAATTGTACTTGCAGTTGTTTTTGCGGTATTTGCTGTGACATTTGCGGCACCTTTAATTGATTCTCCTAATTTACTAAAACCGGCTGTAAGCATACCGCTGGCAAAATTTGTAGTATAAGATTTACCTACGTCAAAAGCCGCTTCGTCCCATGTTTTATATCCGTAAGCGGTATCAAGCGTATTAAATAATAAATCGTTAGATGTGCTGATAGCAGCAATAAAAGCAACAGATGCAGCTGTTGCTCCAAGGCTTGCGCCGCCTGTAAACGGTGTTGCAACTACAGATACTACCGTAGCAACAATTGCTCCTGCTATTTGACCGGTGGTTTTAAGAGAAGGCGCAGTAAATACGCTGCCTTCATCATTCCACATACGTTTGTCCCATGGCGCTTGAGCAACCTCGCCCATTCCTAAACCATCAATAACTTTCCAGTATGTAAATTCAGATATTAAACGTCCCAGTTCTCCGGCTCCTTCATCGTGGAACATTTCATTTCTTTTTTTACCCATATTTTGTTTTGTGTCCGGAGCGTATCCAATATGAGTGCCAAATTTTCCGGGAGATTGTTCTCGTTCTTCACCTTTCGAGTTAATACTTTTTCGTTCTTCACCAAATCCAAATATTTCTGAAGTTATTTTATTAACTTCAAAATATGCTTTTTCTATTAAACTGTTTATAGCAATTGAATTTAAATTTTTAAGATTATGTTCTTCTAGATTTGTTTGAAGTATAATTGGTTCCATTAAGTAATTTGCGTAACCTTTTATATTTACTGTCTCTGAAATGATCGGAGTAAATAGCGTAGAGCCTTTTACTATATTTTTAACATAGTTGTTTCCGCTTCTGCTCCAAAGACCTTTAAAGATAAATAAATCATCCATATTTTCTTTAAAGCTTTTATTTGCTTTTTCTACATTTTTTTCTAACCCGTTAATTGCTTCGTTTATTGATCGTTTGACATTATAAGCTAATATTTTTGCTTCGTTATCTGCAATTTCGGAACTTGCTTTTTTTGCCAGATCAGAAGCGGCTATTTTTAAAGAGGTGGCGTCCCACGCCGAAACACCACCCATACCGCTCCTGACAAGCGGAGATGTAATTCCAGAATAATTTGTTAATGAATTAAATGCTTTTGCCATATTAGTAATACCGGAAGCTTGTAATAGTTCATCCATAAGGGATTTTGCTTCAGGAATGGAACCTCTAATTCCAACAGGTTCTCTAGTGTCAATAAATCGCGATAAATGTTCTCCTTCTGTTCCAATAAGCGACAGTAATGATTCTGATGAAGCTTGATTAGCAGCATTTGCTGCCTGTTCAAGCCATTTTTCTTTTTCTTCAAGACCGGAAAGATAGATTATTGACCATTCATTATTGACGCGATCATATTCATTTTGAAAATTTATATTCCATTGTTTGTAAGCATCTTCCATTTTTTGTTTACTTGTTAACCAGTCAATTCTGCCTTTTTCCAATATTAATGAGGCTGAATTCTGCCATTCATTGTATTTATCCAATAAATCATTGCGCATTATCTGCCATTCTAATTCTCTTGCGCTAAATTCAACAAAGTATCTGTTTTTCATTATGTTATGGGATAATGATAATAGTTCTTCACCAAGAGAAATGAACGCAGGTTTTACAATTGAAGTTGAATTTAAAATATGGGAAGTATTTTTAAAGAGAACTGTATAAATATTATTATAATGAGTTTTCCAGGAAGCCGCATTTTTACCGTATGTTTTTTCTACAGATGATATTAATTCATTTTTATCGATGTCTCCAGTTATATAATTATTTACAGTCTGTTGAAAATAATATTCATTAAATTGCATAGCATTTATGTTTTTTTCCCAACAATTATTTAATGAATGTTTAATTACACTTTCTCTTTCTTCTGTCCATTTAAGTAAAGCCATAAGCGCGTCAGATACACTGAAATATTCTATGTTATTAATTTCATATTGCATTAATCTCCAGCATGTATCAATTGCGTTAATTTTTTCTTCGAAAATGTTTGCCGTTAATAATACAGAATTTATATCTTCCCATTTAATTTTTTCACCATTTGTTTTAACCATTTCTATAGAATCGAGTTTTTGACAAGACTTGATATACTCCGAATAACTTGTATGAATAGTATTAATATTGTTTTTTAAGTCATTAATCCATTTATTAACCTTATTGTTTGTTTCATTAATTGGAGCTTCTATACGTTTTAGTGTGTTTTTATTTACGCTTTTTACTTCATCCCATATAAAACTAACCAGTTTATTATACCATTGATTTGCTTCCTTACGGGCGCCATTATAACAATCATCGACATAATCATATACTTTTTTGTATAATGTTTGAGTATAAACCAAAGAAAACCCTTCCGAGTATCCATTACTGTTTGTCAATGTTAATATTATATAGAATTCTAAATCTGCTTTTTCTTCTGGACTTAATGTATACCAAAATGAATATAAATAATTTTCCGGATCGGCATACATTGGATTATTTTTTATATATGTATAAAGACTTTTTTTAGAAGAGAATTCTTCTTTCATTGATAATTCAGTGCCAATAGAACCATTTGCGGTTAATTCACCATACCTGGAGAATAAGTTATCTAAAAATGTTACATCTTTGTTTGCAGATATTAATGACAAGATTATATAATCTCTTGCTAAGGCCCACTGTTTAAATTTTTCCGGATTTGTCAGATATCCCGCCATTCTTTGACTTAAACTATTTACAGCTTCTTCAAATTGGCTTGTTTCGTAACGTCCATTATTTGTAGTAATAGTTAAATCAAAATAATTATTAAGATCATTTGCTATAGCCCCATTAACCCCAATGAGATTTCTAGAATCATCAGTTGCAAATGCAAGACGTCCTTCTTTAACCATAATAATATCTTTTTCTGTCCACGTGCTTCGATTTTCAGATAAAACATAATTAGAATAATTCTGATTTACACTTCCAAGAGAGTTTAAAGCATCTTTATATAAATCAAAATAATTTTTACTTTCTATGTACCCATCTTTAATGTCTGAAAATAACGTCTCAACAACTTCAAGAACTGTTATTTTCATGTAAAAACTTTCTTTATATGACGAATATAAAATATCGTATTCAGGATCGTTGTATGAACGATATTTTTCTTTACTGTAAAGATCGGAAAGCGCATCTAAAACAGTTTGAGCTCTTGCCAATTTGTTTTTACTGTCTTCCAGGTCATTTTTGTACAAATTATTATATGGAATATTTGCCCAACGCTGAATAGCATCCTGAACCTCATATTCAAACCGTTTTAAATCTGTGTCAGTATATGCTTTTTTTAGAATACTATATTGATTATCATAAAGAGCGCCAATATTTAAAATTTTATTAGCTTCAGAAATATAATAAGAGTATGTTGTTCTATAATTATTATCCTGAATGGTTATTTCTTCTGTTTTTTTTGCCGTTAAATCGTTTATTTCATGAGCTGATAATCTGGATAATTCGTAAGAATTCGATGAATCTAAAACATCAGCATGCTGCGATAACAAAAGATTAAACCTTCTGTCGATAATATAATATTCGTTGGAATATAATGAATAGTAATATGAGGAATTGTTATATGTCCCATAAGAATCTTTTTGTGAATATAATATAAAAGCGTCATTTAATCTATTTGTATAATAATTAAAAGAGAACAAGGAATCAATGAAAACACCTTCGCTCCACGATGATATATTTCTTACCAAATAATCAAGCTTTTCAAAATATTCATCATTGATAGTTTGCCGCCAATGTGTATTATTCTCCAAAAATAAAATATTTATATTATCATAAATTTGTGAAATATTTATAGCGTAATAAAGAAAATTATTTCTATTATAAATAGAGGAGAACAAAGCGTTTAAATTTTCCATTTCTTGTTCATCAATTTCCTCAATATTCAATGAATTTACATAATTTATAAGCCCATTATATTCTGCATTCAATTTATTGTTTAAATTAGTTAATTGATCTAAATTTTGTTCCGGCTCTAGATTAAAATAAAAAGCATAAATAGAAATATATTGAATAAATGCGTCCTTCCAATTTATTATTTCTGTTTCCAGCCATTTAGGAATAAATGAGAAGCAATTATCAAATTCGATAAGAAATTCAGCAGTATTGTTTATAAAATAGCCGGGTTTTTTAATAATTGATTCACAAATATCTTTAGCATCAGGTAAAAAATAAGTTTCGCAATTGAATCCATAATTGTTAAATAATGATACTAAAGGAGCCAACGATTCCTGATATTCATTTGCTGTGTTTTCTTGTTCAATTGCCAAACCCCACATTAATCCATTAAAAAGAACATCTTTATAAATGGAATTATGTCCATATTTTTCAAAATTTCTGTATTCATTAACCAATTTATTATATTTTACGTTTAATTCATAAGAGAAAACTTCTTCATTGTTATTATAGGATAAAGAAACTAAGAAATAATATTCATTATATAAAGTATTTAATTTTTCTTCTTCTTTTTGCAATTCAAGAAATATAGCAGATAATAATTTTTGATGATCCTGAACATTTGCACTAAACTCATTTAATTTTTTTAATTCTTCCTCGTAAACAGCGAGTGAATTATTATAAGCATTTTTTGCTTCTTCCCATACTTTAATATATTCAGATTCATTTACTCTATTGGAATAATATTTATCAGCAAAGTTTGCTACATTTTCCGCGATAATTGTTTTCCTTTCCCAATGAAGAACAAGAGCTTTAGCTCTTATAAGAGCAATTTGGTATTCATCAAGACAAAAATCTTCACTTGTCGCATCAGATGAAAGAATGTCCTTTAATGCTCCAGGTCCCATTAATTGATAATAATTTTCATAAATTTTATCACGGGAAGCAATTGCTCTTTCCAGATATGAATTATATGAATAATATATATTTAATATTTCATTTAAATGTTTAAAATCATCTTTTGGGAAATATAAAAAATCAATATTCAAAGCCAATTTTAATTGTTCTTTAGGAGTCATTTTTCTGTCAATTATTTCCAAAATTTGCATATAATATTTATCCGGTTCATAGCTTTCATCAATTATTGATTGATTCTTTGGATTAGTAAGTAAAAGAAGTTTTTTAATATGTTCTATCTGATAAAAAGTCGCCGTTTTTTCCCAGCTAATTAATAATTCATCAGAAAGCCATTTATAAAAATCGAAATTATGTGGGTCTTGCTGATTAAAACCATATTCTTTTTGCCAAAAAATAATTGTTTCTTTTAAGCTTACAGCAGTTGAAGCATATGTCAAATATATATCTATCAGTGATTTTATTTTTGATGTTCCATCTTCAAGACGCATAGCCATATTCATTTCAAATTCTTTTTTTGCTTCCAATATATTTTTTTCAAATTCCTCCGAAAGAGTAATAAAATGCTTTTCTCCGGCTTCAAATAATTCCTTTGCGTTTAATTCCCATTTTTTTCGTTCTTCTTCAAATTCATTAAAAGCGGAAAGCCAAACATCCTCACCTTCTGAAAATAGTTTAAACGAATCCTGTTCCCATTCAATACGCCTGATAAAAAACCTTTCTTCGGCTTCTTCCCATGCTTTAAGCCCTTTTTCAAATTGTTCTTTATACAAGCGAAGCCATTCATCTCCCAATAAAGCAAGATCGCCGATGCCGGCTTCAGCTTGTTCTATTCTGATGTTTAATTCTTCAATTCCTGTTTTGCAAATATTATCTGTTTCTGTTATTAAATTGTCTGTAAATAATTTTACAGCTTCATTATCATTTACTCTATTATTCAAATTCCATATATCTTTTGTTCTTTTGCTTGTAAATATTCTTTCTTCTCTTGCTGCAATGTTTTCAAATTCTTTTTTTATTTCGCTTTTTTTTACAGCTGCCGTTTCATTAATTAAAACAGATATATTATCACGTAATTCAGGCGGAATGTATGCTAACAATTCCGGAAAAAGCTGAGTAATGATATTTTCAAAAGAAGCGCTTGCGGTATTAATAATATTTTTAGTATTAGTATTCCATTTATTAATATCCTCGGAACTTTCATGAACAACAAGAGCATTTCCTGTTTTATCATCAAAAATTATATTTCCTTCGCCATCAATGTGCCAGGAATATCTATTTTGAGCATCTTTGAAATTCTTAGTAATATCTAAAATTACTTTTTCGGCGGCTTCTCCAAAGAACCGTCCAATCAGCCAGTCAGAAAAACGAGCTTCTAATTCTTTATCACCCCAATTCTTAATTTGTTTTTTTGCTTCTTCTAAAAGCAAAGGATCTTCATAAAAATTGACAGCAATAAGTTCCCATGAGTAAATTGCCTGCGTTAATCCTAAATTTGCTTCCGCAAGCCAGCGTTCGGGGTTAATTTCCCTGTCCGCTCTGCTGAATGAATTATCAAAAATAGTTTTATTAAAGCCCTTTATTTCTCCTTGCAATGAAGATGAGGGCTGTGCAAAAACATTAGACGGAATTAATCCTAATAAAAAAATCATTATTAAAAAAATAGAAATTGTTTTGTTAAAAAATTTATTAATCATATTGTACTCCTATTTAATTTTTTTACTCCGCTCAAGCGGAATATTTTTTGAGAAAAAGATAAAAGCGAAGGAATTATTGTTATTGAACAGATACATGAACATGCTACTCCAATTGCGCTTACTAAAGATAATGTGCGAACTAAAACATTGGCTCCCTCTGTTAGAAAAAGAAAAGGAACCGCGCCTGCAACTGTCGTACCGCTTGTTGCCAGTAAAGCGGGAAGCTTTTGTCTGAGCGCTAAATAAATATTTAAGCTTGTGATGATATTTTCTGTTTTCATTCTTGATTTAATACTGTCCACACAAAGAATTGCAGCATTAACTGTCATACCGCTTACGACAATGAATGCACATGCAATTGCAGAGTTATAAGCACTGCCTGATAAAATTAATATTATTGCCGGAATTGCTAAAGAAGACGGAATAGCGCTTAAAATTAATAATGGAATAGAGAACGATTCGTTAATTGAAGCGATGATCATGTAGCAAAAAATAACTGCCAAAAAGAGAGAATAAACACTAGATGATAATTTTTCGCTTTGCTTGATTGCCTCCAGATCAAACTCGATAGAATAACCGGGAGGTAAATCCAATTTTTTAAATAATACAGAAAGTTCTTTTTTTACACGGCGAGGATCCATAAGTTTTGTTGAAATCGTAATTGAAGCCGTTCTTCGCCTATTGTCTCTTTTAATACTGGAAGGTTCCGTTTCTTCTTTAATTTTCATAAGAGATTCAATTGGAAGATAACCTACAGTTTTCTCATTTCCGGCTGATACTAAAAGTCCAAGTATTTCTTCCTTTGATTGACGAAGAGGTGAGCCGCTTGTTTTTATTCTTACGTCTGTTTCTCCGTTTGAATCAATTCTTTTATAGACAACAGGTCCATAAACTCCCAATCTAACCTTGGAAGCGGCATCAGAAAAACTTATTTTTGATTCTGCATTGCCGGCAGAATTTGCGAATACTTCTCTGTCCGGCAGGAGAATAAGTTTTTTGCTTCCTTCTTTAAAATTGAGAACTCTTTCTTTAATCAATGGATGATCTGAACAAATATATGCGAGTTCTCTGGCAAGTTCCCTGCATTTCTTGTCTTCATCACCGTAAATATTTATTTCCCAGTAGCGCTCGTTTACTGAACTTTCATGAAAGAAAACGAAGCCTCCAGGAATGTAAATATTTTTAGCAGCTTCTCTTACGTTTTGTGATTGTGTTTGTTTTGGATCAAAAGAAATAAGCAGAGAACCGGAACCGATCCTCGCTCCTGTTTCTATATTTTTTATACCTGAGATTTTAATTAATTCTTCGCTGTAAAGCGCAAGAAGTCTGTCGGTTTCTTCTGCAAGTAAACCTCCGTCAAATTCTACTTGAGCATAAACCGAATCTTCAGAGTTGTAACCGGAAGTGTCAACTCCTTTTGCAAATAACAATAAAACGGCTGTTATGGTTATACAAACACAAATCAGTAAAATAAAAACAGGATGACAATTGCAATACTTTACAGTTTTTGCCAACAGTCTGCAAATTGATTTAAAGATTTTATTTCCTGTTTTTTGGATTATTATTGGTACTTTAAATTTTCTTTTCTTTTTATTGTTTAAATTCCAAAGCATAAGCGGCGGAAGAAGCGTTAAACTTAAAATTAGAGATATTATGCTGACAACAGCAATTGCACCTGAAATAATTTTAACGTTTGCATCTTCAAGAGATAAAAGCGGAAGGAGCGCAGCTACTGTAGTTGCGCCGCCTGCAATTAATGGACTAGCCAGCGAAGAGAGCGAAACTGATGCTGACGCATAACTTGAACATTTACGAAGTTTTTCTGAACAGAGAATAACAGCATCAATTGCAGTACAAACACCTGCGGCAATTCCCGCTAAGATGAGCCTGTCAGGCGAAAGGCCGCAGATTGAAAGAACAGCAATTGAAATTAAACAAATTAATGGAATTGCAAGAGCGCAGAACAGGCCGGAAAAATCAATGCCGTTTTTTCTGTTTAATAAAAAGCAGATTAACACAACCATAATTGCGCCCAATAATGCAGCATTAAATACCGATTTAAAAGCTGCGTTTTCTTCCGCGCCAAGGTCTGAAAGCACAGTAAATTCCAAAGGAAGATGAAGCGCAGAAATCTCTTTTTTAATATCTCCGGATAATTTTCGTAAATCTGCGCCATATCGGCTCATGATCGCAATACTTGCAGTTTTTTTTCCGTTTAGGCGTGAGTAAATATCCGGTTCGCGCTGGTGTTCAGAAATATTTGCGATATCAGAGAGATTTATAAATTTTCCTTCTCCAAGAGGAATTAAAGCTTTTTCAAGTGATGAATAACGCCCATCTACGGTAATGATGATTTCTTTGTTACCTTGAACAATCGTTCCGCCCGAAAAAATTGAATCGTTCATTCCAAGGGAATAAGCGATAACAGATGGTTCTAATTTTAAAAACGCAAGTTTTTCCTGATCCATTGTTATATAAATTTCTTTTAAACCGGCGCCGGAAATTAATACTTCGCCCGTTCCTTCAAGGCTTTCAAATCTGGGTTTGACTATTTTTTCCAATAAATAGGCTGCGTTATTCGAATCGTCTGCAATTACAGCAGCAGACCAGACAGGTACTCTGGAATTATTCGAACTTAGAATTTCCGGTCTCTGCACTGATGACGGGAATGTTTCATAAATATTTTGTACCGTATCGCGTACAGCTTCATATCTTCCTTTTGTTCCCGCATTAAACCTAACATAAACACTGGATAAACTATTTTCACTGGAACTTTGTATTGAATAAACACCGGGAATTGAAAAGAGAGCATCTTCCATTGGAATCGTTATGCTTCTTTCCATTTCTACGGCGTCAATTCCATAATGTTTAATTTTTATTACATAAGAACCTCCTGAATTTTGATGTATTTTACTTTGAGAAATATTTATTACAAATAACGAAATTGCGCAGATTCCTGCAAGTATGCAAAGTGCGGCTTTTTTTCTTGTTAACCAGGAGATCACAATTTTCATTTGTTGCCTCCTGAATTACGAGTATGTATCCATTTAAAATAACGAATAAGTACCGGAGGAATCGCAAAAAGACTAA
>Ga0209755_10009551_pt1 | contig 10247 bp, 9 predicted proteins | sample TergutCo191P1_FD_187301 | JGI IMG/M metagenome (GOLD analysis project Ga0209755, IMG submission 187301) | Cornitermes sp. P1 segment gut microbial communities from Petit-Saut dam, French Guiana - Co191P1 (SPAdes) (version 2) | ecosystem: Host-associated > Arthropoda: Insects > Digestive system >...
CCCCGCCGCTGCCATAACAGAAAGCGCAATCGGAAGATCCAAAGCGGCTCCGTCTTTTTTTAATCCGGCCGGCGCGAGGTTAATTAAAATTCTGTCAGGCGGAAAATCAAAACCGGAATTTCTGAACGCCGCGCGTACCCGCTCGCGTGCTTCCCTGACTGCGCCTTCGGCAAGTCCAGAAATATCAACACCCGGAATTCCCCTTCGTATATCCGATTCTACCCTGATAATAATTCCATCAGCCCCGCGCGGCATATAAGCCATTACACTCATAAATATCTCCTTAAAAAAGCGATATCTATATATGGCGCGGACCAATCAAAACGCATGACCGAAAAAGAGATTTTTAAACTATTAAATTTTCATTAAAGTAAAATTATTGGCGGTTGCTGTTCCAGATATCTTTCGCTTCTTTTGCTCTTCTTGTAATCTCCGCCCAGTTTTGCGCGTTGATCAAATCTTTGCTTGCTATCCAGCTTCCGCCGATTGCGATTACCTGGCTCAATTTCGCGTAGTCCGGCAGATTGCTGACAGTGAGTCCGCCAAGGGGTATATATTTTATTCCAAGGTGATTATAAGGACCGTTGATGCTCTTTAAAAAATTTATTCCGCCCATTCCTTCCGCCGGAAAAAATTTAACAACGCGGCATCCAAGGGCGATTGCCGCTTCCAGTTCGCTTGGCGTCGCTATACCAGGAGCGAATGGCAGTCCCTCGGCGATTGCTTCTTTTACAATTTCCGGATTAATTCCCGGAGAGACGCCGAAGCGCACTGAGCTTTCCTTTTTAACTGCCGCGGCCTGTCCCGGTTCAATAATTGTCCCGATTCCTATATACATTTGCGGCACTTCTTTTGCTATCAGCGATATTGACGGAAGCGCCGCTTTAGTCCGCAGCGCAAGCTCGATTACTTTTACTCCTCCGTCAAGAAGCGCCTTCGCAAGCGGAACAGCGTTCTGCTCCGATTCAATTTCCAAAACCGCGATAATTCCTTCTTTTGATATTTCATCCTGAACTATTTTTGACATTGTTAATGACATACGCGCTCCTTGGTGACTGTCACCTTTTCATGTTATAATACAATAAGTTATGTGGCGTGTACAGCTTTATAAAATTAATTATGATGAAAGAGAATATCAGGCGGTTAAGGAAGTTCTTGATTCAGGATGGCTTACAATCAGCGAAAAAACTTACGCGTTTGAAGACGGTTTTTGCGGATTGCTCGGATATGATTCAAAGTGCCTCGCTGTTTCTAACGGGACAGCCGCCCTTCACATGGCGCTGCTTGCGCTTGGCATCGGCTGCGGCGATCAGGTAATTACCCCTTCTCTTACTTTTATCGCCGATCAAAACGCTGTACTGATGACAGAAGCGCAAAATATTCTTGCTGACATTACTTCTATTAAAGATGACTGGTCTGTTGATCCTGATGATATTGAAGCGCGGATTACGCCTAAAACAAAAGCTGTAATGATCGTTCATTACGCGGGTTTCGCGTGCGACATGGATCGTATAAAGGCGTTATGTGATAAGCGCGGGCTTTTATTGATCGAAGACTGTGCGCACACTCCCGGCTCTGATTATAAAGGACGGCCGCTTGGCACATTCGGCGATGCCGCCGCTTTCAGCTTTTTCGCCAATAAAAATATCGCGGTCGGCGAAGGCGGAATGGTTGTTACGCGCAACGAAAAACTTTACGCGAAACTTAAAGGCCTTCGATCACACGGGATGTCAGTTCCCTCTTTTGACCGTTATAAGGGAAGGGCGGTTTCTTATGACGTTGAGTTTCCGGGGCTCAATTACCGCATTCACGAAATCAGTTCCGCCCTTGGGCTTGTGCAGCTTCAAAAATTATATGAATCAAATGAAAAGCGGAAAAAACTTACCGACCATTACTATAAACGGCTGGATAATTTTAACGCGGTTTCAATTCCGTTCAGGCGTTTTTCCCGCGGAAAGCCGAATTATCACATAATGCCAATCCTGTTATCGGAATCAATTGACAGGGCAAAAGTTATCGAGTTTATGAAACAGGATGGAATTCAAACAAGCATCCATTATCCCGCGATTCAAGGGTTTAACGCTTATAAAGATAAAGTAAATCTAACTCCGAAGGCTCAGCATGTATGCGCTCATGAGTTGACCCTTCCTTTGTATCCTGACATGACAATCGAAGAAGTTGATATTGTCTGCGATTCGCTGATAGGCGCGATCAATAAATAATAGACTGATAATAAAAAACCTCCGGCTTGACCGGAGGCTTCGTTACAAAAACTTGATATTAATCACAATCCAAGCAAATAACCGTTTAATACATTCTCAAGATATTCCTGCTTTCCGCTTGTAATACCCGTGCTGCCGTAACCCGTGTCTGTTCCGATTTTTGAAAGCTGCTCAAGTGTAAGCTCACCCTTCGCAAATTTCGCGCCGTCCCCTGTGGTGAATGACGCATAACGATCTTTTACAAAGTTTGGAATAACGCCGTCGTCGATAATGCGCTGTGCGATTTGAAGGCCGACCGCGAATACATCCATGCCTCCGATGTGCGCGATAAAAAGATCAGCGGGGTCAACAGAGTTTCTGCGGATTTTTGAATCGAAGTTAAGGCCGCCTTCTTTAAAGCCGCCGAATTTTAAAATGATGTACATTGCAAGCGCGGTTTCGTAATAGCTCATCGGGAACTGATCTGTGTCCCAGCCGTTGATGAAGTCGCCGCGGTTAGCGTCGACAGAACCGAAGAAACCGGAAACAGCAGCTGTCTCAAGTTCGTGTGCGAAATCGTGGCCCGCGAGTTCCGCGTGGTTTGCCTCGATGTTCATGCGGAAATCTTTATCAAGACCCCACTGGCGCAAAAAGCCGATAACAGTTTCCGTGTCAAAATCATACTGATGTTTTGTCGGTTCCATCGGCTTTGGCTCGATATAAAAAACGCCTTTAAAGCCCTGCTTGCGGGCGTAGTCACGCGCCATTGTCAAAAAGCGCGCGAGGTTTTCCTTTTCTCTTTTCAGGTCGGTGTTTAAAAGGCTCATGTATCCTTCGCGTCCGCCCCAGAAAGTGTAACCAAGGCCGCCAAGTTCGATGGTCGCGTCAATCGCCGCTTTCACCTGTGTTGCAGCTAACGCCACTACGCCGAACTCCGGATTTGTCGCCGCTCCGTTCATGAAGCGCGGATTGCTGAAAACGTTCGCGGTTCCCCAAAGAAGTTTAACGCCGGTCTCGGCTTGAAGCTTCTTTGCTTTCGCAGTTAGTGTTATAAGATTTTTTTCGCTCTCGGCGGGTGTCGCGCCTTCTGGGGCGATATCTCTGTCGTGGAACGCGTAAAATTCCGCGCCTATCTTTGTAAAGAATTCAAAAGCGGCGTCCATTTTTCCGTTCGCGGCGTCCATCGGGCTTTTCGCGTCCACATTCCACGGGAAGATATGAGTGCCCGGCCCGAACGGGTCGCCGCCGTCGCCGCAGAAACTGTGCCAGTACGCAATCGCGTAACGAAGATGATCCTTCATCTTTTTCCCGCCGATTACTTTATCAGCGTCATAATACTTGAACGCAAGAGGATTTTTGCTCTTCGGTCCTTCGTATTTAATTTTTTTGATTCCGGGAAAGTATTCTTTCGCTCCCGTGTAATATTCCGCCATAATTAGCCTCCTGAATAATTTTATTTTTAAAAACTTCAGTTTTTAAAAATTTTCTTACTATAGAAATGAAGAAAATTGCTTTTACGATTTTCTTCTAAATACAAGCGGCAAACCTAACAGAGGTTTGTCACTTGTATAAAGGGCTTAACGCCCCAAGATACTTTGAATAAACGGCATACGCGTCGTTATACTGAGCCGCTGTTTTTTTATCAGGTTTTATTGTGTCACCTAACGCGACGTGTTTGTCCGCAAGGTCTTCTATCGATGTTTTTTTGCCCTGCACCGAGGGATCGCAGCTTTCAAGACACCACAGCGCTTGTATCGCGCCGCCTAATGCTGCGGCTTCTGTCCCTGTCGGAATCCGCACCGGAAGATTCATCACGTTAGCTGCAATGTTCTGCCAGATTTTGCTTCTCGCTCCGCCGCCTGTAAGGCGTATTTCCTTCGGCTTAAAACCAAGCGATGTAAATCCGTCAAGGCCGATTCGCATCCCGAAAATCGCGGATTCAAGCGCGGCGCGTGCAAGGTTCTGCTTGTTAAAGTTCGCCGCTGTAATTCCGTTGACACTCGCTCTTCCATTGGGAAGGTTCGGCGTTCTTTCACCGTTAAAGAAAGGAAGGATTACGATTCCGTCCGCGCCGACTGGCGCTTTTTCCGCTTCTTGATCGAACACCTTAACATCCATTCCAAGAAGACCGCGGAATTCCTCGCTTGCTACCGTGCAGTTCATTGTGCAAAGAAGCGGAAGCCATCCGTTAGTTGAAGAGCAGAACGCCGCCAGGTTACCTGACGGATCGATTACAGCCTTGTTTGAAAAACCGAAAAGCGTTCCAGATGTGCCAAGGCTCATTGTCAGAAAGCCGTCGCGCACAGCGCCTGTGCCGATTGCGCTCATCATGTTATCGCCGCCGCCTGATGAAACTAAAACTCCTTCTTCAAGACCGTAAAGATCAGCTGCGGCCTTGCTTACCTTACCAGCTGTTTTTTCCGATGTTGTAAGCGGCGCAAGATATTTTTCAACATCAGGTGAAATTAAGCTGCAGATATAGGAAGCCCACTTACGGTTTCTGACATCGAAGAGCGCTGTTCCCGAAGCATCGCCGTACTCAGCCCAATATTCGCCTGTTAAAAGGAAGTTAATATAGTTGTGGGGAAGCAGTATATGCCTAAGCGATTTAAACGCCTGAGCTTTATTTTTTTTAAGCCAGAGAACTTTCGGCGCGGTGTAACCCGGGCGCATCGGAAGCCCAGCTTTTTCGATTAATTTTTTTTCGCCACCTGCCGCTTTTGTCAATTCTTCGCACTCTTTAGCCGTTGAAGTATCGCACCAGAGTTTTACGTTGTAAACTGCTTTTCCCTTTTCATCGAGCGGCACAAACCCGTGCTGCTGCCCGGAAACCCCAATCGCCGCGATTGTTTTCTTTAGCTTTTTATCGATCTTATCGAAACATATCTTTAAAACAGAATCGTACCACTCGGCTTTCTGCTCTCTTGTACCGTCATTTTCCGCGATTATATCAACAGGGACCGAAGCCTGCCCCGCAATCGACTTTTTTTCATAATCATAAACCACCACTTTGCAGCTTTGTGTACCAAGGTCAATTCCGCAGACAGTTTTCATGTTTCCTCCATAAAATTAACGCCGATTTATCATTATATTGCGGTTTTTAAGGATTGTCTATAAATTCCTCTGTCTGATTGATCATTCCCCTCTTAACTGTATAATTAAAAAGAGTAACGAATTATGCAATTAATAAAAAATGATAAAATAATTGATATTATAGAAAAGACTCTGAACCATATGGACCGGCGTCTTATTGATCATGGAAAACGGGTTGCCTACCTTATGTTTAAAATCCTTTACGGGCAGCAAAAATATAACAATGTCCAGCTGCGTGATATTTGCATTCTGGCGATGCTGCATGATATCGGCGCTTTTAAAACCGAAGAAATTGACAGGATGGTTATTTTTGAAACAACCGATATTTGGGAACATTCAATTTACGGATATTTGTTTTTAAAATATTTTTCGCCGTTAAAGGAATTATCGCAGGTAATTCTTTATCATCACGCGGATTGCTGCGAAATAAATCATCTTGAGCCGAATCATCAGATTCTTGCGCAGCTTCTTTCGGTGTGCGACTGCGCTGATATTTTTTCCAGTTATAGAAAAAATTCCGGCAGCTTTAAGGAACACCTGCGGAAATACCGCGACATTAAATACCGCGGCGATATTGTCGATATGTTTTTTGCCTCTGGAATTGACATCGGCGCAGTTTTTGACGGAATGGAATCTGACGCGGTGTTTTACAGTATCTTGCATGATACGCTTTTAAATGAAGATGAAGTTGACGGCTATATCAGAATGATCATTTTTTCGATCGATTTTCGAAGCAGCCAGACAGTTTTCCACACTGTTGCGACAGCCTGCATATCAGGAATTTTAGCGGGGCTTCTTGGCGCTGATGAAAAAGAAATAAACAGAATTAAAACCGGGGCGATGCTGCATGATATCGGAAAAATCGGCATACCAGTTCATATCCTTGAAAGCACTGAGCGTTTAAATGATTCCGATATGCAAATCATGAGGAGTCATGTAGAAATAACGGAAGAAATTCTTGAAGGAAACGTAGACAATGATATCAAAAACATCGCGGTAAATCATCATGAAAAACTGAACGGTTCGGGATACCCTAAAAAACTGACATCCGGCGACATAGCGTTAAACGACAGAATCGTCGCCATCGCTGATATTTTCAGCGCTTTATGCGGGGCGCGCAGTTATAAAAGCGCGTACTCAAAAGAAAAAATTACTGGCATCTTAAGCGAAATGAGCGAGATACTGGACCCTGAAATTGTATCGCTTACGATTAAACACTACGATGAAATTTATAATGCTGTTGAGCGCGAATCGAAACCTGTAATTAATGATTACAATGCCATTAACGAGGAACTCCAACGCCTAAAAAGGTGACTGTCACCTTTCACCTTTTGACATGTTTTTAAATTCTGTCTATACTAATTTTACCAAACGAGGAAATTATGGCAAAGAAAGGAAAAATTATTATTGATCGCGAATCATGCAAAGGCTGTCTTTTATGCGTGCGCGCGTGTCCTGTTAAAATTTTGGAGGCTGACACAGCTATGAACAGTACAGGTTCGTATCCTGTAAAAACCGCATCAGCCGAAAAGTGCATCGCGTGCGGAAATTGTTTTGAGGTCTGCCCCGATGTCTGCATCGAGGTTTTTGAATTAGAGGAAACAAAATCATGAAACCGTGTTTCATGTTCTGTTAATAAATTGAGGTTATCATGAGCGAAAAAGTCTTAATGAAGGGAAATGACGCAATCGCGGAAGCGGCGATAAGAGCAGGATGCGGCGCGTACTTTGGCTATCCCATAACGCCGCAGAATGAATTGATTGCGTACATGGCAAAGCACATGCTCGATCGCGGGCGGATTTTTATTCAAGCGGAGAGCGAAACCGCCGCAATAATAATGGTGTACGGCGCTTCCTGCGCCGGCGTAAGGGCGATGACAAGTTCTTCAAGCCCTGGTATCAGTTTAAAACAAGAAGGAATGTCCTACGCCGCCGGCGCGGATGTACCGCTGGTTCTTGTAAACGTAAACCGCGGCGGGCCCGGTCTTGGCAATATCGCCCCTTCCCAGAGCGATTATTTTCAGTCAACACGCGGCGGCGGTCACGGTGATTACAAGTGCATCGTTCTTGCGCCAAAGAGCGTGCAGGAATGTGCAGACCTTACATACCTCGCCTTTGACCTTGCCGACAAATACAGAATGCCGGTTATCATTCATGCTGATGGGATGATCGGCCAGATGATAGAAGGGCTTGTTCTTCCGCCTGAAAAAGAAGCGCCTAAACGCGATTGGACAGCAGGTAAGTGTTCTCAAAGACCCGGCAAAAAAGCTATTCACATAACATCAATCGAACTTGATCCTGAAAAACTGGAAGCGAAAACAAAGGAACGGTTTATCCGTTACGAGAAAATTAAAGCTGATGAAATCCGGTATGAAGAATCAGGCTGTGCAGGCGCAGACCTTATAATGACCGCTTTCGGCACCTGCGCCCGCGTCTGCCTTGGCGCTCAGAAACTGGCGCAGAAAGAGGGAATTAAACTCGGCATCTTCAGGCCAATCACCCTGTGGCCGTTTCCGTATGAAGCGCTCGGAAAATTTGCAGCTAACAACACGCCGCTTTTATCTGTGGAAATGTCAGAAGGTCAGCTAATCGAAGATGTAAGGCTTTCCGCGTATTATGCCGGAAGCTCTGCTGCGGGGATTGGATCAAAATCAAAGATTCATTTGCTGGGACGTTCAGGCGGAACGATACCAACAGAAGAAGAAGTGTTCGCTAAGGCAAAGGAAATTTTAGGAAAATGAAAAAAAAATACGGACACCCGGAGTGTTTAAAAAAAATCCAGACAAAATACTGCGGCGGCTGCGGGCACGGGATTATTCACAGGATGATCTGCAGCGTTATAGATGAAATGGGTTTAAAAGAAAAAACGATAATCACGCATCCTGTAGGCTGCTCGATATGGGCGGATTTATATTTTGATTTTGACTCGGTGCAGCCGCCGCACGGACGCACGCCGGCTGCGGCAACCGGCGTTAAGCGGGTACATCCTGATCACCTTGTTATCTGCTATCAGGGAGACGGCGATATGGCGGCTATCGGGACAGCGGAAATGATTCACGCGGCGAACCGCGCGGAAAAGTTTACAACCATTTTTGTTAACAACGCGATCTACGGCATGACAGGCGGACAGATGGCGCCGACAACTTTACTTGGCCAGAAAGCGGCGACAGCTCCGAACGGCCGCGACGCGGATGCCGCCGGAATGGGCTATCCAATCAGAGTCGCCGAACTTCTTGCGACGCTTACGGGAACCCGTTTTATCGCAAGAGGCGCGGTTAATAACGCGGTAAACATCAGAAAAACAACAGGGTACATTAAAAAAGCTTTTGAGGCGCAGATGGCGGGAATCGGCAGTACGATAGTAGAAATTTTATCGCCGTGCCCGACAAACTGGGGTATGGACGCTGTCCAGGCAGTCGATTGGCTCGAAAAGAAAATGATCCCTGTGTATTCGCTGGGTGAAGTGAAAAACACCTTAAACGCAATTGGAGTAATACCATGACAGAAAAATCATTCTTTGCCGGATTCGGCGGCCAGGGTATCATCTCTTTAGGTCAACTTTGGGTATATTTCGCCATGCAGGAAGGGAAAAACGTCACTTTTTTCCCGTTTTACGGCGCTGAAAAACGCGGAGGAATCGCCCGCGCCGGCGTAATTATCTCTGACGAAGAGATCGCAAGCCCTCTTGTGACTACGCCTGATTCCGCTCTTGTAATGAACGTGGATTCCCTCCCGCTCTGCGAAAAAATGCTTAAAAAGAACGGCTTAATCTTGATAAATTCAACGCTGGTTAAAGAAAATCCCGTACGTGACGACCTGAAAATTGTTAAACTGGAAGCGTCCGGGATCGCTGAACAGACTGGCAATGTGCTTTTTGCCAATATGGTTGCCCTTGGGGCAATGGCAAAGCTAACAGGAGCGTTAAAATTAGCCGATATTGAAAGCATCCTTAAAAAATTTTTTTCTAAGGATAAACATCAATATGTTCCGACTAACATAAAAGCTATTCAAGCCGGATATGATGCTGTAAAGAGCGTAGGTTAATAAAAATTTTGCATTTTACTTTTGACAAAATGCATGAATTTGTAATTAATTGTAAAAATTCGACAATTATACAATTAATTTTTATTTTTTATTGACACGATTTTTTTATATTGTTAAAATGATCTAAAATTAACGGGAGTGGAAATGGCTTCGGTACATGAATACAAACGTCTTGAAAACAAACTTGTTCAGAAAGCAAGAAGCGCTTCTGGATCGGCGGCAGGGTTTATCGCGGGTTTTTTTAAGGCTTTTGGAAGGTTTCTTGTAAAGCGTTACACGATTGTTTTTGTACCTCATTCAGAAAAAAAAGTATATAATCTTCATATTACTGTTTTATCCGTTGTATGCTTCCTTCTAGTTGTTTCAGGAATAATCGCCGGTGTTTTCTTTTACGGCACATCGTACAGCGGAACTCCGTACAGAATTACCACAAATGATAACCGTCTTAAAGACACTCAGGCATCGCTGGATCAAATGCGCGAAGAGACCGCTCTCCTTCTTCGCAGCGCGCGTAATTTTGAGAATGCTCTTTCCGGCGTTATTCAGGCGCTTGGCTTGGGCGGCAAATCAAATCAATCGCAGAGCACTTCGGGCGATTTAAGTTCTCTTATCAGCATAAATGAAACGCCGGAAGGTTACCTGCCTGAGGTTGATGAATTAAGGCGGCTTTCAGCGTATCTTTCCCAGTCTGTAGAACCGATTATGGAAATCGGAAGCCTTTTGGATTCGCAGAGCGCTCTTTTAACTGAAATTCCAAGCGTATGGCCTGTAAGGGGCGGAGCAGGCGTTATTACGATGTACTTCGGCCAGAATATTCACCCGATTTACGGAGTGTGGCATATTCACAGAGGCATCGATATAGCTACTTATCACGCGGGCGACCCTATAATCGCGACAGCGGACGGACAGG
>Ga0209755_10009552_pt1 | contig 10247 bp, 11 predicted proteins | sample TergutCo191P1_FD_187301 | JGI IMG/M metagenome (GOLD analysis project Ga0209755, IMG submission 187301) | Cornitermes sp. P1 segment gut microbial communities from Petit-Saut dam, French Guiana - Co191P1 (SPAdes) (version 2) | ecosystem: Host-associated > Arthropoda: Insects > Digestive system...
CGCTCTTTGTTCGCTGATACGATGGTTAGCGGTATTTTCTCTGTTCCGCGCAGCCGATCCTAAAGCCTGCCCAGGGTTTGTATGCCCTTCTACAGTTATTTTATAATCATCGAACCTTGTAAGAGCTCTTGCAATGAGATTCAAAATTCTTCTGTTACCCCTTACAATATCTTCAGTGATTTCATTTCCGAATACTTCGCTGAAGTTAGCGGAATTACCCTGGAACACAATAGACGGAACGATTATACGAAGTATATCGCCTTCGCGCTTTACAAGAACGTCAGTGCTGATTATCCCTTCGTAAGTTGAATTATTACTGAATACATCATTGACAGATAAGGTAAAGCGGTAATCCATGGCGGATTGAACCATTTCTCCGGTTAAGCCTTTGCCGTTCCATTTCCATTCACCGGGTACATCGCCTGTGCCGTTCTGTTCAAAGAATGCCTGGCGGGTTTCTCGGCGGCGGGTTGTTGTCTGCTCTGTTTCCGGGCGTTCAGTGCCTGACCTGCGGCGGTTCGGTTGTATCTGAATACTCCATTCCCTTACAGGTACAGCGTGTTCAACCTTTATCGATATAGTCATCGTATCATCGGCTATATCGGGATTAGGGCTGAATATCTCAGGGATTACTACAGTCAACTTTGGCCCTGCTCCCGGATTTTCCAAACCCGGAGGAGGCGGCGGCGGTGGCGGCGGCGGGCTTACGCAAGCAAAAGCAAGAAGCGAAACCATAACAGCGAGAATTAAAACAGTGATTTTTTTCATTAGAAAGATCTCCTTTTGTATATATATATGAGAATTTTGGCAGATTAAATGTTTTTTGTCCAGTTAAATATTTTTATTTTAATTTTTAAATTTGCTTGTAAACATAGTTTGCCGCGTTCAAGAGCTGCAAGCCCTGTCCTTGCAAGTTCAAGTATCCCGTAAGGGCGCAGTAATAATAAAAAACCGTCAAGTTTTCCTTTATTGCCTGTCGCTTCTATGGTGACAGTTGTCTGCGACACATCGACAAGTTTTTCCAACTGCTTGATAATCTGCTCAAGCGCTCTTTCTTCGCCTGTAACAGCGATAGTCATTCTGGAGATTTAAGGATCGTCTGTCTGTCAGACTGTCAACTGTCAATATTAAAACTTATTTGCGTAAACTCTGTTTGATTAAACTCCGTTTACGTTAATAGAGTTTGCGTAAACTTTGTTTTCACTTTTTATTTTTTTCTGGCAGTGACAGCTCCTGCAACCTTTTGATTAATCTCTGCAAGTTCTGTACGGACAGCGCCCGCTTTATCCATTGCCTGCTGATGCCTGCCCATCGCCTGATCAACTTCAATCTGATCTGTCGTGTTATGGATATTTACAATCTCTTTGTCCAAAGCGTCATAATCTAGAACCATCTGATTGTAACGCGCTCCGTTAATATTTCTTTCAGTATCTTCAATATCTTTTCTCAGTTCAGGGACAAGGGAAGTGTCTGAGGCTTCTTCGCTTACCCTTGATGCGCCGAGCCGCCCGTCTAAAATCGCCCTATCTGCTAAGGAAATAGCTTCCGCGGCATAGGTTTTGGCAGCGTCATACCTTTTATTATCAGCCTCATCCTGCATACGCGATAAAGCGTTTTTTGCCCTTTCCAAGGTAGATGCAGCATAAAGAGAAGCGTTAGCGTCATTTTCCGCCTGAAAAACCCTCTCCCTGGCATTTTCCATCTCCGCCAAAGGCGGTTTTTCACAGCCGCTCATCACAAGAGCTAAAAAAACGCAAATAATAAAGACAGGTTTAAAATTCATATTTTTCTCCTTATTTTTTAAGTATAGCGTATTAATGTTAGAAAATTCCAGTGTTTTCCACCCCCTTGCAAAATATCCTATCAACCACTATTTTCAATATATGAAGGTTGTCAGCTTTTTAAAACTTGGGCTTTTTTTATATGAACTGTTAAGAACCCTTTATTTAGTTATTAATCTGATTCTTCAAGCAAACAATTCCTTGATCTTTATACAGGCGCTTTTTGCAACTCAAGGGGTTTTATTCCCTTTAATGGCTCTTTTTCTATGTTTAAATACAGAACGTTACAAGGAATATCTGCCGCTTTATATAGCGGGAAAAAGCATCGGGGTTTTTTCTATATTGATGTGGGCGCTGATTTCACAGGGAAATTATATGATAGGAAAGCATATAGGGGAAATGTCGATAGCTGCCTTTGACTTATTTTCTTTGGTTGTAATTTTAATTATAAAAAGAGATATTCAAAAAACAGATGAGATAAAATTGATACAAAGTAAATCTGATACAATATATGAAGACTCAGATGACCCAAAAACGGAGGAAAAATAATGCGTATTATTCCAATTGCAAGCGGAAAAGGCGGAGTGGGAAAATCTATGGTGGCGGCAAATCTTGCAGTGGCTTTCGCGCAAGCGGGTAAACGGGTGATTCTTACCGACCTCGATCTTGGAGCGTCAAACCTGCACCTTGTAATGGGTCATCACTCCCCGCATATGGGGATAGGCACTTTCCTCAATAATACTAAATCAAACTTTAATGATGTTATCGCCGACACCGATGTTCGCGGGCTGCGTTTCATCCCCGGTGACAATGAAATACCGGGAACCGCGAATTTAAGCATGCCTCAGCGCAAAGCCCTTGTAAAAAGACTGCTCGCTTTACAGGATGAAACCGATGTCCTCATCCTCGATTTAGGAGCGGGCACTCATCAATCAATTCTGGACTTCTTCCTGCTTTCAAATCAGGGCATAGTCGTTTCCGCGCCTGCCGTGACAGCGGTATTAAACGCTTATGTGTTTTTAAAAAATACGGTGTTCCGTTTAATGTTTAATTCCTGCGGCAAGGGATCCCCTGCGCGCACATACCTTGAAAAAATCCGCAAGGACGGCGCGGGTCATTCCAAACTATATATACCTAAAATTTTGCCGGAGATAAAAAAGATCGATAAAGATTCGTATGAAAAATTTTCAGAACGTCTTGCCGCTTTAAGCCCGCGCCTGATCATGAATTTAATGGACGACCCCAAAAATGCCGATGTCGCAATGAAGATACGCCGTTCATGCGAAGAATACCTTGATTTAAAAATAGAGCACTTAGGGATCATATACCGCGATGTGCTTCAGGACACCTCCCTTGCATCAAGGATACCTATTACGCTTTACAAACCGCAGTCGGTTTTATCACAGGCGATTTACCGCATTTGCGAAAAAATATTACAAAGCCCTGAAGATAAATATACCCCGGACGACAAACAGATAGAAGAAAGTTTCCAAGAAGCGGAAATAGAAGCCGAGATGGATTTTGACACCAAGATGGAATATATAGAAGATCTGCTTCATTCAGGAGCTATGAGTCAAGGTGATTTAATCGAAACTGTCAAATCCCAGCAGCTTGAAATCATGAAATTAAAAAAAGAAAATAACTTTATAAAATCAAAGCTGATAAAAGCCTCTCAGCAAGGATATAAGATTTAAAATGGAAGCATTATTTTTACCTTTATTATCGATTGATTTCCCTTCGTGGTTAAAACCGGAAATAATCCCCGGCCTGCCGATCCGCTGGTACGGTTTAATGTACATCTTCGCCTTCGGCACGGCGTTTATTATGTACCGCATACAGGTAAAAGAAAGAAAATTCCCCATGACAGATGACGAACTTTCAAGCTTATTTTTTTGGGGGATACTGGGCTTGCTCCTCGGCGCAAGGCTTTTTTCAACTCTCATTTACGAAACAAGCAACATGTATAGAAGACAACCCTGGCTGATTTTCTGGCCCTTCAGAAACGGAAAGTTTACCGGCCTTCAGGGGATGAGTTATCACGGCGGCGCTTTTGCAGGTTTGCTCGCCGTCGTCATTTTCGCAAAAGTAAAAAAATTCAATTTCCGTGAAATAGGCGATATGTTCGCCGCCGCTATCCCTTTAGGTTTTACCTTCGGGCGCTTGGGGAATTTTATAAATGCAGAACTCTACGGCAGAGCGACAAGCAGCCCTCTGGGAATGGTTTTCCCTCATGCCCAACCGCTCAGCGTAAAAGAACCTTGGGTAATTGAAATTGCAGAAAAAACAGGGACTGCGGTAACAGGCGCGTTTGTAAACCTCCCCCGCCACCCTTCCCAATTATACGAAGCGTTTTTTGAAGGGATAGTTTTATGGGGGCTTCTCTGGTTATTCCGTAACAGAAAACCTTTTAAAGGTTTTTTGATTGGGCTTTACTTTTTAGGCTACGGTTTTATCCGTTTCATCATCGAATATTTCCGTGAGCCGGACGCTGACCTCGGCTACCGCATCGAGTTCGTAAAATCAACTTTACCGACCGCCTACGCGCATCCGCTTTTCAGTTTTTCAACAGGGCAGGTGCTCTGCTTCTGGATGATCGTCTTCGGCATAGTTTGGATGATCATCGCTTCCCGTCTGCCTGACAAAGAGCCTGTGCGCGTTTACAGCGAAGTAAAAGAAATTCCTGTTGCCAACAAGGATGATGCGGCGAAGGAGCGGAATAAACGCAGGAAATTGCGGAAGAAATTGAAATAACTTTAAAAATTAACTCTTTATTTATTTTCCTCTTGAAAATTTCTACTTATACAAGTAAAATATAAATAATCGGAGGGTTTATGACTATAATGGAAATGTTACAGCAAGGCGAGGTTATTCGTTTGATCGGAATGGGAATCATATTTATTTTTTGGATAATATTATTAAATGCCGTAGGTAATAAACCTGTCCCTAAAGATACAAATTCATCCCATGTCCAGACGGAACAAAAAACCGGGACTAATCCTGCCGTCATTGCGGCAATAACCGCAGCAGTTAAAGAATACAGAAAAAAATAATAAAAAAAAATAAACAAAAGCAAGCCGGTCAAAGTAAGGCTTGTAAAACAAGGAAGGAAAATATGCCAAAAGTACAATTAACAGATCTAGTGCTGAGAGATGCACACCAATCGCTATTCGCTACCCGCATGGTAACAGCGGATATGCTGCCGATTTGCAGCAAGCTCGATAAAATCGGCTTTTTCGCGCTGGAAGCCTGGGGCGGAGCGACTTTCGACTCTTGTATCAGGTTTTTAAACGAAGACCCCTGGGAAAGGCTTAAAAAACTTAAAGCCGCCCTCCCTAAAACAAAAATTATGATGCTGCTCCGCGGGCAGAATCTTTTAGGCTACCGCCATTACGCAGATGATGTAGTCGCCAAATTCGTTGAATACGCCGCCAAAAACGGTGTCGATGTTTTCCGTATTTTTGACGCGGTAAACGATCCGCGCAATTTTAAAACAGCCGCCGCCGCCGCTAAGAAAACCGGCAAGCATTTTCAAGCGACAATTTCTTATGCGGTGACCCCTTTTCACACAATAGAAAAATACGCGGAATTTGCAAAGGAACTTGTCAATTACGGCGCAGATTCAATTTGTATCAAAGATATGTCAGGGCTTTTAAAACCTTATGAAGGCTACGAACTTGTAAAGGCAATCAAGAAAGTAACAAACCTGCCGATTGAAATTCACACACACGCCACAACAGGAATGTCTGTAGCGACCCTTACAAAGTGCGCCGAAGCGGGAGCTGAAATTCTTGACACGACAATTTCTTCGATGTCGATGGGGACAAGCCACAGCCCCACAGAGACAATGGTAGAAATTTTAAAAGGCACAGAATACGACACACAGCTTGATATCAACCTATTACTTGAAATTGCAGCCTACTTCCGCGATGTACGCAAGAATTACAAAAAATTTGAATCGAGTTTCCTCGGAGCGGATACACGCATCCTTGTAAGTCAGGTTCCGGGCGGAATGTTAAGCAATCTGGAAAGCCAATTAAAAGAACAAGGCGCTTCAGATAAAATTGATGACGTTCTTAAAGAAATTGCTGTTGTTCAAAAAGACTCAGGATATCCGCCGCTTGTTACACCGACAAGCCAAATTGTCGGAACACAGGCGGTATTCAATGTCCTCTTCGGACGTTACAACAAACTTTCAGGCGAGTTCCAGGATTTAGTCGCCGGAAAATACGGCGCCTGCCCCGCTCCGAAAAATCAAGATGTTGTAAAAAAAGCGCTTGAAGCTCTCAAAATGGAAAAAGAAATAAATCACCGCCCTGCAGATGACATTCCGGCTGAATACTCAAAACTGGAAGAAGAAGCAAAAAAACTTTTAGGGACAAGCACTGTAACAACAGAAGATGTTCTTACTTACGCGATGTTCCCGAAAGTCGCTCAGGACTTCTTTAAAAAACGCTCGGAAGGACCTGTGGTCTTTAAACCCGAAGCAGAAAAACCTGCGGCGGCCTCTGAGGGTCAAGCGGCGCGTTACTCTGTAAATGTAAACGGCGCAAATTACGATGTAGTTGTCGCCCCTGCAGGAACAGTAGCGGTTGCTCCCGCTTCTCCTGCTGCACATACAGCGGCAGCTCCTGTTGCTGCGCCAGCCCCTGCGCCTGCTTCTTCCTCCGGCGGCGGCGAGACAGTCCCCGCTCCTGTAGCAGGCACAGTCCTCCGCTTCGTTGCATCAGAAGGTGCAGATGTAAAACCCGGCGACACTCTTTTAATACTTGAATCAATGAAGATGGAATTGGAAATTAAAGGAAACACGGCTGGCAAGATACACTTCCTTGTACCGATCAGTTCGCAAGTTGTTTCAAAACAACCGATTGCCCAGATTGGCTGATATAACAATTTAACATAAATTGTATTAACAAGAGCATGAAATTTTTCTTCATGCTCTTTTTTTTTATTTTTTATGATACAATAATTTATGGAAATAATAGAGGTTACAGAAGATAAAGAGCAATATATGGATTTACTCTTGCTAGGTGACGAGCAGGAAAGCATGATTAAAAAATACTTGAATAGAGGAATTCTATTCGCTCTTTACGATGATTTTGATTTAAAAACTGCAGCCGTCGTAACCAAAGAAGATGAACAAACATACGAAATAAAAAACATTGCGACACTTAAAATATATCAGCGCAAAGGATACGGAAGCGCAATGATGAAACATATAATCCAAAAATATAAAAATCAATGTAAAAAAATACTCGTCGGCACAGGCGACAGCGAAGAAATTTTACTTTTTTATGAAAAGTTTAAGTTTATATACTCACATACAATAAAAGATTTTTTTATTAATAATTATGACCATCCTATAATCGAAAACGGGAATCAATTAAAGGATATGATTTATATGAAGTTGTGTTTTTGATTGTGGGGAGGAAAAACAAAAATGCAGTTTACCCCTAACTATTTTCCTTCAATTCCCGCAATTCATGCAAAGCCCGTAATTTCCAAATCGCTTTTTCTTGAATCTGACGGACGCGCTCACGTGTTATGCCTAAATATTTGCCTGTCTCTTCAAGAGTGAGCGGAGACTCTCCTGTTAAACCAAAGCGAAGCTGGATTATTTTCATTTCTCTTTCTGATAATTGCGAAAGTATCCCGCTCATTGTTTCTTGAAGGGTCATGGAGAAAACCATTTCAAAAGGCTCTGACATATTATCGTCTTTGATAAGGTCGGCAAGGCGTGTTAAGTTTCCGTCATCTACGATAGTGTCAAGGCTTGTCGTCTCCTGTGAAAGTTTTACAATTTCTTTTACTTTTGTAACAGGCACTCCTAAATATTCTGATAATTCTTCTTCGTTAGGATCGCGCCCTAAATCTTGTGTGAGCTGTTTCGCTACATAGTAACATTTTTTAATTGTGTTAAGCATATGAATGGGTATGCGTATAACGCGCCCTTTGTCGGCGATGCTCTTTATTATCGCTTGCCTTATCCACCAGGTACCGTAAGTTGAAAAACGGCAGCCTCTTGTATAATCAAAGCGTTCAACAGCTTCAATTAAACCGATATTTCCTTCATCAATTAAATCTAAAAGCGAAAGCCCTCTGTGCTGATAATTTTTTGCGATAGATACAACAAGGCGTAAATTAGAATTAATCATTGTGTTTTTGTAATGAATAAGCGCTGCATCAAGCGCGGCTTTTTCTTTGGCAAACGCGGTTTGAAGTTCGCTGTTGTTGTCATTTTTTTTCTTTTTATCAACAGAACTTATAACGGGCTTGGAAGAAGCGGCGCTTTTTCGGTATTCGGTTTCAAGTTCTTTTATTTTAACGCGCAGACTGATAATTTTTTCACCGATGTTTTGTTCTTCCTGAAGCGTTAACAAAGGAAATTTGGAAATTTGTCTGAAGTAAACAGCCAAAGGATCGGATTCCTTTTGAGTCTTTACACGTTTGTGTGACTTGTCAATTATTTTTCTGGACCTTTTACCAATCTTCTCGATTCCTGTTTCCATGTTCTCTCCTTTTCAAACTTTCAAACCTTTACCAGGCTCTGGGAGCCGCGGCAGGATCTATCGGTTTATCCCTTTGGAAAACCATAAAAAATAACTGCGGTTTATCAGAAACCGCGTTGACACCTAACCTTCCTAAATCCATTCCCGGCGTTATCCTGTCTCCTACATTTACATTGATAATTTCAAGACCGCCGTACATATAATAATATCCCCCTGAAGTTTCAATAATCACAACTCTGCCGAATTTACGCCATGGGCTTGCAGAAACAACATTCCCCTGCGTCAAACTTTTTACAAGCTCTGCGCGTTCCGCTTCAACAACAACACCCATCTGCCCTGTCATATAAGAAATATCTTTCGGTGTAACAGGCCATCGCAAGGAATAAAGCCCTCCGTTTATAAGAGGCGGATCGGAGATTCTGACAACAGCAGCAGCAGCCGGCACTTTAATTACATCGCCCGCTTTCAGCACATGGTTTGTAGGGAGCTTATTAAGTTCAAGTAAATTCTGCACGCTAATTCCATGAGTACGCGCTATGCTGTAAAAAGTATCACCCCTTGCAACCCTGTAGTCTGTTAAGGTTTGAGTAATGGAAGCTTCATTTCTTCGAAGATCTGCGGCAGGTAAATTACCCCCTGGCTGAATTGAAGAGCCGCCGCTTATAACACTCGATGCCGAATTCGGTATAACAAGCCGCCTTCCAACTTGAAGCGTTGAAGGATCTGTTATATTGTTAGCGCGCATCAATTCACTTTCCGAAACTTGAAAGAGGCGAGAAATCGAAAAAATCGTCTCCCCTCTTGCAACAACATGGATCAAATCTTCTGCGGAAAGCGATCCTGAGACAAGGACGCAAACCAACACTAAAATTATATATCGCTGTAGACACTTCACGGCTCTTCATTATCGGCGCAGATCATCAAAAACTACAGCAAAAAGAAAAGTTACAAAAAATCACATGAAAATTCTGAAAGATTCTTTTAAAAACCTCAATCAAGCGCGAAGCGCGAAGGTTCCCGTCTTGAACCTCAACCGAGCGCAAAGCGCGAAGGTTCCCGTCTTGATTTAGTAAAAAAATAAAAGTAAATTGATAAAAGGAGGATCGAAATGGGGGAATATATAAGGCCTTCTTGGGATGAATATTTCATGGAAGTTTGCGAAGCAATCTCAAAAAGGGCAACCTGTGAAAGAGGAAGGTCCGGCTGCGTTATAGCAAAAGACAAACAGCTTTTAGTAACAGGTTATGTAGGCGCGCCTGAAGGGCTTCCTCATTGCGATGATGTTGGGCATCAATTTAAAAAAATGCTCCATGAAGACGGAAAAGAGACTACCCATTGCGTCAGAACCGTTCATGCAGAACAAAACGCCATTTGTCAGGCGGCAAAAAGAGGCATCTCTATAAACGGGGCAACGCTTTATTGCCGTATGACCCCGTGCAGAACCTGCGCCATGCTGATAATCAACTGCGGGATAAAAAGAGTGGTATGCCAGCGCCGTTACCATGACAGTATTGATTCTGAGGCAATGTTTAAAACTGCGAACATCCCTTTAGAATATGTTATTAACGAAATCCAGCAGTATGAGAATCAATAATTAAAGATCGCTTGCTTCAAGAACAATACGGTATTTTAAGTAAACCTCTTCCAGAGTGTGAAGGGGGCCTGGTGCGTTTACTCTTTTGCGCAGAGTGCAGGCATCGCGTCTTTCAATGAAAAAGTCATAAATAGCGCGAGGGTCATGATCGTTTAATACGGAGTAAATAGGTTTGGTATCAAGATAGGAACGGACTTCGGTATGGCTTATTGCGTTAACACCGTATCTTTTTAACCTGTTGCGGACTTGTAAGATTTCTTCGTAAGACAAACCGAAAAGAAACTCTTCCAGCGCCCACCTTGTTTCATCATTTGTTGATTCTTCTTTTAAGAAATCCTCCCACTCTGTTTCTGTGTCCATGCTTAT
>Ga0209755_10009553_pt1 | contig 10246 bp, 6 predicted proteins | sample TergutCo191P1_FD_187301 | JGI IMG/M metagenome (GOLD analysis project Ga0209755, IMG submission 187301) | Cornitermes sp. P1 segment gut microbial communities from Petit-Saut dam, French Guiana - Co191P1 (SPAdes) (version 2) | ecosystem: Host-associated > Arthropoda: Insects > Digestive system >...
ATTCTCTTTTTGCGGATGTCGAGTCGTAAAAAATGTGGAATGCGTATAAATCCTTGTACTCGGGGTAAATTCCGTAAGCCGCAAAACCGCCGCCCAAACCGTTTGAACGGTCGTGCATTACGGAAATTGATTTGATAATAGCCTCGCCGCTTACACGCTTTCCGGATTTATTGATCATCCCCGAAATTGCGCAGCCTGACGGAATCCTAACCTGGCCCTCTCGCTGCATATCTGCTCCTGTGAACGCCTTTGTTCTTATTATCAGTATAATTATTTGTACAAAAAACAGCAATTTTGGTCAAGGGGGGAAGGCGATTTTATTAAGCAAACGGCACTCTCTTGATATCGGCAAAAAGATAGATGTCCGGGGTGAGCTCGTAAAAATAGGTAAAAATTCTTTCTTTTGACGAAAAATCGCGGTATGCGCCTGATAAGCCGCTCTTTCTGCCGGAAACAAATATTTGCATTGCCTCCTGAAAAAAACCTCTCCATGCCCAGTTGTTGCCGCGAAAACTGTCACGCCTTATAACGTCCGGGTTCCATTCAAAATTACCGGTAATTTGATCGCCGTTTTTATTACATAAATAAATACGAATCACCTCCGGCATTTCGTTGCAAAGCCCGCAAAGATAAATATCTATATTTTCTTTCTCAAAAAATCGCGGATGCTCTAAAATAAAATATCCAATTTTAGAATCTAAATAACTTTTTAAAAGGTCTGTATGTATAAAATTTTTATACTGTTTGTCATATGCGTTATCTGTCGAGGAGGAAAAAGCATTATAATTGGTAACGGCATTTGTCATTGTATCCTGCGGATACGCTATAATATAACCCTGATATAGCCTGCCTCTTGAAGACATGCAAATTTCAAGCTGCTTCTGCGTTTCAATTCCTTCGTATAAAACTTCTATCCCCACAGCCTCGGCAAAAGACGCAAGCGATTTTAAATATTCGCGGTAATGATAAGAAGACTCGCTTTTGTGAATGTAGTCGATATCGATTTTAATAATATCAGGCTGAAGAAAAGCGAGCCTTTCTATATTGCTTGCGTTTTTTCCGTAATCGTCAAGCGCGATTCTGCATCCTTCATTTTTATAGTAGGAAATTATATTGATGTGTCTGTCATCTGCATTAAATTCTTCTTCGGTTATTTCGATAACGATCCTGCCGGGATCGATTCCAAGTTCCCTTGCCCATTGAATGGTCGGCATTTGTTCAGGTTTATCTAAATAATCGTCAAGCCATGCAAGCCTTATATTGATAAAAAGATACTCGTTTCGTTTTTCCTTTGCGTATTTTTCAAGGGCTTTTCTTCTTACGATTCTATCTACCCTTAACGATTCTTCGTGCGTTGTATTTGGATCGGAAAAAAACGGTCCCAATGATTTTACATTTCCGTCGTTGTCAAGAAAGCGACCTAATACTTCATACGAATATATTTGATTAGAAGCAGCGCAGAGTATTGGCTGAAAATAAGCGATAACATTATTCTCTGAAAATTCCATTTTGGACTCCCTGAGCAATATAATGAACGCCCTTGTTCTTTATATATTTATATAAAAAATCAAAAACATGGTCAAGAGGAATCTAAAAAAATCGATTATTTCTCATAACATCATATTTAGGCAGTTGTTTTTTTTAGAAAAATTGCAGATAATTAAACATGGGCTTATTAGAAATTATAATTATCGCCGTCGGATTATCGATGGACGCTTTTGCAGTTTCCATTACCTTGGGAATATCTGTTAAAAAGCCAAGGTTTATTCAGTACCTTATCCCCGGCTTTTATTTTGGTTTTTTTCAGGCGCTGATGCCCTTTATCGGTTTTTTTGCAGGTTCCCTGTTTTCGGAAAAAGTCGATAACTTTGCGCATTGGATAGCGTTTATACTTTTATGCTTCATCGGCGCAAATATGATAAAAGAAAGTTTCTGCAAAGATGATGACAAAGAGACCGGAGCAAACCCATTTGCGTTTTTTAAAATGCTGCTTTTAGCAGTCGCCACCAGCATCGATGCTCTTGCCGTTGGAATAACTCTTGCCTTTTTTAAAGTGAATATATTTTTCGCGATTATTATAATCGGTTTTACCACATTTTTTATCTCGATAACAGGCGTAAAGGTAGGCAATATTTTCGGCATGAAATTTAAAAGCAAGGCTGAATTTTTGGGCGGACTTGTATTGGTGGGATTGGGTGTGAAGGTATTAATTGAACACCTGTTTTTTTGATACATATAGTTAAAACTTTATTTATATGGGTGAGAGGAAAAACTTATTTATTATTAAATGCAAGCTTATTGTTTAGTCATGGTAAATGTTGTTCCATTTAAAGTTATCGTTAGCTTTCTGCCATTAAGTTTATATTCGACTTCTGCAGTTCCATACTCTGTTATGGTAATTATTTTTCCGTCTTTGATTTCGTAATCAGCTTCCATTACAAGGTCATTCATTTTCAATGTTATTTTTCCGTTTGAAAACGTATACGAAGTATTATATTCCTCGCTGTAATATGTGCCGACAGGTTCTCCTTTTTCGCATGCAATAAATGAAAATCCAATAATCGCAGCTAAAGAGATTATTCCAAACATCTTAATCGTATTTTTCATATATACTCCTTAATGTTACTATGCTTTTTAATAATAAATAATGTCAATATTTTTATTACTAAAAATACTATTTAAACTATTTTTTCTTAATAAAATTATAATTTTTATAAATCCAGCTAACCTATTGACATAATAAGAATTATTTGTTATCATGTTTATTAATAGGTATAATCCAGCTTTTACGGCAAGGTGTTAAAACATGGAATTTATCTCTGATAAAACATCAAAACTTCCTGTAAAGAAAACATTCCTTTTGTTTTCCGGTATCTTTTATCTTGTTATTTCCCTGACAGCCATTACGGTATTTACATTTTCCACACGTCAATCAAACCGATCGTATATCGAACAGCAGCTCATCTTTGCTTCTGAAACAATACGGCTTCGTTTGGCTACATCGGTAAACAGCGAATTGTCGCTGGTGCTTAACTTGGCGAATTCTCCTTTTATCCGTGACTATTTTAAAAACCCTTCTGACAAAAGTTTTGAATTATTGGCAAGAAAAGAGCTAGATGTATACGAGCGGCATTTTAAAAATAGAATTGTTTTCTGGATTAATGACATTGACAAGATTTTTTATTCCACCGGCAATGAACCATACGTTATTGATCCTGATGATCCTGAATCTTACTGGTATAATTTAACTCTTTACAATACGGAAAAATATAACTTTAATATTAATTATAATCCCAATGTGAGCCAGATATATCTTTGGGTAAACGCTCCGGTATTTGACGATGATAACAAAAAACCTCTGGGCATGCTTGGAACAGCAATTGATCTTACGAGTTTTTCGTATTTTATATCCAATGCCTACAGGGAGTTTGAGATCAATATTACCGCATATACATTTAACAGTTTATACGAAATTACATCCGCAAGGAATTTAGAGGTTGTAAACAACAAATTACGCCTGGATGAATATTTCATAGAAGCCGGTGAACAAATTATCGAAACAGCTGCAATGCTCTCTGCCGACGAGAAAATAATTTTTACCAAGAACGAAAATATATATCTTGTCAGTTCCATCCCGGAGATGGAGTGGTATGCAGTTATCAGCTATCCGCAATACGGTTTATTTGCGCTTAATCAATCCATGAATATAATGTTTTTTAGCATGCTTCTTCTGATTCTCTTTATTTTAATTGTGTTAAATATTTTTATTGCCCGTTCAGGAAACGAAATAGAAAAACAAAACTTACGTTTGATAGAAGCAAATATAAAGACAGAAGCTGCAAACCAATCCAAAAGTAATTTTCTTGCGACAATGTCCCATGAAATCCGCACGCCATTAAACGCAATCCTTGGGATCACTCAAATTGAATTGCAGAATGAAGACCTTCCTGCAAGACATATTTCAGCTTACGAAAAAATACATAGTTCCGGCATTAATCTTCTTGGAATAATCAATGATATTCTTGATTTAACAAAGATAGAAACCGGCAAAATGGAATTAAACCCGTTTGAATATGATGTGCCAAGTTTAATTAATGACGCAATTCAACTTAACATTATACGAATAGGATCTAAACCTATTGATTTTAAATTAAGCGTTGACAGAAACCTGCCGTCTACGCTGATAGGCGATGAAATAAGGATAAAGCAAATTCTTAATAATCTACTCTCTAACGCGATTAAGTATACAGAAGAAGGACAGATTCACCTGTCTGTAAAACATATAACAATTAATGAAAATATCATGCTTATTCTTTCTGTAAGCGATACAGGACAGGGCATGAAAGAAGAAGACAAAAGAAAAATATTCGATGAATACGCTCGTTTTAATACAGAAGCGAATCGATCAATAGAAGGAACAGGACTTGGATTAAATATAATTAAAAGAATTGTAGAAATGATGGAAGGTGACATCAATGTAGAAAGCGAATTTGGAAAAGGCAGCACATTCACCGTTATGATAAAGCAGCAATCTGCTGACGACTCGCCTATTGGAGATGAATTGGCGCAGCGGCTTAGCAATTTTACATTTACAAATAAAAAACAAAACAACCAAAAAATTACAAAAGAGGTTATGCCTTACGGCAGCGTATTAGTTGTTGACGATGTAGAGATAAACCTTTATGTAGCCTGTGAAATACTTTTATCCTATAAGCTTGAAGTAGAAATGGCAGACTCCGGTATTGCAGCGATTGAAAAAATAACAAACGGAAAAAAGTATGATGTAATATTCATGGATCACATGATGCCAAAAATGGACGGTATAGAAACCACCAAAAAGCTGCGTGAGCTTGGTTATAAAGGATTTATCGTAGCTTTAACAGCAAATGCTTTGGTAGGAAACGATAAAATGTTTGAGAATAACGGCTTTGACGAATTTTTACCCAAACCAATCGATTTAGATCAGCTAAATACAATATTAAATAAATTCGTAAGGGACATGCACCCACAGGAAGCAAAAAAATATAAACCTGAAACAATTTAAAAAATATTTATTTTTTAATTTTTCCAAGTTTTAATTTCTCTTATAACAAAAACCGCCGATACAATCGATGCGCAAAAGTCCGCCAAGGGAAACGCCCAATATACGCCATACAAGGGACGAATGCCGATCGATTCAAACAAAACAGGTAAAAATAAAAGCGCAGGGATTAAAAATAAAATCTGGCGGGATAGGCTTACTATGGTTGCCTGAACCGGTTTGCCGATTGCCTGAAAAAATTGACCGCCCATTAATTGAATTGCGACAATCGGAAACATGCATGTACAAATGCGCATTGTTAAAATGGCAAGCTCGCGCAAGCTGCCTGTGTCTTTGCTGAACATAAAAAATAAGAGATCCGGAAACAACTGCATGATAAGAAAACCTGTTGTAAGAAAAACAGTACAGGCAATCATTGCAAGTTTAAAACATTTTTTAACGCGGTCTAATTGTTTTGCTCCGTAATTATAACCTATGATTGGCTGAGCACCCTGCCCTATTCCCATCATCGGCATAAAGATCATGATAAAAATTGTAAAGAAAATAGTCATTGCAGTTAATGCTTCGTCTCCGCCATATTCAAGAATCATTGCGTTTTGTAAAACACCGACAAAGCTCATTGCAATTTGCATAACAAACGGCGCAAAACCTATTGCAAGAATTTTCCCCGTAAGCCTAAGTTCAAGCTTCATGTATTTAACGCGAAACCTAAGACGCGTCCATTTTGAATTAAAATAACCAAGAACAAATACAAGTGAAATAAACTGCGAAATGACAGTTACCCAAGCTGCGCCTGCAACTCCCATATCCAAAACAAATATAAAGATAGGGTCAAGAATTATATTAAGGACTGCTCCAACAATCTGAACCATCATTGAAGTTTTTGGATGACCGTCGGAGCGTATAAAATGAGTAATACCGGGGCTCATCGCGGCAAAGACAGCGCCGTACAGTGTAATTCGCAAATACGTTTCTGCATACTCGTAAACTTTTCCCTCTGCCTTCATTATGTCTGCAAGGATCGGTTCCATAAAAATAAAAATTACAACAATGCAGACTGCAGGCAGCAGAAAAAGAAGCGCAAAAGCGTGTCCCATTATTTTTTCGACTTCATCATGACGTCTTTCGCCCATGCGTATGGCAAAAAGCGAGTTTGCCCCGATCCCGACAAGCATGGAAAAAGCCATTATGATCATTGTGACGGGCATGACAAGACCAACGCCCGCAATGGCAAGCGGCTCGACGCCATGACTTAAATAAATACGGTCTACAATATTATAAAGAGCGTTTACAAGCATTCCGATTATCGCCGGAATGGAAAAACTGATTAACAGTTTTCCTATCGGTTGTTTTCCGATTCTGTCTGTCGCAAGCTCTTCAGTTTTGGTTTCGTTCAATTGGCAGCTCCATACTAAGCACAGATTTTCACGGATTAAAATTTATTTATTTAACAACCCATGTTAATCTGTGCTTAAAGTATAAAACTTACATATCATCCTGTAAAGCGTCGTAACCTTCTTCGCCGGTTCTTACTTTGATTACGTTTTCTACATCATATACAAAGATTTTACCGTCGCCGATATTGCCTGTGTACAATGCCTTCTTGACTGTATCAATAAAGAGGTTGAGCGGCACTTTGCAGATTACAACTTCGATCTTAAGTTTCGCAAGAAGAGTAGATTCCAGAGGAATGCCGCGGTAATATTCTGTTCGTCCTCTTTGCATACCGCATCCAAGCACTCGTGTTACAGTCATGCCGGTGATTCCAATTTTATCGAATGCTGCTCTCAATCCTTCGAAACTTGTCTGCCTTGTAATGATTACAACCTTTGTTATTTTTGCGCCGGGCTTTGAATTGTTTACAACAGGAATTGCCGCGTCTTGCGGAACATGTCCGTCAAAAGCGGATACAGCGGCAGTTCCTGATGCGGAAATCATGAAGTCTGCATAACTGCTTGTAAGTCCATGCTCTGTAATATCCAATCCTGCAACTTCGTCTTGTCTTGAAACGCGAAGTCCGTTTAGTTTTTTAATAACAAAGAATGTTAATCCAACAGTTACTGTTGTCCATCCTGCGATTGCTGCTACGCCGAGAGCCTGTACGCCGAGTAACGCAGCGCCGCCGCCGTAGAATAATCCGCCTGCAATTTCTTCTGCGGGAAGCGCAAACAATCCGACAGCCAATGCTCCCCATGCGCCGCATACTCCATGTACTGCAACTGCGCCGACAGGATCATCAACCTTCAACTTCATATCGATGAACTCGATTGCAAGGACAACAAGAATACCTGCAACCAAACCAACCATCAACGCGCCGAAGGCATCAAGGTTTGCGCATCCTGCCGTTATGCCGACAAGACCTGCGAGCGCGCCGTTGAGTGACATGGATACGTCGGGTTTTCCGTTTTTGATCCAAGTAAACAACATTGTAACAACAGAGGCTGATGCGGCGGCGATTGTTGTCGTAACAAAGATTGAGCCAAGCTCTCCTGCATTTCCTGCAGCTGCGCCGTTAAAGCCGTACCATCCAAACCAAAGAATGAAAACGCCAAGTGCTCCTAATGTTAAACTATGTCCGGGGATCGCTCTTGCTTTTCCGTCACTGCTGTATTTTCCGATACGCGCGCCCAAGAAAGCCGCGCCGATAAATCCTGAGATACCGCCGACCATGTGGATCGCCGCCGAACCTGCAAAGTCAATAAAACCAAGCTGAGCAAGCCAACCGTTTGCGTTCCATACCCAGCCTGCCTGAATCGGATAAATTACTGCGCTTATTATGATACTGTAAATACAATATGCACTGAACTTTGTGCGTTCCGCCATTGCGCCTGATACAATTGTCGCCGCTGTCGCGCAGAAGACAAGGTTAAAAATAAAATCCGAGTGACTGAAGTTTTCATAATCGGTAAAGATTCCCATATTTGGAACGCCGATAATACCGAACAAATAATCTTCTGCGGTAAGCAGGCAGTAACCAATCAGCATAAAGCTAATTGCTCCAAGACCAAAGTCCATGAGATTTTTCATGATGATGTTGCCTGCGTTCTTTGCGCGGGTAAAGCCTGCTTCCAGCATTGCAAAACCGCATTGCATAAAGAATACCAATGCAACGCCTACAAGAAACCAGACGCTGAAGATTCCTTCTGTGATCATTCCCAAAATCGCTTCTTCCATATTCTCCTCCAAAAAAAATGGCGTATGTCTTCGTAGGCACTAAGTGCCGACAAAAAACACACGCCTTTGTGTGAGCAGCAACGCTGCTTTAATAAATTAGAAATTATTAATAAGAAATATTAAATAAAGATTTTTTCTTTCTCTTTATTCTTTATTCCTTATTTCTTATTTTATATAACGCTGTACAAAAGCTCCGCGTAGGTGGGGATTGGCCAGTGCTTCTTTGCCACCAGCGTTTCCAGTTCATCTACAATAAGGCGAAGCTCGGACATTGCCGTGAAAACTTTGTCGCGGTAGAAAGTTGCCTGCGCAAGTATTTCCCTATCCTGCGATGTCTCAAGTATTTCGTTTTCCAATGTGGTCAGTTTGTTTAAAAGACACGCCGACAACTTTGTAATGCTTGTTAAGAAGTGCTGTTCAAGCGTGCAGTCAATACTATCGCCGCCGTATGCTTTCTTCTGTCGCAGAAGATCAATAAGTTCCCTTTGATAATCCATGCACGCAGGAATTATGTCACCCTTAACCATGTCTACCATTGTCAGCGCTTCGATATGAAGCGTTTTGCAATACGCTTCCATCATTATTTCGTAGCGCGAGTGAACTTCGGCTCCTGTAAACACATGATGTTTTTCAAAAAGCTCAACGCTCTTTTTTTCGATAAACCTTGGAAGCGCGTCAACTGTGGTCTTTAAATTTGAAAGTCCGCGTTTTTGCGCTTCGGTTACCCATTCATCGGAATAATTGTTGCCGTTAAAAATGATCCTCTTGTGTTCGCTGTAAGTCTTCTTAACAATCGCGGCAATGTCACCGTTAAAGTCTTTGGACTTTTCAAGCTGATCTGCAAACTGATTCAAAGTTTCGGCGACAATCGTATTTAAAACGATGTTCGGTCCTGCAATCGAGAATGTAGAACCCAGCATACGAAATTCAAACTTGTTTCCGGTAAACGCAAAGGGAGACGTGCGATTCCTGTCTGTTGAGTCTTTAGGGAAGTGCGGCAATACAGTTACGCCGATCTCCATCTCATGCTTTTGCTTTCCTTTATAGCTCGTGCCGGATTCAATCGCGTCGAGGATTTCTTTTAACTCATCGCCAATGAACATAGAGATGATCGCGGGAGGCGCTTCGTTCGCGCCAAGGCGGTGATCGTTTGCCGCGCTTGCCGCAGAGAGGCGCATCAAATCCTGATATTCGTTTATAGCTTTTATAACCGCGACAAGGAACAGTAAAAACTGCGCATTGTCCTGCGGAGTGTCGCCCGGCTCAAGCAAGTTGATACCTGTGTCTGTGCCGATTGACCAGTTATTATGTTTGCCGCTTCCGTTTACGCCCGCGAACGGTTTTTCGTGAAGCAGACATGCCATGCCGTGTTTGTTGGCTATGGTCTTCATCATCTCCATGACGATTTGGTTGTGGTCAGTTGCAATATTTGTCGTTGCAAAGACAGGAGCCAGCTCATGCTGCGCAGGAGCTACTTCATTGTGTTTTGTCTTTGCGTAAACGCCAAGCTTCCAAAGTTCTTCGTCAAGTTCTTTCATAAACGCCGAGACGCGCGGCTTAATGCAGCCGAAATAATGATCTTCAAGTTCCTGTCCCTTGGGAGGGCGCGCGCCGAATAATGTTCTTCCTGTATAAATCAAATCGGGACGCGCGAGATACGCTTCTTTATCGATTAAGAAATATTCCTGCTCGGGGCCGACTGTTGTGATTACACGTTTTGCGGTTTCGTTGCCGAAAAGTTTTAAGATACGCATTGCCTGTTTGTCAATTGCTTCCATCGAGCGAAGAAGCGGCGTCTTTTTATCGAGAGCTTCGCCTGAGTACGAACAGAAAGCGGTCGGTATACAGAGAGTTCCGTCCTTTATAAACGCGTAGGAAGTTGTGTCCCAAACGGTATAACCCCTCGCTTCAAAAGTGGCGCGAAGCCCCCCTGACGGAAAACTTGACGCGTCTGGTTCTCCGCGCACTAATTCCTTGCCCGAAAACTCGACAATGATCTTGCCGTCTCCTGCAGGGGAAATAAAGCTGTCG
>Ga0209755_10009554_pt1 | contig 10246 bp, 5 predicted proteins | sample TergutCo191P1_FD_187301 | JGI IMG/M metagenome (GOLD analysis project Ga0209755, IMG submission 187301) | Cornitermes sp. P1 segment gut microbial communities from Petit-Saut dam, French Guiana - Co191P1 (SPAdes) (version 2) | ecosystem: Host-associated > Arthropoda: Insects > Digestive system >...
GGTTGGCAGGTAGTGAGTCCATGGACGCACTACCTGCCAACCGGTCTTGACAACCTTCCTGCAACCAAGGCACATACCAACACAAGGCTATAACATCACGCAGTCGTCAGCTCCTGATGATGGGCACATGGTTGCCCTAAACATGCTGAGCAACTATTAGAAGAGAAATAAAGAATACAAAAAGTGACATCTAGTTGGTTTTTCTTATCCACAATGAACATTTTCTATTATTGGAACTAAAATTTTTAAATCAGTTTCTCTAACAGCAAACTGAAATCAGAACCTTCAGCACAACAAATAAATTTATTTGGAGGATTCAAATCTTCTGTGATGTGACACTATGCAGCCAAAGTGTTCTGAAGGATTGCAATGCCTTCATTTTCATGGAGTAAACACTTGACCCTTGAAGATGAAGGCATTGCAATCCAAAGAAATGCCAGAAACCACTAAGCCAACAACGGAGTGTCACATCCAAAAATGCTTGAATCCAAAGCACCACTGATGTGAAAACCTCAACACTCACAAAATTAGTCCACTTCTGAGGCATGTTACACTTCGCAAATCAAAACTTTTTTGTAAAAACTTCCTACTGTTTTCATTGATCTGAAAACTAAGGAGCAGAGTATCCTTTCTTCTCCAGAATCCTGAACATCCTGCTACACAGCTATTTACTGCACTCTGACACACGGGAAACACGCCATGAATATTCACCCCAAGAGATTGAAGTGTCTCATTTAATGGCACTGCCAGTTGCTAAGGTTATATTACTTTAGGGGTAGGTGAGAGAATGAGTGTGCAGCATTGTTGGAATAACACTGACCGAGTAAAACACAATAGAAGAAGCATGTCCCAGTGCCACACTGTCCACTGCAAATCCAGTATGGCATAATCTGGGATAAAACGTGGCCCCCTCAACAAGAGGGTGCAAACTAACAGCAAACTCCTAGTAGGAGTCCAGAAACATGTGGGTTTACATGCCACAGAAATGTTTAATGCAACCAGGCTAAGTATACTAGCAACCCATTTAAATGCACGCAAAATTTAATAAATACAGTTATCGTCATGTGCAAAGCTGGAGAGGGGAAAAAGAAATGAATGCATGAATTGTTGCTGCTCTTGTGCACAAAATGTTAATTAAGAAACCTATACAGAAGACAGTAGTACAGATGGTACAGCAAATCACTACAGGCTGGACAGCGTGGTGGTCAAACTTCTTTTGGGGTGAGATTTTTCAAACCTGTCCAGGCAGGCACCGAGACACACCCAGCCTCCTGTACAGAGGATACTGGGTTAACTTTTCCAGGGGTAAAGCTGAAAGGGTGTGGCATTAACCACCCACCCCTGCTAGCACCAAGGTTAAACAGACAGTAGAACTACACCTCTACTCCCCCCCACCCACACTTTCAAGGCCTGTTACAGGGATAGCTTTACATTTTTCTACAGGAAACATAATTAGGAAGATGAAGGCACGCATGGGCAACAGCATTCTCTTACGAGATTTGTTGATGTAAGTTAAGATACCTGGATATAAATACATGTGTATCTTGCGCAGACTGTGGAATGAAATTCTGACACCTGTGCCCGCTTCTCATACAGGTCACTTTTGGAGGTAAGAAAGCACAGTGGAGCAGTAAATACCATCATATACATATATGTTCTGTCACCTGTTTGGCTATGAGGCTGAATTCAGTCTTTCATTTTCAGTTATATAAATCATAAAGTATGCACTCTACAAAAATGTATTAATCTACAACTCTGTTACTGCTTATTAAAGGTATACACATGACATGCAAGTTGTAATGACACCACAAAGCATAAAGGGACTTACATTCAATCTGAGTCATCGAATTGCAGTAAGATCAGCTCTCAGATATCCAGTCAATCTGTGTGTGTCTGTGTGCATGTGTATTGAATTTACCTGCATATTCAAATACAATATAAGATAATATTCAAATTTAAGGAAAATACTTGTAGAGAATGTGTTTAATTTTGTGAGGTCTGAAATTTTCACAACAGCATAAACAATGATTCAGGTTACCCAGGATGTGACACTGCATTACTGGGTAGGTGGCTCCTGACATTTCAAAAATACCTGTCACCTTCATCTTCAACGGTTCAAGGTTCATGGAGCCACTTACGTATCAGGGCAGCACCACAACCTAGAAGACCAGAATCCTTGTGTTTAACTTTGCATTTGACTACAAGATGACCTTCCATTTTTTTTCATATGACCAGTGAGAATAAAATTCTCATTTTATATTTGGGTAAATATGGTATGTACATGAAACAGAGTCACACATCACTCACAGAGAAATAAGATAGTATGCCTTATTATGTGTCAAACAGTTTGCAGTTTACCTCTTGAACACTTTTTCTGCCACAATTTTCCATTTCCTTTCTCTTACAGGATAGACATTTCTAAAGTATCCTAGAAATGTTATGCGCATATTTTCCTATAATTAGCATTAATTTTCGCAGTGGTAATGTTAATGGATAAATGAACAGCATGCCAGAAATGGCAAGAAGCATTTACAGCACACAAAATGTTATATGATGTATAAACATTACAGCAATGTTATATGATGTATACACATTACAGCAAACAGAACTATGTCTACAAGATGAGTTTTTCACAACTGTGTTGCTAAGGAAAGCAGTCTTCTGAGAGAAAATGTGTCATCTGGCGAGTACTTTCTGATATTTCAAGGCGATGTACATGGTTAAGCAGTCAGTGACAACAGCTTGACCATGAAGACAAAGGTGCTACATCATTCAAAATGTCAGAACTAATCACCAAACATGGGTTCACTTCCCAGATAACTGGAATCCTCAGAAAATGCCCGTCCCAGCTGGGAACGTGACAGCCAGTAACCCGTAGAGTATAACTTCAATGACAGAGCTATATAAGCTCAGATTATAAATTAAGAATACAGTCATGACCTCTGAAATATAAACACTCTTCCTTCCATTTCTATGTACTCTGTCACTTGAAGAAACATGTATACAAAGTGTACAAAGCCTTTAGGAAATTTATTACACACAAGTAACACAGGCAATATGCATCTTTTGCATGTCACATTCTTATACACCACCTTTGCACAGCATGAGTACTGACATGACCATTTACCTCTACCTTGTGCAGAGGTACAGTATGTGTACAATTTTATCTCTCTGTCCCCTTATTCCTTCAAGGCTAGCAATTAGAACAAATAATGTTCAAACACGCTCCTGAAAATTACCTACAAAATGGAAAATTGATCACAACAGGAAATGGTAAACTAACATAATGGCAACACAAGTTATGATTTAAAAATTTAAATACTTATACACACTACATAATAAACTACAAAATTCCAAATACAAAGCTTTATATATGTGTTCAAATATACAACACGTGCATACAACTGAATTATGCACTGATATCACAAGTAACAAGACACATGCTGTATTGTTTTCGTAACTATAAGGCCTGGTTTTTAATGAGGGAGTGCTCACAACGTGCTCAATGAAAGGGAAAATACTGAGGAATCAAGTCTTCCGAGACATGACACTGTGTCATTGAGTGACTGGTCCTTTCAAAACATTGCGAACCACTCACTCAGTGACACAGCGTCACATTTCAGAAGACATGAATCCTCAAACCTTGCTGTGAAATCCTCAAAGCTGTAAAGGAAAATATTAATATAAATATAAAATACAGGCAATTATTAAAATGTATTTTCAATCCTATCTCTCAGCTACATGTTTCGGCTCGTCCGTCTGGAGCCATCTTCAGGCTGAACTTTTTTAAAAAGGTAATATTTACAAATGACAATGCATTGTCAGTTCAGCCTGAAGATGGCTCTAGACGCACAAGCCGAAACATGTAGCTGAGAGATATGATTGAAAAATACATTTTAACAATTGCCTAATTGGAAATTGTGTTAGACTATATTTTATATTTATATTACTATTGAAACGCAAAGGGAATGTCTCACCTGAAAAAAAGGGGTAAAATATTCTTTGCCTGTATTTTATTAAATGCATTCACTTGTGACTGTACCATTACTTTAAAGTGATCACTAGAGTGGACATTCCTATTCAGAATGAAGAGCATTTGACCAATGTTTGACTAGAATGTGACTGGGGGCCTCACATTTATCACTAATACATGCCCATGATAACAAAACAGGAGGCACAAAAGTTTAACTGTCAAACCAAATTCCGTACTAATACTTAATTACCTAATAACAATTGTTCATTATACAAGGGCATGAAACAAAGCAACTCTTACAAATGCCAATGAAAACGTGGGTCACAAACTGAATGGTAACCTTGAGCTCAGACCACTCACAAACTGGCTTATCTCACACAGCATTTTCCCCACATATATGCATACCGTTACGGTTTTCTCTTCTGGCAGCAAATGCCAGAAAAGCAATCTAGTATATCTGTTTTAAAGACTGTTGAAAGTCCTTCTGTTTTCTATATGACTGGTAAGAGGATATCTTGCCATGAACAGACTGAACCAGTGAATTTCTCTGAAATATCTACTCTGCATCACGAACAACAGAAAACTGAAACAATCAGTCAGATTCTCTAGGTCATAAAAATTAAATGAAAAGTCGTTACAACGTTAGATGTCTCTCACTCATTCCAATGCAGTATCATTATTTTTCACCATACTCCTTGACCAAATTCATGTATTTATCCCATTCTGGCACAAATTTAAATGCTCCATCACAGTGTACATTGAGCTCTTTCATTCACAACCATTAATAGCCATTTACACTTCCTTATGATAGTGGAATCTGCAACCTTCCAACTGGTTCTTCAACAGCCCAAACTGCATAAAATCTTGTTTTGTTTGAAGAGTGAAATGGTGCTCCCATATCTCATCACCTGTCAAGAGCCCAATTTTTAATGGGGTGAAATTTTAAAGCCATTCATCAATGACACAAATGAGCTACAGTCAATGCTATAATGAATACTCATTTAATTTTTATGATCTATGAAACCTTATTTATGGAAAATCTCTCATACAACAGACACCTGTAACACATTAAATATATTGCGAAACACACAAAAGTTTGGGATTTGAAGTTCTCACAATGGTGCTGACAAATGCAATTACTCTATTTACAGAAAGAAAATTAGTCACTACTTCTGGCAAGAGAACAACATGCTTTATTGCCTTGGCATTGCCAATTCATCCTTGAGCCACTTTCAATACTGTATCAGCACAACCTTATGCACTTACAAGGGTTGCACCAAAATGGCATATTACACACATTATATATAACACTGCAGACTAGGAATTATATGGCTGGTGGTATCATCTTGACTCCACCTTGAAAAACAAGCACAGTGCATGTGCACCAGAATATACAAACTAACCACAGCAACAAATTGGCTGTTGATGATGCTTCATTGCACCACAACGATGTGGTTAAATTTCTTGTGTAGGAGAACAATTTCACTGCACATCTGCCAATCAGTTTTGTTGGCGTCTATGCAGACGTCTGCACGGGCGCATGCCACACGGCACTGGGTGAAATATTTCAAGGATGGAAACGCAGACATCAATGATCTGTCCTGCAGCATCTGAACAAGAACTGCTGACACAGAGTCGACCAGAATGAAGATTATGAGCTCATCAAACATGACTGAAAAATTGCAGCACAGCCTGGAACTGAACACTGTGTGCTGCAAGAGATGATGTTGACTGTGGGATGGATACTGAAAAGTGTGTTGCTGTTGGGTTCCCCACATGATAACAGGCAGAGAAAAATGGACACATATGTGTGCCTTCAGAGAGCTTCTTGGGAGGCATGGGCCTGGCAGCAACTACATTTTGTACTAAACATCACCAACGGTGATGAGAGCTGGTTCCACAGCTGCAACCAAAAATAAAGATACCAAGCAGGGAATGGCATCATGTAACATCTGAGAAAGCCTGAACAAATGACCTTGGCTGGCAAAGTTATGGGAACTTTATTCGGGGAAGACCTGTTTAGTTATCAACTGCAAACCACTGATTAAAGTGGATTAAATTTATTTTAATTACATATGGATCTTTCTATGATTACATGTGTTCTGAAGTTGTTTTGAAGAAACAAAACATTAGGTCCATCCAGAATGAAACACATCACAAATAAGGGAATTGTGAATGAGAAATCAATGAAGTTACTAACCTCATACTATGATCGCTTACTTTAGAAGTATTAAAGTGCAATATGATCACTAAGATTAAACAAGATTTCATGGTACCAAGACTAGTACCATGTCAGATTTCAGGTTCTTGCCACAATGCAGTAGAGGTATTTGTCTTCTGGGACATTATGCAGTGCAGTTTGGCATTGGTTTACTGACATCTGGAGCAGACTATCACTCCCACCTTCAAGGGTCAAGCAGTCCCGTGTTTCACTCTTGATGATGGGACCAACAGACTGTCCTAAAACGGTATTTTTTATAAAAAAACTACCAACCTATACTGCATAACATCTCACAAGGGTGAAGGCTACAAAACCAGTACTTCATACCATAACAGCATACAGTAGAAAAACGAATAAAAACAATATGTTGATTGAAAAGATGCAGGGAAAAGTTAAATCAATAGTCCCAATTCAGAAACAATTAGATTTATGACTAATGCTCCACACCACATATTATTACTTACTTCAGGGTGTAAAGTCCTTCTTGAGAAGCTAACTGGTTTGCAGCTAGTCAAGAAATTCCCCGCATTTTATGGAACCTGAAGATTCATTACCACACTCATAAGCGTCCGCCACTCGTCCCTATCCAGGGCCAGCCCAATCCAGTCCATACACCCACATCCCACCTCCTGGAGATCCATCCTGATATTATCCACCCATCTACACCTAGGTCTCCCCATTGGTCTCTTTCCCTCCGGTTTCCCCACCAGGACCCTATACGTCCCCCTCTCCTCACCCATACATGCCACATGCCCAGCCCATCTCATTCCACATATTATTAGGGTGATAAAAACAAGAAGGATGAAATAGGCCAAGCATGTGACACATATGGGGGAGAACAGAAATGCATTCAAGGTTTTGGTGGGGAAACCTGAAGGAAAAAGGCCACTTGGAAAACACCAGCTTAGATGGGAGAATAATATTAAAATGGACTTTAAAACAAAATATGACTAGAGGGATTGAACCAGATTTGGCTGGCACAGTATAGGGACTAGTGGCACACACTTTTGAATATGGTAATGAACATTCAGGTCCACAAAATGTGGAGGAATTTCTTGACTAGTTATGAAACTATCAGGTTCTTAGGAAGGACTCTGCTCCATGGTCTTCAATTACTTAACAATGTATTAATGTTGCAACAAGTCCTGAGGTGTTTTCTTAAGATTCACTTGATTAGCAATAAAAATCCATTTTTGCATGGTAAGAAATGCAATGCATTAAACTACAAGCTAACAGCAATGACACATAGCTATAACTGTTCAGTACATGGTGTCTGTTTTATTGTTCCCCTACGCATAACAGGTGTTGTTACGTATAGCAGGCAGAGGCAGGCTTCCTATGTCAAAAAGCTGGTGTGCTTGGGAAAACAATAAAAGGGACACCCTGTAGTGCACCAGAAGAGAATACTTGCAAGTGACAGTATGCAGTATGCTTCAAGCATGCAAATTAACAGTCATGTGGTCAAATAAAAATGTGGGGACACTTAGACTAAATGTGTTTGAAACAAACTTGTGCTGATGTCATAACATACTGCAGTGAGTTTCTGTAAATTTTACTGGACACAATATAAATACAGGTACATTAGTGACAACACTAGACAATATTCATGTTTCAGGCATTTCTAGATATGCTATCATTTCCAGGCATCCAAGTTTAACACAAGACCTCAGACACAATGTCATACAATAAATTTCCGACCATAAACGAGAACTTCTTTTATTTGACTTTCTCACCGCATGAGCTGCTTTTAATGGCACAAAATGAATCTTGTAAGGTACACTACAGTATATACAGTAGAACTCCACTTATCCAAACATTGGTTATGATCAGCTGGGCCCTTTGGGTAAATCTGTTGAGAATTCCACGATACAAACTTGCCTTGAAATTACCAATTATCAGATCAAGAACAGTACAGCATTACGGCTTCTAGAACTTGTAAATCAGGTGTGGTCAAAAGGTTTAGACACAGGTACATACTGTAAATAGTAATGGCCAAAATTCAACTTGCCAATGTGGCCTATTTTCAAAGAAAAATCCAATTATCAGGATTTTCTGCATATCCAGATGGCTTGCCACCCCAATTAATCAGTTAAGTGGATTTCTACTGTACATAGGGTCACTGCTTTATCTGACAACTATCAGTTGCCAATTCCTGTCAGCTTGTTCATCATATTAACACAGCCCACTCAGGTGAATGCCCCCATCTGCGGAAGAGTAGCAAAGAGAAGTGACATATGATCAGTTGTCAGATACAAGGGCCCTGTATACCAAAAAGATACAATAACATTACACTGTTTTATGTCAGTAATTAAAGCTATGTAATTATAATCTTCTGTGTTTCGACACACAGTACATTCACAAGCTGATGCCAATGAACTTAGACATAATTTGGTCACCTTGAAGATGGAAGCAGCAACTTCCTCTGAAAAATCCCATACAGTGTCATTATCCAGAAGACTATGGTGTGAAAAATACAGTAAAAGAATTAAAAAAAAAAATTAACACATGAAGAATATTAAAACTACATAATTTTAGAGCATACACTACACAAGACCAGAAAATAAAACTTACAAATGTATATATACAAGAAAGTTTCAAAAGATAAAGTAACAAACACTCTGACACAAACAGTTTATTTCTAATCTGAAATTATTTGTTCTGTGCATGTTGCTTATCATTCACTTATAGACCCCAGTCAATGCACAAGTTACAAACATACCTAAAAGTATGGTTTTTACCACTCCTACATGTTTCAGCACATCTGTGCCATCCTCAGGGAGTTCAAACACCAATTTTCAAACTTGTTAAAATATAATTACAACCACAATATTGATTATATAATGCATTCAGCAGCCATATTTAAAGTAAAGCATGGTTGCTGTATGTCGACATATTATGAGTATAATACATTATAAATGTCTTAACATATTGTACTGATTTTTGCAGTTTGATGTAAAACATACAAATAGACAGGATGGTTAAAAAAGCCAGCCGTGTGCTTCATAAGGGGCCTAATGAGATGATAATCACTAGGCTCCATACTGCCAACTGGACTTGTGAGTGGTTACAGTACTATGGCTGGGTGGGGGTTAAGGACCATTCTCCTACATTCCTGATCTGATGATCAGTGATTTTAATCACTACGGAAGTCCTTAACAAGCCCCTGGCTGGTAAGCAAACTGTAACAGATGCTGACATAAATAAATTTTTGTACAAATGTCTTCTATGCCAGGATACAAGGTCTGATGCCACAGTGCGACAAAGTCTTCAGTGTCAATGGTGACTCTGCAGAGGTCTGGTGTGCACCATCTGCTACCGACATGCCATGTGTACATCAAAGCCATAATAAATTTCTCCGCATCAGAGAGCTTGTTACTGTATTTTTTTTAAATTCCTGCGTACATGTAGCATGAGACATACTAACTTATAATTTGTATTTTAAAAAATATAACAAGAATGACTGTTATTTGAATTACAACCTTTTACAGCTTACATGTTGGTGACACATGAGCCCTTCAGGGTAGGTGTTTGGAGTAGGACTGAGAAACATGTCTCAAACCAAGAGGATGTTACTTTAGAAGTCATGATGGTGTATGCTGATAGTGCTTCTTAATAAATAAACAAAACCTGTTTATATATATTTGGCATTAACTTTTGTCATAATAAATCTCAAACTATTCCATTTCTTTTTCTGTCATGTTTCTCTCTTGAATGTTCCCGGCTTTGAGCTAGAAGAGACAGAGTATTTGGAGTTAAAAAGCTTTCACAGAACGGGACGTCTCTCTCTTCTTTTACAAAATGTACGCTAATCGTAATGGAGAAACGTTACAGAAACACAACAAACCAAGAGACAGAAAAGAGCATCAAGATGGGATGCCTTTCTTCCACAAGCGATGAACACGTGACTTGTCATCAAACAAGCTCCTCACCATTATCACCTGGAAACAAGTTTCAAATTAGACAGTCTCTTATCTGTGTGGGTGGGGCAGATATCTGCTCATGAAGCAGAACAAACCATAGCATTTGTAATATATATTTGAGATGAAAGGTAT
>Ga0209755_10009555_pt1 | contig 10245 bp, 6 predicted proteins | sample TergutCo191P1_FD_187301 | JGI IMG/M metagenome (GOLD analysis project Ga0209755, IMG submission 187301) | Cornitermes sp. P1 segment gut microbial communities from Petit-Saut dam, French Guiana - Co191P1 (SPAdes) (version 2) | ecosystem: Host-associated > Arthropoda: Insects > Digestive system >...
AAGAGAATTATCTTTTCTTACTATGCGGATTGCTTCAAGACTTGCCGCGGTAAGGGCGGGGCTTAGTCCTACAGAGAAAACAAAGCCGGGAAGCGAATAGCGCAGGTACTCGATAATTGATTTTTTTCCGGCAAGATAGCCGCCGCATGTTCCAAGGCCTTTGGAAAGCGTTCCCATTTTTATGTCGATATCATCGGGATTTAAATTGAAATAATCGTCAACGCCGCCGCCGTTTTTTCCTATTACGCAGCTTGAGTGAGCTTCGTCAACCATGAGGAAAAGTCCGAACTCTTTTTTTAGTTTGACAAACTCGGGGACGGGAGCGATGTCGCCGTCCATGCTGTATACGCCTTCGATAATCAGCAGTACTTTTTCAAATTTGTTTCTGAGGGATGAGAGAATCGCTCTTGCGGATTTGTAATCGTTGTGCGGAAAGAGTCTGCTTGTCGCGCGGCTTAACTGTATTCCCTGACTGACAGAGTTATGCGAAAGAATATCGTAAAGAATTAAATCTTTTTCATTGCAGAAATTTCCTACAAAGGTGACATTTGTGGAATGGCCTCCGACAAGCACGATGGAATCTTCTGTGTGCTTCCACGCGGCGATTTCCTTTTCAAGTTCTTCGTGCAGGGTTTTTTCGCCCGCAAGCAGACGGCTCCCGCTTGCCGATGTGCCCAGTTTTTGCACAGCGTCGATTGCGGCTTTGGTAACTTCAGGGTGTCCGCTTAATCCCAAATAATTGTAAGAGCCGAAGTTGATGACTTCCTTTCCGTTCATTATTGAAGTGTCGCGTAACGTGCTGTCGTGCGGGATAAAGAACGGGTTTTTCGCGCCTTTTAAAGATTCAAAACGCGCCTTATGCGATTTATATTCGGGCGTGTCTTCAAATTTTGTTATCGGATTAACAGGCTGATTATTTGCCGCGATCTTTTGAGCCGGCAATATGCCGGTCAGTTTCTCCAGCAAAAGCTGACTTATATCGTTAGCTGTCATGCATTTGTAATATTCCGATTCGTCGATGAGGACTCCAAAGCGGGTTTCCGCCATAACGAGCAATCCGAGGCTGTCCAGGCTGTCGCCTCCAAGGTCGTCGATAAAACGCATGTCAGGGCCGATTTTATCAGGGGTTGTGTCCAGCACTTCGGCAAAGCATTTTATTACCTGTTCGCGTATTTGCAGGAATTGATCGTCGGATTGAGAGACAGTCTGCTTTTTTGCCTCCGGCGCGGAAACGGTTTTTTCCGTAAAAACCACTCCTGGGGTTACAGTAAGCGGTATTTCCTTCGCGTCGAATTTGTTGTTCTCAAGCAGTTCTTTAAGTTTCTGCCTGCGCACTTTAAAACCGTTCGCAAGCGGCATCGGCTCATTCGCGATAAACGCGCGTTTTATTTTCTTCATTACGGGAAGCTGAGCGTTAACGGCGATAACGTCATTCGCGATTTTAGCGAAACCCTGTTCACTGCGTCCCTCATCCTGAACTTCTGCGACAAGAGCGATTTCATCCTGCCCTTTATTGTTTAATCCGAGTATGCAGTATTTTGTTACCATTGACAGGCTGTCAAACTGGTCTTCAAGTTCATCAGGGTAAATATTTTCACCCGATTCATTTAAAATAACTTCTTTTACTCTGCCTTCGATGACGAGAGAACTTTTTTCAAAATGCGCGATGTCTCCGGTATGCAGCCAGCCGTCGCCGTCAACATCGGCGGGTATTGTTTTTCCTTTTTGCATTCTGCCGATATGCATTGACGGCCCTCTTATGTAGAGTTCGCCGGTGTGCGTTTCTCTGCCGTTCGCGTCAAGTATTTTGCCTTCAAAACCGTGCATGAGCGGGCCTGTCGAGCCGTCAATCCGGTGTTTAAAAACAGTACCCGGTTCAAACGCGATAATCCCGCACTCTGTCATTCCGTAGCCGATTGTCGCGACATGCCCCAACCCGTTCATAAACTTGAGCGAGTCAACGGGAACATGCGTTCCGCCGACGCAAATCCATGCGAATGTCGGCCCGAAAAGTTTTTTAATAATCGGTTTGGTAATATTTCTTCTGACAAACGCGTCGCCTGTTTTAGGCGAATTCTTTTGAATGGCAAGGCCAATCTTTGAAAGAAGTTTTAAAACTTTTTCTTTCTTGGGATCTTCGTTGCGTATTTTTCGCAGCACTCCGTTCTTTAAATTGTTTATCAATAACGGAACCGAAACCATGTGCGTTACGCCGATTTTCTGACATGCCGCCTGTATTGAAGCGGGAGATCTGTCTTTCATAAAAACAACAGTCGTGTTTAAAAACGGATACGCGATGCACAGTGTAATAAAACCGAGGACATGATGCATCGGAAGGAAGGCAAGCGATTTAACAGGCGTAGGCGCCGAGGCAATTCGCCTGTCTTTTAAATAAACCCTGTAAAAACCTTCAAGCTGATAGGAAATCGCTTTACCGTCAAAGACCAAAACTTTTGCCGTTGCCGTTGTGCCTGATGTGCAAAGGGCAAGATTGTCAGCCCAATTCGGCGTAAAATTCGCCTGATTATTTACGGATTTTAATTCATCCATTGTGATAAATTCAACCTTGTTTTTTAATTCCAGCGGGTTTCTGCCAAGGATCGTTTTAGCTCCCGCGCTTTCTACAATGTAGTCAACCATTTCTTCTTTATGATTTATATCGATCATTACAGGTTTAAAACCTGACATTAGTAACGCCCAAAAACATACCTGCCATAGGTGAGAGTTATCCATTGAAAGACCGATAAAGCTGCCCTGCTGTCCGTCCAGACGTTTGGATAGAAAAGCCGCCATGCTTTTTACATTTTCATTTAACGTTCTGAATGACATTGTAATAATTTCGCCTGATTCATTGAGCCATTGACTCGCGGGTTTGTCTAAATGAGGGCTTTCGCTCATCATTACATTGTAAATGCTGCTCAGGTTTCTTGTAGTTCCGGGATTTTCCAATAGTTCGGCAAAACGTGTTCTAATAATGTCATTCTTCATAAATACTCCATAATTAGTATATTTCTTACTAACTAGTATCATACCAGAGAAAATTGTTATATACTAGGTAAATATGAAAGATAGTCTAATTATTATCATAACAGGCGCGTCGCGCGGAATTGGTTATACTGCCGCCGGTTTTTTGCGTGATAAAGGGCATAAAGTATACGCGATTTCCCGAAGCGGCTGTAATTTAGAAGGAGTAAACTCAATATTATGTGACATTACCGACGAAAACAGGCTTAAGGAAGCGATAAACGGTATTTTTACTGCCGAAAAGCGAATTGATGCGCTGATTAACAACGCAGGCGGCGGAATTTCAGGCTCTGTCGAGAAAACTTCGGCGGCGGACGCTAAAAAACTCTTTGAACTAAATTTTTTCGCGGGTTTTAACGCGATTAAATTTGTTACGCCGTACATGCGCGGGCAAAAAAACGGAAAAATCATCAATATCGGCTCCGTCGCTGGCTCAATGCACATACCTTTTCAGGCTTTTTATTCGGCAGCCAAGGCGGCGCTTGAAGCTCTCTCAAACTGCCTGCGCGGCGAACTTTTCCCCTTTGGCATAAAGGTAACAACAATCATGCCCGGCGATACCCGTACCGGTTTTACAGACGCTAGAGAAAAAACTTATGAGGAAGACGACCCCGACTACGGCTCGCGTATTTCTCATTCCATCAAATTGATGGAACAGGATGAGCGAAACGGCATGTCCCCTGCAGCGGTAGCCAGACTGATTTATAAAGCAATACGCAGTAAAAATCCGAAACCGGCTTATGTGGTTGGTTTTAAATATAATTTTTTTATTCTGCTGAATAAGCTGCTGCCAAAACGTTTTGTGCAATTTGTGCTTAATTCAATGTACGCAAAGTAGTATAAAATATTTTAATTAAGGATCAAACGACGTCGTTACCGGTACCTGCACCAGATTTACAAAATGTCCGGGATACCGATCTCTGAACGCGATAAAGGATGTTTCTTCCGCGCTTTCAAAAACGACAATTCTGAAAACGCCGTTTTCGTCAAAATAGGGGACAAGTGCGGCGACATGAAAATATTGGCGGAGGCGGGGAGTACCCGTTGGCGATGAGGGAGTGGCGATTTCCGTGTTGACCGCGGCAAGATAAAAACTGTATGGCTCGTCGATTGCGAGGGTGTAGAGCAGAGGGCGCAGTCCTTCAATACCGTAACCGGCTTCGGTCATAAAACCGGGATAGAAACGATCGACGAATCTGCGGTTTTCACTGACCATTAGAAAAGTAAAGTTGTCGCGGCGGACTTCGAATTCTTCAAGCTTGCCGTGAGCGGGAGAGCGCAGCACGCTGTTTGCCTCCGCGGCGAGGTTTCTGATCCAGTCAAGTCCGAAAAAAACGTCGCGCCTTTCTTCCCAGTTGACGGTAAACGAGGAGCCGCGTATTCCATGCGGATTTTTAAGCGGCGCGACGGCAAGCCTTGTGCCCGTTACAGGACGGATAATTCCGTCAATCAGCCATTTTGTAAAACCGGAACAGTTAAGACCGGCAGCCGCGGGATTTTGCCTCTGCAAGTTATTAATGAAAACATAGTTACCGTTTTCATCAATCGCGCCGTCATCCGTAAACCGCAAACCTCTAAGGTGTTCGCGGACATTTCTGACAAATACGCGGCTGTCCCTGTAGAGGGAAGGATCAGGCTCAAAATATCTGATTGGGAATTTTCCTTCGACAAGCTTTAAAACATCGTTCAACTGCATTGTGTACAGGCGTTCAAAAGGAACAGCGACGGGCAGACTGCGCGTGGTATACGCGTCGTAGAGGATGACGTCCATCAGGCATTTTTCATTATCTAAAGGGCGGAATTGTATATATCTGAATTGATCGCTTAAGAGGAATATTCTGATTAGAGTGCCGGCTCCCGTCGATTTATTTCTTGTAAGCATCCATGAGCCTTGAGCCCATCCTGGGAATTGCCCTGTTCCCGTCCGCTCAGCCGTTTGCCTGCCGGAAGTTTGCCCTGTCATCTGTTCACGGGAAAGCATAACGACAAATACTTCTCTTCCTTCGACTGTACTGATTCGCACTCTTTCGCCTGTCGGCAGGGTTTCAATCCCCGGATACATTGACAGCACACTGCGCGGCGTCTCAAAAAACCAGGTATCCTTCAATTTATTCCGAAGGATTGAATCGTCAGAAATCCTGGATATCGGAAGATCGAGGCTGTTAACAGGAGATATATTAACAAAAATCAATAAAAATAGTAAAATTACAGGCATATACTCTTCAATTATCGGCATTTTTTAGTTATACTCTAACTATAATCATCAGTATTGATGATTTTGGAGGATTTAAATGAAATTGTACAGCCGCGGACAGGTTCTATTTTTTTCTATATTGAGCGCCCTTGTTGTTGTGCTTCTCGCGTTTGGTTTTGGTTTAATAAAACCATTGATGCCAAAGGCAAATTCCGAAGCCGGCGCGGGTCAGCAGGGTGAATCAAGTACCGGCTTGAAGGCGCAGGAAAAACAGCTTAATGAGCATAATTTGATGCAGTCCGAATATTCTGTTCTTAACACATCTGATCTGGCCGGCTTTTCCGAAAGCGAAAAAGAAAATATTACTATCTATGACAGGTTGAATTCGGCTGTCGTAAATATCACGACAGAAACAATGGCAATCAACTGGTTTCTGGAGCCTGTCCCGCAGGAAGGCAGTTCCGGCTCCGGTTCAATTATTGACACGAGGGGTTTTGTTCTTACCAACAACCATGTGATTCAAAACGCACACAGGGTTTTTATCAATCTTGCAGACGGCAGCCAGTTTGAAGGCGCGATTGTCGGCGTAGACCCGGAGAACGACATTGCCGTTTTAAAATTCGATCCTCCCAGAGGGACGGAATTAAGAACGATCCCCTACGGCGATTCTTCCAACCTTCTTGTCGGGCAAAAAGTCCTTGCCATCGGCAATCCCTTCGCTCTTGAGCGCACATTGACGGTGGGGATTGTGTCGGGCTTAGGCCGCCCCATTCAAACAAGCCGGAACCGCATAATCCGCGACATGATTCAAACTGACGCGTCGATAAACCCCGGCAATTCAGGCGGTCCGTTACTCGATACTCAGGGAAGGATGATCGGCATCAACACGATGATCTATTCGCCCTCAGGCGGCTCTGTCGGCATCGGCTTTGCCGTCCCCGTTAACACCGCGAAACGTGTTGTCACGGAAATCATGCAGCACGGAAGAGTCCGCCGCGGCTGGATCGACGCGACTGTCGTCCAGATTTTCCCTAGCCTTGTCCGTTACGCGAGACTGCCGGTCAACACAGGTATGCTTGTTTCCCGCACCCGCTCAGGCGGCTTCGCGGAAAGAGCCGGCCTGCGTCAGGGCAGCGAACCCGTCCAATACGGCCGCAGCGTTATTTATCTGGGCGGCGACATCATCACTTCGGTTAACGGCGTAAAGACTGATACTTTAGCGGATCTTTACTCGTCATTAGAAGCCAGCCGCCCCGGCGATGTTGTAAAGGTGGAAATTATTAGAGGCGGGCAGACTGTTACGCTGAATGTTACGCTGGCGGACAGGGAAGAGGTGATGAATTAACGCATCGTTTAATGACTGGCAATATTTTTACCAACACGAAAAGACACGTACTTTTGCCTCAATATTTCATCTTAACCCCTAGTTTCATCAAAATTCGAGGAGATTGACGGTTAAGTAAAGATTTCAAGCAATCAGTTCGTATCGGGGCTGTCCATTAAGAATATAACCTTCGGTTTGAAAGTTTTAAAGCAGCCTCTATTATAAATCCTTATCCAGTTCTTTTAGTTTCTCGTCTATAAAACGTCCCATAAGTGATTTTATTTCTTTCAGGGTTGATTTTCGGCAGGTTTTTATGCTTTTTGGCAGATTTTTATCCCCTGAGAAAAGATCAAGCGTGTCGATGCCCAGAGCGGCAGCTATCCGTTCAAGCATCTCCGGGGAAGGAAAGTTCCTTTGGGTTTCGATCATTCCTATGTGATGAGTGCTTGTATCGGCTTTTTCAGCCAATTTCGCCTGAGAAAGTCCCAAAGCGTTGCGATACGCCTTTATATTTTTAGCCAGTATTTCCCGAATATTTGTCATAAACAAACTATAATCTTAATTTAATAATCAGAGATGTATTGACCAATTATGTGATTTTATTTAGTATTACTATGTGATAGATAATAAGATATTTAAGATTGAAAAAAAATTAAAAGGAGGAATGTATGATCGATATTAATCAGAAATTATTTTCAGGCTTATTAATATTTGCAATATTTGCATTTATTTTTATTACCTGTTCAGAGGAAGAGGAAACAAAATGCCGGCATGATTGGATATGGGTAACAGATACCGAAGCCACGACAACAACGGAAGGTTTAGAAAGGGAAGACTGTTCTAAATGCGGTGTAAAAAGCGGAAAAACAAGACCAATCCCAATTATTTACACCCACAGTTTTCGATATGTAGTAACAACCCCAGCTACAACAGAATCGGAAGGTTTAGAAACATGGACTTGTTTGTCATGCGGAGTTACTACCGATGATACCAGAATTATACCTGCAGTCTGCACAGTGTATATCTCAGGCCATATGGGAAAAATAGAAGGGAGTGGTAGACAAATTATAGATTCTAGAAAAGCTTGTTATTGGAAATATGACGGAACAAATATTATAAGAATAGATCTTAGTAATGTTACTTCCGTTGCAACGGACATTATCACTGATGATTTAGGTAATGTTTACATCACAGGTTGGTATGAAACTGGAGGAACTTTTACATATATTTATGGTACGGGTAGCTATACTTCAAACATCAGAAAAGCCTGTTATTGGAAAGACAATGGAACGACTATTACAAGAACGGATCTGCCTGATGATGGATTTTTTGCAAGTTCAATCGCAATAGACTCTGGTATTATTTATATTGCTGGAAGAAGTTATAATTTCGAAGATCGTAGGTCTTTTTCATTATGTTATTGGAAAGATGACGGCTCAACTATTACAACAAAAACATTCCCTGGTGATGACGGTTTTTCTTATTTTTTTTATGAGCATCTTGGAAACAATGAAGACGTAATCTCTATCGCTGTAGACGATTCTGGCAATGTTTATATTACTTATAATTATACTTATGATTATTCTCAAGGGAGCAATAGAAGAGCTGCCTACTGGAAAGACGATGGAACAAATATTACTGAAATATTGTTAGATGACCTATGGGTATATGACATTGCTATATTTAATGGTGATGTCTATACTGTAGGCTATACCCAAGATAAATATAGTTATAGAAAAAACGGAATAAGAATGGTTTTTGAAGATTTTGATTCAGAAGATATCTACGAATCTGTTGCTATTGTAATAAATTCTGGCAATGTCTATGCACTAAGTAATTATGGATATATAGGCTACAGCGGACTTATAAGCCGTGGAAGCTTGACAGGGGCTAGACAAATGATCAGAGGTAATGGAGATTACACTAAAACTACTGATGTTGCAGTAAATTATAATCAATGGTATGTCGTAGGTTACGGAACTATCTATCCTCACTGGGGAGGAGGTAATTTTGGTGGTGATAAGGAAGCTTTTTTTTGGAATAATAATTTCAAAACTGAGTGGTATTATCCTAATCAACGAATAACACTTCCAAGTAACAGTGCATTCACCACGGCAACCGCAATCGCAATCGGCAGATGGTAATACGAGAGCGGAACAAAGATGTCAGGCACAAAAATTTCATAATACTGTTTTGTAAGATGAAATCAATTAAGGGGCTGTCCAAGAAAGTAGAATAAAAAATGAATTTCCATAAGGGAATTTAAATATGTCGGCGGCGACATTAAAGCCGCAAAGGAGTTTTTTCTATGAAAAAAAACGTAGTATTTATGATGGGGATGCTAATAATCGTTATTGCATTCGGATTTTCAGTTTTTGGATGTGCTTCCACCGGAAATAACAAAGCTGAACCAGGTGTTTTAACTATTACAGGTATTCCTGCAGAGTTTGAAGGAAAATATATTTCATTTTCTTTTGATATGGGAGCAAATTACAAACCGAAGCTTGAGGCCTCAGCTTCAGATCCGCGCGAGCTTTTTGTTGGACGAAAAACAGCTGCGGTTATCAAAGATAGTACAGCATCACTGATGATTTTTGAAGACAAACCATTTATTGGATTACAAGCATTTACAGGAAGTGTAACTATTCCTGTTGAACTATGTATAAGAGATACAGCAGATTCCATGCAGGCTGTAAGCACAGTTGGCAGGGATGTAATGCCTGACTTTATTTTTGATTCTGTTACATTTGAAAATGGTAATGCAGAAATAATATGGAATAACCCGATTATTCCCGGCGTTATAACCATTACCGGTATCCCAAGTCAATATCATGAAAAATCCGCAACAATTGTTATTGGGTTAAATCGATATAACCCATTTATTGCATCCGGAACACCGGGCCGAGGCGGTTATATGAGCAGTGATATTATTTATATTGGCGGTGTTATTGCGCAGGGAAATGTGACTGCAAAAATATATAAACAAGATCGAAATAACTATATGAATTATAATTTTTCAGGTACAAAGGATATTATTGTTGCTATTCCAAATGGCAAAGAGTCTTCTGCAATAGTTACAATAGGTGCAGATCCATCTTATGATTATTTTATATTTAGAGGTGTGCAAATTAATAATGGTGAAGCCGCTATTAATTTTAATCAAGGTTCTGTGCTTTAATTTATTAAATGGCGGTACTGCAAATGGCGGTGCCGCTTTACGGCGGATTATTTTAATAATATTCCATGGTTAACGGCGTAAAGACTGATACGCCGGCGGACGGGGAAGAGGTGATGAATTAGGGTATTCTGTTTGAGGAAACATGGTTTCCCGCGCTTCTCAACTTGACTATCTAAAATCAATGACGATATACTCATAACATGAATAAATATATACTAATATTTACTTTCTCATTTCTAAATGTCATCGCCTTGCTGTACGGTCAACATGATGGAACTGCTCTTGAAAATATTACTTCCGTAAGACGCGCACTTGATTATAACATTCGCGATTCTGTTGATAATTACGGAAACCTGTATATCAGGTATCACAGCTTTCTTCCTGCTGTTCTTACTTTTGTAAACAATGACGGTTCTGTTACTATATGTACTTCCGATGAAAGCGCGAAGAAAACCTATTTGTATGTATATTCCTCCAATCTTACGGAACAAAGAACTTTAGATTTTCAAAATGAACTGGGTTCTT
>Ga0209755_10009556_pt1 | contig 10245 bp, 6 predicted proteins | sample TergutCo191P1_FD_187301 | JGI IMG/M metagenome (GOLD analysis project Ga0209755, IMG submission 187301) | Cornitermes sp. P1 segment gut microbial communities from Petit-Saut dam, French Guiana - Co191P1 (SPAdes) (version 2) | ecosystem: Host-associated > Arthropoda: Insects > Digestive system >...
ATGCAGCTGGCAAAGCCACTAAACCTCAACAATTTCGCAATACAGATGAATTCAAAATTACCGTTTAGCACACACCAGACGATAACGAAGTCTTATATATGTTTTATGTAAGGGAGGAAGAGTTAAACATTTGCCCACAGGTCGCTTTATGAAATACAGTTTACGAAAGGGAGCAACCAGTGAAGTCGATTTGGTTCGACGCAGCGAGTCCAAGGACAATATTAAGTGGTGTCCGTTCGGTGAGCAAACCAGCTGTGATAATGATAATCGTATGATATATTATTCCGAGCAAGTGACTCGATGTATGCTGAATGCATTTTGTTCCATTGACTTAACCAGTGACGATCGCGAATTTGATAACAGTGGCGAAGAAATGATGAATAATTATGATGTTTGTACCGCGAATGCGATTGGACCCTACGAAGAAGGAAAAGTTGCAACACAGAACCGGCAACTGATGCATATAACTCTGTTGCGGATGAGACAACGGTTACCACAGATCAGCTACATGAAATGATAATGGATTTGGAAAATTTAACAACTAATCAGAAACAAGAATTTCCTGGCGGATTGATGAAACGCCAGGGAAACTTGGCAAAGAAACCCGGCAAGTGAAGGCCCACATATAATTTGTAGTGTGATACCATCATTCTAGTATGAACTATCAACCACCAGAGCGAAGATTAGAGGAGAATTCAATTAAAGGCTCTAAAACCTTACCTATAAGAAGAGAACTCTAGTGCGGAATGCAGCAAATGAAGTTATGGTTATGCAGTTAGGATCCTTAATGTTTGCAACATGACCTGAGCTTATGGTGTTTGCAAAATGTAGCCCCTTTCCCCTAGTGAACACAAACAGATACACATAGTGAGTGAATGCAATTATTGTATGAAAGTGTGTGATATAACCCATATACAGACAGGGAATTCGGACAACAAGGGAGTACAGGTAGTATTTACTGTACTCAACAGTTCAGTTTTCTGATGTAATTAAAAAAAGTTTATGATTATTGTGAAATTAACTATTTCTAAGTGTATACGAACATAGATCGAATTATTATTATTATTATTATTATTATTATTACTGTTCTTATTCTTGTTTCTATTTGTGTAGGTGTAATTAAATTTTGTGTTTTTTGCCTCATTGCTCATGGTCTTATTTGCACGTTGGTTAATCCTACAAGTATTCCAAGTTCCAAGTTGTGTTTTGGTAACATCTAATTACTGAAGGTCTTTTAACGAGTAGAATAGAATTATGAAAGATAAGCTAACACTGAAGGGTCAAATGCACTTTGGTTTGTAATTTGTGTCCTATGCTTGGTGTAATGTGAAAAGCACTGAATTTAATTTTAACAGCATACTACGTAACTTCCAAATTTGTATTAAACGGGAGATGTTGTTACCGACGATCCTGGTTCGAAACCAGATCAGAGACATGCTCGGCGGAGAGACAGACAAAATTACATTCGGAAAATAAAGTATAAATTTAGGACTTCTAGCAATAAGAAATTCACTTTGTGTGCAATATATTGGTTCATTGGGAGTGTGCTGATTCCGAGGTTGTTGTAAATTTTATGACAGTGTTTGTCGTACGAACGGATTCGGCCTGCTCTTAACTAAGAATTGGGACAGAATCGCCGCTCTGACCCCCTGTAAACTCAAACATTCTCTGAAGATTTCGGCATAGGTCAATCGGACAGCTGTTTTATGATTGTTCAGAGATGTGGCCGTGAGGATAGCCCAAACTGGGTTCGGAGACAATTCTTGCCTGACACCCGTGCGAGCAAGTTGAAAGGGAAATACGGGACGATAACAAAGAGGTGTACATTTTTAATGAAATTTCTAACAATGCCGCACACACCATTTGATTGTGAACTTACAAAAATTGAGGTAACTGTGAGAATAAACATGAAGTGGCCTAACCTCGACTATCTTCTTTTTATAAAGTCGGTAGACACTCAACTTTTTCTGTGACAACCAAACGTTATATTCCATGGGTTGAGTCTGTATTCCTTACAGAGATTTAGCCCGTTATAATGTAGGGGCCGCGGATGTCGCGTTATGGATGCTTTTCAGATGGAAACATTTCATATTTTTACACGCCATCCAATATGATAGAGTTTCTAATCTGGGCAGTGGTAATTTGTAGTTACACGGAAGCCTGAAATCTCGAGATATTCAACCTCGTGTTGGTGGTCCGTGGTGTAATTTAGGTAACTAATGGCACTTCATGCTTTTATCCGTGCGAAAAAGCGTTGGTTGTATACATGTGCGTAATGTTCCTGTCACTTCCCGTTGTAAAAATAATACTGCAGTAATGTATTGGGAAATGATGGAATAATTGGTTACATATTGTTATGTTCTATGACTCTTTCTGACAATTTAATACTGCATCTGAGGTTAGCCAATAACGTCGCCACTATGGTTCTAAATGGTGGTAACAATGAAGGTTAATTTGGCATACTTAACATTGAAGTGAATTGCAGCTAACAGCTCAATACAAGTCGTTGAAGTACCGAGAGTTTCATATTCCGTGTATATAGTAACCGAAATCATTACATAGAACTATAGGCAGCTTTCATTATGCAGTGTAAATTCAAGACCGCATAGAGGAAGATGTGTAGTTGAGTTTACGTATTTTGGATATCAAAAAGAATTTACCAACTCGCTTCTCTTAGCGTTTTGAACAGGACGAACATTTTTATGTCGGTCTGTCAGAATCAGATTTATTACCCAAACGAATGACTGCTGTGGGTGATATTAGATTTCTAGCCCATAGGTTGAGGTAGGAAATAGAATAACGCACACCACAGCAAGGTTCAGCCGAGACAGTGGGGCATAGCTAATAAAATCACATGTACAGTGTTAGTGAAGAGGAAATCTCAGATTTAGGTGTTATGCCCTGGAAGAATTTCACTACGAGTAATATGTGACAGAGCTTTTCTTGATGATACAACTTAAATTGGTAGATAATTGACAGAAGTATACTTGACCAAAATAATTAGATTTATATAATGTTGCATAGGTTGTCAGTAACAACTAAATTATCCTTTATGCCACTGAAAGAGAAGTAGGGCATTCTTGAAATGTTGACAATGTCAAGCACTTAATAGAATGAATTAGTAAAGAAATGGAAGAGACAGAGAGAAGCCAGAGTATCAGTTATTATGGTATATGAAACCTAAATAATTTGCTGCATATGTGCAGGAATAGGCAGTGAAAGGAATTTTCTTTGTTATATTTAGCACAAAAGTAAAAGTGAGTAACTGTATGAGAAGTTAGTTAATTGCACACCTTTAAGGGCCAGTATGTTTGAGCAACTGTGTATGTTATAATGTAAGTTCCTATTAAAAGTGAAGTTGTTAGTAATATGTTAATACAGCAGAGAACAGCTGAAGCTAAACTGATCAAGATTATCATAGAAGAATTTGTACATGATCTAACATTTGGTGGTTTTAGAAGAAATGCACTAGTACTCATATTATGAGAGCAACAACAATATTTTTAACATATCCTAAATTAATGGCAGTTAGGAACCTAAAATGAAAATTACATCCATATTTGCAGCTTCTTTATCTCTGGTGTCACTAGTGCAGTATGGGTGCTGGATGAAAAGAAACTGTACTCGTTACCAGAGAAGGAATGCCAAATTCAGGACCTGAGTAAGAGGTTGGGTAGGATACGAGAGGGTAGGGTTCAGAGAGGTAGGAAAGCTATGTTCTTTTTCCCACAAAGAAAATCCTTGTGATGATATGTTGAAATGAGTGAAGGTGTTACATAAGGGAATGGTTGCCGCATTACTTGTTGGTGTCATACTTTATACAAAGTATGCATGTTATGAATAATGTTTTCATACAGATTTTTTGTGGCTTGGTGATGTAATTTTTGGAGTTGAGAGTAAATCTTTAAATGTTAACATATTTTCAATAACTACAGCAGTATTATTCTCAAAGCTGAAAGATATTTCTTAATTTTAGGCTATCTTTCTGGGAAATCTGAATCAAACTCAACTTTGATTGATGCTACTGTTTGGTTGCTGAATAGGAAACACATTGCACATTTTATACATTGGTACTTTATGGAGTATAAAATGTTGTGTTGTGGTCTTTGTTTTGAATAATTTAGTTTTACTACATTTTTACAGCATGCAGGATGAATCAGTATGATGGGTCTTGAAATCAACAGATGAGCTTGCTCATTGGGTTGATAGGACTGTGTTATGCAGTGTTATATTTCCCACATTATGATCACAGTAATATATTTCCCCTGCCATATTTTGGTTTAACACTTTTTTTTTAATTGAAGGACTTAAGGCAATGCTAGTATGGATTAATGAGCTGTGTCCAATCATTTCATGTGGAACAGAACAGAAGGCAAAGAGACTGTCCAGTGACTAGGTGCAGCTCTTTCTGATGAATCCAATGAAGGAGATGCTTCGTCTCTTTTTCACTTGAGAATGCAAATGTGCTGTTTACCTGAAATGTAGTGTTTTGTTCAGAAAACCAAATGATGCACATAAACCCAGTAACTGTAAGTGTACTCTGTGTTTGTGGATTGAGTATGAGTTGTGTGTGTTTGCTGTATCACTGTGCTCTTATTGTACCAGGTTAAGAACCATTCAAATTTTTTCTCTTAATTTAACTACAGTTTTTGGTGGCATGCAATAAAAGCTTCAACATCATGAAATGTAGCCATTTCACATGTTAGGGTCAGTGCTTATGGCATTAGGATTATAGATTAAGAACCAGTTACCAAATTTCTCTGTTTGTTGCTGTGTTGTTCACGTAGTTTGAATATGAAATTTTTATTCTAGATGAATGAAGATAGTAATTTGCAGCAGTGTGCACAGCACGTGTACTTTTGAGACAAGTCATTAGCATAATTTTGTCCAAATCTCTATTGAAGCACAAAATAAGATACTATTTGATACTTAATATTGATTACTTTCAGGTTAGGTCTTTGTGAAACTATTGTGAATTTGTTGTAAGTGTAATAAAATGTGATGCAGACTGAATTTTGTGGTGTGAACAGTGCAACTCGTAGGATGTTACGATTCAGTGTTACATTGTAGTGGAATAGAATATAAATATGAAGTTGTCAATTCACTTTCAGAAAAATACAAAACTTACGATGGCAGGTATAACCTGTAGCAATGGCAGTTCTGACTCTGCACACCCAAAATGGAAGCAGATTTCAGGAACCATCAAGGGTGGACTGGTCCTACCTGATAAAGTCATAAGAACTGCATCTGATGGCCGAAAGGGTGAACGTTTATTGAGCACAGAAATTCCCATTCCAACAAGATCATTAGTTGCCAGCACCTATATAAATAGCAGCAATAAAAGAAATATCAGTATGAAAACTGTCAGTACACCTTCAAAGCGCATTTGTAGTAATTCAACAGCTGGAGGTACATATTGCATTGCACGATGGTGTGGTAACAATGCAAAGAAAACCCCTGGTATTTCTTTATTTAGAATACCAAAGGATCCAGACAGGTGAGTGTCTTTCCCTATGAAGCACTGTGCAACACAGGCACCACTATGTCAAATGTTGCTGAAAGTTACAGTAAGCGAACAGTATGTCTGGTATCAAAATAAACTAGTTGCTGGGAACAGTACTTTGAAATGTTTTTATACTTGATGAGTACTTGGGAAGATATTATACAATCTAAACCTATGAAATGCACATTTTCTAAATTAATATTTTAATTTTTGATGTCTTCTACATGTTTTGAACTTGAGGGTTCATCTTCAGGAAGACAGTTTTATCGAACATACTTTTCTGCCTACTAGACTGATTATGCTGATGTATGTAAAAGTACCATACCATAACTGCATATACAGCTGTCTTCCAAAGATGAACCCTTGGGTTCAAAACATATAGAAGACATCAAAAATTAAAATACTGACTTAGGAATTGTGCATTTCTTTGTTCTGTATTGTATATTTTTTTAAATGTTTTCCGTCCCAAAGTGTTATAACATACAAATACAGTGTGTCAGTCAATAATACATTTTATTTTATATACATTAAAAATAGTATATTGTCAGGGCAATATGTTTCAACCTTTATTAGGTAATCTTCAGGCCCTCTGAGAAAACAGATCCAAGAGCTATCTGTATTTCATTGCATTGTAAGGTCCCAAATGCTTACAGATTGTGTTACAGGAATGTAAAATACATATGGAGCCTTTCATTTCCTTCATGAGATTAACACTAGAAGGTTAAAGTATCCATGCTACAGATCTGAGCTCTGTATACCATGTTTAGGTAGGTTCAGCAGTGTTGGGTTATAGGCATCAATGTATGGAATTTTATTCTGGATTGACCAAGACACAGTACAGAAAATGTTAATGGGAATGAAAGACTCCATTGTGTAACCCAAGGCCCCATTATGAATGGAGTTCTAACTGATCAATAGCAATTTAGTTTCTCTGTGCACTAATAGTGTTGTAGGTAAGTTTTCAGTTTGTTAGTCCACCACCCTTGTACATGCTGATCAATTTAGCGAATTCATAGAGAAATTGTCATTTGATACTGGACATTCAGGGAAATAATGTAATATGAGAACCTGATGTATGGTGAAGTTTTCTTGGGCAGAGCTGCATCAGGATATGAAGGTATTTTTGATGTTTCAGGCATTATGTCCCCATCTTCAGGATGTACTGTGCCAGCACACCCTGAAATTGGGGATGTAATTAGTTACTGAAATGTTGGAAGAGCTTCACATCGTGACACAGCTTTCTGCCCGAGAAAATTTCATTGAATTATGTTGCTGTGAAAGCTTCAAGACTTATAGAACCTAAAATAGTTCAGAAAGGGGACGGGCCAACACTTGATTCTTCAGAGAAACACCAGAATTGTTTATTTTGACAGCATTATCAGAAAGCTGTGGAGCACATCACCCTTCAGGAATTCAGGATTTTATGCATGGAAGCATAATTGATAAAGGCAACTGGAATGTGCAGCCAACCTTTACGGGTAACAGTAAAGAAATATGACTGTCACTACTCTATGCTGATACAGCAGTCTCTAAATATTGAGTTTTAAGGTAGCAGTTTCCAGCTGTTTACTGTAACAGAATTGATTTTTAATTTATTTTTAAGTGTTCTTTAGCAGCATTGTCAACTGCAAAATTTTATAGTGACGGTGGTGGTAGGTAAACACAAGCTTGGAACACTGGTGGATGATAATGATGGGAAAACAGACGTACTAAGAGAAAAAGTTGGCCCATTGCCACTAGGTCCACCTCAAATCTCACATGGAGTGGCCTGTTATTGACCCTAGCTCTCCATCACAAGAGGCTGCTGACTGACTACCTTAACTGTGATACAGCCTACATCCAGTAATGTTTTATGTATTTTTAAACTTGCAAAAGGGTGACCCCCCCCCATCTTTGAATGAGAACAGAAATAGGAAAAAGTCTTATATTACAATCAGTATGTTTGAATGTACTGAGATTATCTTTCCCTCTTGTGCAGTTTATATTACTTTCTAAACTTTGAAAGAGGTAATTTCAGCTATCTGAAATGTCAGTTAACTTGGAAACTACTGTTCTTATTGTCACAGTGCAGTGCATATTTTGACTAAGTTAATGGATTTATCTGTCTGAGGGCAGAATATCTTTCCCCCTCCAAAATGAAAAAAAATAAATCCTCCTACAAAGAACATTGCTTTGTATATCACAGTTCACAATTGTGTCACAAAAATGAGTAATTAATTTTGGAAAAAAATATTTCCTTCTACAAAGAACATTTCTGTGTATATCACAGTTAACAATTCTATGTCACAAAAATGAGTAATTAATTTCTTGCTGGATGTACAGAGCACTCTTATGGTTGACTAATGCTGAACGTGAAGATCTGAAAATCCTGAGTATGGAGGTTCTACATACGAAGTATTTATGTATGGAACATTTCAATGAAGACATGTTCATGAACAGTTACAAGAAGAAACTTGTATGGAATGCCTTGCCAACACATTTTCCAAAACCTGATTATGCATTCAGAAAAGAATCTAAAAATAGTGCACATCACAGGCAACAGAAATGCAGTAAGTCACAGTACTTGGAGAATTGTTAATCAAGGATGATCTGCCTAATTTAGGGATCACAAATTTGTATAGGGTGTAGGTCACATTGATAATTTTGAAATTTAAGGCACATCACTTTGAGCATAAAGGAGGGTAAATTTTATCATTACATAAAAGCACACTATCAAGAATACTGCATGTTTTTAATAAAATCAAAACATACTGTAAGTATTATGTTCTGAACTTTGTCACATTGTTATCTGTTTCTGCTGATGTATGCTGCATGTTAACCACCCAGGGATAGCCAACATTTTTGAGCCTTTGTAGGTCATGATGAAAAATACTGTAAATAGGAAAAAATCCATGGATACTGAGCCATACTGTGAATAAAACTGGTGAGAGGGCTATATAATATGAATTGGCGAGTCACAGGCAGTCCTCGAGTCTGAGACTTGAATTGTAGTTCTTGGCCTAATCTGCCACGTGAGTTCTTCTATTAAATTTTCAGAACAATAGAATGTATTTGTTAAATGACTGACACGTCTTACTGGCCTTTAATGGATCACTGTAATAGCACTGGAGCACTAGGTGACTGAACACAATGGCTGTAATCAATGTGACAGAGCTGGGATATTTTTTTCTGTAACTGTAAACCATATACAACTTGAACTTTGATCAACAGACAATTTTAAATTAAGTTGTAAAACATAGTAAATTGTCAGTACCTAGTAATAACTCCTAAATAGTTACAGGATGGCTAATAAATTGTGAATGTCTGCATGCATGTTGCCTGTACATGCCACTGTAGATGTGTGAGCTTGACTACATTCAGTCATTGACATATTTTGTCACTTAGTAATAATCCAATGGTATTGCCTTTCAGACATTCCACAAACAGCTAAATGCATAGGACTGTCAAAGTTACATCAACCAACAAAAAGACGGCCACTCAAACCAAAACCATTGTAAGAATTTAATATAATATTTATCTCACATTAATAGGCAGTAATATGCAGAAAATGAATGAAACAGAAGAAGGTGTACTGCATAACATTAAGCCAGAATACTTGTGCATGATGTGAACTTAATCTGAACGTAAAGTAGGCCTCAGTGCAATGGGATTCCTCTAAAACAAAATTATTCACATGTGTCAGAATCCACATAACAGTTTAAATGTATCAAAGTTTTTTATTCACCAACTAATGCACAAGTGATTGACTTAAAAACATATTAAAATTTGCATTAAAATAGCTCCACCTTGTTTTGGTGCAGTCTCACCATCTTCAGGGAGTGCACTATGCTTGTTAAAGTTACACTTGTTAAAATAGTCAGTTATGATACATCGGTGTGTGATTAATTCAGTGGTGATGTGGCTGCATATATTAGTGGGTCTGTAATGAATAATAGTGTGTCAAGTACTGAAATAATAGGATTTTCCAAAACAAAATGAATGTAAATTTTAATATTGTTTTTAAGACAATCACTTGTGCATTAGATGGTGAATAAAAACTTTGATAATATCAAGATGTATGGTATGAATGTAAAAGAAAAAAAAGTTCAAACCTAGTTTTGCACCATTTAAAAATAAATCGTAAATAAATGTGTGCCTGTTATGATATGTGTTTGTTCATAATTCATGAGTGGGCCATATGCTGGATTGAAAGTTCATGTTGTTAATAAATTCCATATGGTATGAGTCAAATCACAGTGACAAGGCTACAAGCTGGATGACCCAACATATTGGGATTTGATTGCCAGCAGGGACAAATGGGCAAGATATGTTTTCATATTCTCCAAAGCATCAAAGACACTGTGTGGGCCAACCACACAGTGTCCTGTTCAGAAGGTACCAGAAGCTGTTTGCCTAGAATGACAGTCAGGATGTGGAGTTAAACATTCACCTTTCTCTGATGCCAGTGTTAGGAATGTATGTGGTGCTCTTCCTCCGCCCCATGGGTCTTCATGGCTTGGTGTTTAATTAAACACAAAGATGAATTTACCTTTACAAATATGGATAAAGAACTTAAAAAGAGTGATTTTTCCAGGGTTAACAAATCTGGGTTATGTGCATGAAAGACAGTCCAAACAAATCACAGTAGTTCTGAAATGTTTGCAAATTTGAGATGAAGCTGTAGGTAACTGTGTATGGAGCATGGATGTTTGAGTAGAGCTGTAACTGTGTATTGAGCATGAATGTTTGAGTAGAGAGCAATG
>Ga0209755_10009557_pt1 | contig 10245 bp, 8 predicted proteins | sample TergutCo191P1_FD_187301 | JGI IMG/M metagenome (GOLD analysis project Ga0209755, IMG submission 187301) | Cornitermes sp. P1 segment gut microbial communities from Petit-Saut dam, French Guiana - Co191P1 (SPAdes) (version 2) | ecosystem: Host-associated > Arthropoda: Insects > Digestive system >...
TGAACACCACTTATTGTATTTTCAAGAGTAAAGCAGCTGAATTGCATTCATTTCACATGTGTTTGATAGAGTCGGCAGCACCATCTGAGGGTACAGAATGAGGTCAGACTTGCTATTGCAGTAATCAGTGGCATTTGGTATGGAAGGAAAAATGTCCAGCATTCAAGTCAAAGAGTTAATTCACAAACAGACTGCTACACATTATTTTGTCATATCTGAAGGTAAGTTGTAGTACAGATTTTTGTGTGTGTGTGTGTGTGTGTGTGGGGGGGGGGGGGGGGAAGAGCGTGTCTAAAGGTAAAGTTCACCCCAATAACAGGCCACGAAGGCCCATAGGGGGAGTAGAGGTATAGCTGTACTCTTTCTTTAACCTTGGCGCTAGATGGGGTGGGTGGTCAACACCAAGCCCCAGCCACTACCCCTGGGAAAGACCTGGTACCCATTGTATAGGAGACTGGGTGGGCCCCAGGGCCAGTCTGGAGAGTTGCAGAAAATCTGGCCCCCACCAAGATTCAAACCCCCAGACCGTCCAGCCCGTAGCACGTTGTTATACCGACTGTGCTATCCTGGCCCACAAGATAAGACTGTGTATCCACAAAAAATTAAATGCTGTAATTTAATCCCAACATTCTCCAGATTCCAACCTGCAATGAATTCTGGCAACAAAGGGTTAAGACAAATCCCATGGAAGAATGAAGCAAGTGCGTATTATACATCAGCACTTCCTTAGAAGCACAGAGCACTCAAAGGGTTATGCCAGTAGGTGTAATATTACTGAAAACTCCATGTTACCATGACAGTTGCCTTTTTTGTGAAAAAGTCTTTTTCAGTTATCTTGTACCTTCTTGCTATAGGTTCCTATGTCTCGTGTATGTTCTTTAATCACGTTCTGCCTGTCTATCTGCATGTTCGTACAGAAGTTATAAAATACTGTAATTATTTTTGGTCAGAGGATGCGTAACATGATGATTTAAGTCTTCGGGGATCTTATGCCATGTTGATTGGGTAACCAAATAACTGACTTTGCGTAACATCCCAGAAGACTTGATTCTTCAGGAACATAGCCCTGAGAACATAAATCTCATGTTGTGTTCCTGCTGTCTGCCATGATACACATTTCAGAAACTCAGGGGAACTTTTTAAAATTTCTTAGCTCATGCGCAGGAAATAGTGACAAGTAAACAGTCTGTCTTGTTATCACTGTCACATTTGGTAAGCTGAATTTACAATTAGTGACATGCAGTTAAGCCCCAGAATTTCTGTGCTGGGCTCGTATACATACATTCACATGATTGAATGCTAGTTGAGTCTTAATTTTTTATTGCTTTACACTGTAAATATGTTTCATTACCAGCTTCTTTCTTAATTATGTACCACTTTTATTTACATTAAGCACTTCTCATATAAAATCTCTCTGTCCCACACTGTTCCCATATTTGTAATGTCAACTTGATATTTTGTACATTTGTGAGTCTTTATTTCTGATATCTACCATATTTTACAGGACAGTTCTGTTGGCTCATTAGTTACTGTCTCAACACCAAAAGCTACATATCCATTTCATACAGCTGCCATCTTGTTGTTTCATGTTCTACAACAGAAGTTCCACCTTTTCTGCCTCTGAATACATTTTAATTACCTTAACATCATTACTGGGCATTGCAATAAAAGGTACTAGTGTAGCTGCCTCATTGTGTTTGTACACCTGTCACATCACTGACTTCACAAAATTAAACATTATGAATCTCGGTAACCTCCAGTGGCACGAAATTCATACTGAATTTTATGAAATTTGTTCATCTAGTTCCAAAACTGAAATAGAGGGACATGCATATAATACTGTTACCTCCTCAGCGTATCTCCATCCTACCAGAGGAGAGTTACACACAAGACGTATTTTTTATGTTCATGTTGTAAATACATTCGTTGCTTCCAACATGTTGGCTATGTAGCTTATATATTTCTTTGTTTAAAATTTCTCTAAAGGATTGACATCACACTGTCACTTGTAAAATACACTGAAACCCTCTTAAGACTTTGGAAAAATTAAATAAATCGGGTTTATTAAGTGGGAAAACATTGTGTAATGAACCTGACCTTTCCTCTATTAAAATATTATTCCATATAAAGTCTGCATTCAATGATACATTTGCACCAGCAAATGACATTTTAATTCTTCTATAGTGATTTTGACACATTCTTACAAGCAACCAATTAATGGCCTGCTTAAATTCAGATTCTACATTACTATATTTTGCCACTCTCACCTTTTTCCATCTCATCTGTTCACTTATGGACTGTCTCCAATATAGCAAGTTGACATAGAAATGGCATGTAGTGTGGTGATTTTTTTAACATTTTAAGTAGCAACCACCTTGTTTATTCATCTTGAATGACAACAGCCTACATTTTGTAACGGCTAGTGATGTGTTACACATGCTCGTAAAGACAAACATACACACATACGTGTGTTATTTAGAACATGTAGGTTGGGAACAAATTTAACCAATGACAACTTGCAGAAATTAAGATTCTGCTGAGAAAAACATATTAAAGCAGTAACAGAACTTGTGTTGAGAACTTTTTGTGCTCCTTGGGCAAGAAATCCTTTCAGGCAGAAACATAAGAAGGGCAGTGTCTATGTTAATGTCATGGGGGCCTTAAATCATGCTAACACGTTCGGTGAGCAGACTTCTTAAATGGGCTTATCTGAAGCTGGTTTCACTTTATTCTGAATGATTACTTATGTGTATAAAGTGATACAGTCTGTGACGGAACTTGTGGCAAATGTATAGTTCACTGCTGTACATTATTGTCTGTATCAGTTTTGATGCTATGAGAATGTTAGTAATAGCAATAATCATTAGTGCACAGAGAACAGAGAGATTTTTTTTGCAGTATTTAAATAAACATTCTGTATAAAAAGACACAAACCACAACAAGATCGATATTCTGTATACCAAATGTCTATACAATGTGATAGTTAATAATGAGCCCTATGTAAAGTAGGGGTGTTGTTTATAATACAGACCAAAATGGATTTCATATAGTCCTTAAATCCCAGTACCAACTTTAACTGAACTTCTGTCACAAATATGACAAACACTGCAGTCCTCTGAGCAGAATGAATATACAATCATGCGTCACTTAATACATTCTGAGAAATGTGTTGTAATGCGATTTCGTTGTGCGAACATCATAAAAGAGTGTACTTACACAAATCTAGATAGTACAGCCTATTGCTCCTAGGCCACAGACCTGTACGGCATGTTACTGTACTGAATACCGTATGCAATTGTAACACAATGGTAAGTATTATAATATTATGAGACCACTGTCATATATGTGGTCTGTTGTTGACCAAAACGTTTTGCAGTGCATGACTGTACACTGATGTGCATGAGAGAGCTAATGATACATACTTATTAACAATCTGCATGTTTTGTGGTAGGTGCTATGCAGTATGGGCATTCTATTACCTGCTTATGAGACTTACAGAAACACTGTTGTCATATCTTTGTGACATTTGCAAAAGTATGCTTTGTGCTGACTTTCACCATAGGCCTCATACATTATTCTTTAGAATCGAATAACAGACCTGCTCTGTGATGTCAGAAAGTGTATGGGGAGACCTGCTGCTCAAGTGGTTACTGTATGCAGTTAGAGCTGCCATTAGACAGTGTAAGTGAAAAGTTTATGGTGGACAGGTTTCCTCTCACTTACATGGAAGATGCATTCCATTGCATTACCCAGAGTGGCACACAACATGCAGGCTTTACTTTTTTTTTTGTTTTTGTTATTTTTGCTACCCGTAAGTTTTGCTGCCTTTAGCATTTAACTTTCTTCAGTCAGATTTAATAAATTCATTTTAGCCATTTAGGAATAATTTTTCTTTCTTATTTGACAAATTAATCACACAAAATTGGATCAACTCAAAATCTGTGGAGGTCACAGAATACCATGTCCAGTGGCGGAGCTCTGACTGTCATTCCTTGAAACGAATCTGCATGTAGTTTGAGTTGCCTGGTTCAAGTGCATATCCCAGTCTGGTGTAGAATGGGATCATGATGTCCTTACAGTCAAGCGTGACCTTGTAGCAGTTCAGGTGTTGGGCAAGCAGTGTGGCAGTCATGATGATCCTGTAACAGTCCCCTCATGTACTGTGCGTGATGTTTCTCCCATTCTACCCAAACCCGAAAGCACTATTGACAGTACTCACAATTTGCCAAGCTGCTTGCCACGATAGTCATCGCTTACCACCACATCCTCCAGGCGTCCCCTCTGTAAACAGCAGTTTGTTTGCAAGTTACAAAACGGAAAACCTAACTGGTAACACCCAGCTAGTTCCCATTCGTGCATGCTCTGCATTTTAATATCCTCACACCTCCTCAGGGTTGTCAATGACTGTTTTTCTAGGACCTTCAACACCAAAATTCTGTTTGCATTGACTTCCCCCCATCTGATCTGTTTTCAGTCATAATAATGTGCAAGCTGTACAAGTTGTACCATCATGCACTTCCCAGTCGCTTCATTCCTGAAGGGTCCCGAGTGCTCAGTGAAGTTCCTCAGCTTACATTATTTTGCAAAATAAATAGGACAGTACATAGCACATTTTGGAATAAACAGTATGAAAATGTTGTTCTTAATAATCAGTGTACATTTACATTTTGACCTTAATGGAAGTTCTAATTCTCTGTTGTGCTCATACAGGATGTGTCTGAAAAGTTTTAGGACAAGAATGTGAAAAATCAAAACATGCAGAACTTAAAAAAATACTGCTGTTCTTCAATAACATTCAGTAACACTCACGCTAGATTTATATACTTGCTTGCATGTTCATACAAATTTTTTTTGTCCCTTCCAGGAAGGCTTCTTTTTGGAATGCTGTTCATTTCCTTTGTAACTGCATCTCAAATCCATTATGGACTGGAAATGCCAAACTTTCAAGGCAGTTGTGAGTTTGGGGATGAGAAAATAGTCTGCAGGTGAGTAGGGTGGGTGATGAGGCATAGAAATTTCCCTCCAAGATAAAAACTGCTTCACAGACACAGTGTTATGTGATACTGCACTGTTGTGCAACAAGAACCAGTCTTTCATCTGGAACAGGGTGGGCCTCACTTGACTCATTCCTTTTAAGAGTTGTTCTTTAATGTCTTTGTAATATGACACATTCACAGTTTGGCTCTCTGGAAGGAATTCTTGGTGGATGATAACCATCTCTGTCAAAAAAATGACAAGTGTTTTTTTTCCCACCCTCTCACAATTGAGTAAACAAATGGTGTGTGCATTCTGAATCATTTGCAGTGTTTCTGGAGCACTTCCACTGGCTTTCATGCAAAAATTATTTGCCCATAATTAGTTACAATGCACATGAAATTAATTTACAAAGATTACAACTCATCAATGGCTAAACAAAGACTGATGAAACTTGGCCACGTAGTAGTCAGAGGTTGATACTGAATAGTCCCAATGTTGCGTGACAGAGGGCACTCATTATTATGATAATGTCCTAATACTCTTCAGTTAGTGGCCATTTTCTTTGATAGACTGTATATTAATTGGTGCATGAATCTTCTTTGTATTGAAAAAATTTAAGATTATGAAATATTACAAAAACCAACAGGTATCTGTTGAACACAACATATATTTTGTTATGAAGAACCAACAGCTACAAGTTTCAGCTTTTAAATAAGCTCTGATCAGGCTGTACAAAATTTAGATGGTATAGAGTACAGCAACTTGGCAGTACAAAGTATACATGCCCAAAACATATTTTCATTACATTATTTATTCCTGTTGCAGATGTTCCATATTATAATAGTACTGTGTGACCCTCTTACATAACACATGGATTCCTAGACTGACACCTCACAATGCACATCACAGCACAATCCCCTTAGACTTTACATACACATATATCTGACCCTTGCCGAAATGTTGAATGATTTTATTCTAATATCTGTATAGGCATGCAGCTAATTTCCCAGACAATGACACATCATTTTCTTGTGACTGTTTTACAAAATGTTTTTATAACAATTTTATAACATTTATGAATACTCAATATGAAACTTTTGAGATCTGTCTTGAATAATGTGACTTGCATTGTTGTGTATTACACCTGCTTGTAAATCTTGTACAGCCTGATGATTGTTTAGTTAAAAGCTGAAATATGTGGCTGCTGATACCCTGTAACAGATATGGTATATGTCATGTCTGAAAGATACATACAGTTCTTACATAATTAGCATAAAGGGATGAGTCATGGTAAGGTAATATTAGAAACCTGCTGTTGGAAGAGCAGGGATGTAAGCACAGAGCTTACCAGTGCACACTCATGGATGAACTTCTGTTCAACAACCAGCGTAGCAGAGCCCACAATCTGACCAGTCAATGTGTCTTCTATTACCGTTACATAGTATGTGTTTGGACACGCCTTCATTGTTGTGTACCGTCCTGGAAGCACACCGCATGAACTGTAGTGTCTGTCTAGCATGATTACTGTGGGACAAGTTACTTCGGTCAGTGACAAGAATCATCCCACACCACTACGGCTTACATAAACATTACACTGTTTAGTGCAGCATAAAATACTGTCTCTGCCAGAAATGCATGCTTAGCTATTTATTACATTAATTCTTTTAGTTTCTATTTGACCTTTATAATGTGCTCACATTCGAGTACAACCAGGTAATCAGTGGACAGCATGAACCAGCACACCCCTCAGATGATTGAATGGGTAACAAAATTGCGATAAAATGCTTTAGCCACTGATAAAACTCTGTTCATCTAAGAACTAACGAATCAGAAGCTCACACTGGCTAGAAATACCCTGAAATAAACTGTTCTCTGCAGTAAATTGTTGCTGCTGCTTATATTTTTCACCATGAACAGGAAAGAGTCTTGAAATAAGAGCAAAACCCCAACTTTTTACAGCCTGGCAGAACCAAGTACAGTTACAACCTTGAGAGAAGCAACTTCCTCATTCCATTACTACATACTCGTGAACTGATCCCTGGAGACATCACCGACCTTGGTCAGCTGGCCCAGCAACTGCACATAACCTGAAACATATGTAAATATGTCACTTTTCATGCATTTTTTTTTAATTTCATTGTTTATGTATTTTGTTATTTTCTCCCTATAGCTCACTGAGTGTTCTCAAAAGGTTATGTTTGGAATGGGTGGCTAAATAATTAGTTCTATTCACAGCATGGTGGGCTTTTTGTTACCTACCCACCCCAGCCCAGTCTGGTGCCCATCCAGCTTCCTGTGCAGTGGGTACCAGGGGGCTGTATGCCAACAGATACAGCAACTGAGCCATGTAACTGACCACTGACCTCAATCTGTGCCACAGGTTCAGACAAAATGGGGGCTGGCCTCACTGCGTTATATCTTCACAACATGCTTAATTAACCACAGACAAGCTGACATTGTACCATTGGCAGGTATGCAGCATGGAGATAAAGCATGGTGCTGGACAGAGGTTTGCAGGGTGGTTAATGCTCATAGCACTGTATTTTCCATTACAAATTAATTAGATGCTGGATGGACCATACAGTATTTCTGAATGTGACAGTGGCCTATACAGTAAGGATATAGGAGCAGATGTGAGTTCTGTTCTCAGGAGATTCTCCTGAAAGTAATGTTAACCCCTGCAGCCGGGACTAACCATTATGAAGATGACTACTGTATACATGTATTATCTGCATGCTTATCTGCTGCAGCTTGTAGCACATCAATGTAGTTGATACAAACATAAAGAACCATTGCTAATGTGGACCAGGATCAGCATTTCAACAGTCTGTAAGATTTAAACACCTGGATAATATGATGTCACAAAACATATTGTCCTCAACTGTACAACTGTGTGAGTAAGAAGCCAGTACTGACAATATAAGTGATTAAACCTTCATGCTTGTCTGATGTACATGTGTGCATTTGTGAACAGCTTACCCTATTGGCAGTTCAACATACACGTCGCACTCCCTGCGGCAATGTTGAAAAACTGCAATTATACGCACACTGTTGAGGTTCAGTGGTTTCTAGGCATAGCACTCAATGTCTGTATGGTTCAGTTTCTCTGATACCTGTAATTCTCTGTGGAAACCACTTCAATATTCACTGTAAATGACATGAATCAACAAACAAAATTCGGAAGACTTTTACACAACACAGAATGCACATGTGCAACATTATGTGGACCTGACTCATATTTGGGTTTTGAAGCGGTTGCTGGATGTTCACTAACATCTAGTGAAGACTGTAAAGTCCCTGATTCACAGCATACACGGTGCTTGAAAAAACATCTTGTATAGTAAGCACAGGGCAGCCTACAGACACACCACCAATTATCACCACCACCACTTTATTTGGATGGTGCTGAAACACACACAAACACTTCTAACCCACAGAAATTTACCACTAATAATTTTATCTGTATTGTATATTTTAACATATATTGTGAATCACATATTTAAAAGTTAATATTTTATAAATGTACACAGGCTTGGCTGTCTTTGCCATATACACTTCGAAAAAAATGCCTTCCTGAAGATGGGCAAAAAAGGTGACCAAAACATGTAGGAGGCTTACAATGAATATAATGTAACACATACATTTTCATATGCACCTGTAAAATCAGTGCATGGTCATGAAATATTTAAAATCTCTTTTACTGTTTTAGTATGTGTGTTGTGGACATTCTAGTGTTTTAACTTAAATTTTAATGTGTGTACCAGTGTGTGACAGTTTTTACCCATGTACCATGCAACAGCCCTTTTTGAAGGCGTTACATTAGCGACCGAGTGGACTTCCTGATAATGGCACCCATGATGTCCCAAAACATACAGGGGACTGACCAACATCTGACATATATACATTTTGGTGCTTGTACAGTTGGTTTCATAAATTAATAAACAAAATTTAGCTCAAGATGGTGGCTGGTCCTATGGGTGCACAAGTTACAAGTGCAGATATAAGCAGACTTTCAGTGGAAAGAGATGACAGCAGTAGTGATAGTGGTACAGATTGTGCACTGGAAGAAAACTGGCATGAAACTGATGAGGTGGTGGAAGAAGTCCAGAATGATGACATGGCAAGTGAGAATGATGTACCCTGGGTCTGGTATGCCATAAAAATGTCACACAGGGGACAAAAACATCCACTTAATGAACTGTGTGGGCTTCAGAAAAATGTTGAGTGTGTTTCAGAGGCATCTCTATTGTTTATTGATCAGCATTTAATCATGTTGCTGCTGAAACCAAGAGGTATGCAGATTTTTGCATTGAAATTTCTATGTTGAAAAATATATCTTGCAGGAGGAGTTGGTAGCCAATGACTAGGAATTAAATATGTGTTGTCGCAGGTTTAAAAATGGTAATTGGCATAGTTCAGAAACCTACCCTAAAATCTTGTTTCAGCAGGGATGCATTTGTAGACCCCCCTATATTTCCACAGACTATGACACAGGGCAGTTATAAACTGATTATGAAAAGTTTACATTTTGTTAACAGTACAGTACACACCTATGCATGAGGAATGAGTTTTCAAAGTTCACCCCCTATGGGAAATAGTTTTAAAAAAATCATCGAAGTGCATGCCTGCCAGCACAAGAGATAAGTGGTGATGAACACTGCACCTTATGGCAGACTCGTCTCAGCTTAAGACAACATATTCCACGAAGAGCCATGAATTTGGCAAAAAACTGTTGAACTGTGTGAATCCTCCACCAAGTATTTGTTGAACTTTATTGTTTATGCTGCAGCAAATTGTAATATTACAACTAGCACTGATGTGCCAGACAGTCTACAACGCTGGAAGATTGTTGTCAAACTTGTAGAGCCCCTTGTCAACCTAGGCTATGCTTTGTGGATGGACAGTCATTACAGTTCCACATCTCTGTGCAGTCTGCTTACAGATGATAGGGTCAGTGTTACAGGCACACTTCATCTAAATAGAAAGCATGTCCTTCAGTTAGTGAAATCCAAGAAGCTAACAAAGGGAGAATCTGTCACTGTTGAATGGAACAGGTTCATGGTTCTGAAATGTGCCATCCCCATTGTGTGTAGTAATTAATAGGTAGGGTAATTACAGTCAATAACATAACAATGTATATCTAATTGATGTTTATTAGAAGATGATAAAAACTACATGTTTCAGGGTGGTGGGTTTTTGGTGTGACTGCTTTAAAATGGGGCAGGGGGTTTATGGCCATCATTGGGGTTTTCATCCGAAAGAATTGTA
>Ga0209755_10009558_pt1 | contig 10244 bp, 7 predicted proteins | sample TergutCo191P1_FD_187301 | JGI IMG/M metagenome (GOLD analysis project Ga0209755, IMG submission 187301) | Cornitermes sp. P1 segment gut microbial communities from Petit-Saut dam, French Guiana - Co191P1 (SPAdes) (version 2) | ecosystem: Host-associated > Arthropoda: Insects > Digestive system >...
TCGACAGAGTTTGACTCTTGTGCAGGCAACAAACATGGCACGTAGTCTTCAAGATTTTCTTCTGTCACGAAGTGATGTGCCAGAATCTGTCTTAAATTCATGTGCAGTGGTTGGCGACTATCTTGAACGGTCTTTTGTGTCTGGGAGTGTTCAGAGGAAAATCACAGACTTTTTCAAAAAATAAAGTCCAGAACATTGTGTACCAGTACAATGTAAAATTTGATATGCTGAAAAACTACAGAAAACCTCTTGCAATTACTGTATATCATTACTTCATGTATATATATCCTAATTTTCCTCTCATCTAATTAATATTAAGCTTTTTTATCTGTAAATTCATGTTGAAGTAATGTAGATCCTGCAACGGATATAACAACAGGTGAGTTCTTGAGAATTGACTTATTTCAGTATAACAAAATTTCACTATAACAAATTAATTTCTGAGGTCCCCAAAATTTCGTTATACTGGTATTCTACTGTATATGGCACAATACACTGGATCTTACCAAATACTATGAAAAGATCACTAAGCATTTACTAAATGACATTTAGTAACTATAGTGTAAAACATCCATACAGTCACAGACTATCCACACGAGAACATTTCCAAAACCAGAGTCATGCTTCCTCTTGGAATGTGAGCAAATATAGAATTAAGTAATTATATGTGATGAATAATGAGGTATTATGGAACATATCTGACATAAAGTAACTACTTCTGTTGCTCCAAAAATACAGAAGGAGACAGACTGTATGCATGTACTGTGGTGAAAGTATATGTATTAAACGTTATAGGATGTGATGTTTGAACAGTGGCAGTTCATTGCTACAAGTACAGCTATTATGAGAAGTCAGTTATGACAGTTTAATAGTGCACTGTTAAAGTGCCTGTCTGTTTTATCTTTCATTCTTACAAGCAACCTAAAAGTACTCAGTATATCTATAATCTGCTGGTGCAGCCTCACCTCATGTTAGTTGCAATGCATTTTTCTAAAAGTTACCTAGTGAGAAGAACATGACGGAAGGAAAGGCCAACAATGGGCATGTGAATGTCCTGGACAGCGACCACTCCCTAACCATAGGGTGTTTCCCAGAGAAGTTAAGAAGCAAAGCGAAATCATTTCTGTGAATGGAACTGCTGCTACTGATTTGCTACAGTGTCTTCCACCCCACACTGAAGTCCAGCAACTTATTATTGTTATTATGGCAGGCCCACATTCTTGTATGAGACATTCTTTCATCAAGGTTATGTAAACATAAACTGATGATGGCAGAAGTAATGGGGTTTTCATACATGTATAGCCTGGATTGCTTAAATGGTGTGAAACTTTCTAGATAGCCATCCGTAGAGTGGTGTTTCAAAATTCAAGATTTTGAAAGTGTAAATAGCAAAAAATATGCTGGTCAGTAGCAATAATATACTTGTGAAAATATAGGTGCAACTGATATAGACATTTTAATATATCATTATTGAAGGATAATGCCAGAAGCTCAGACAGTGTGGTGCCATATGGTAGTATACTTACTGTCTAATGAGCTGAACAGGATATGGAAAGAAAAGGTTATACCATAATTTGGAGTATTATCCTGGTATTGACCTGAAAGGATTGGTAAAACCATGAAATGTCAATCAGGAAAGCTGGTCTCTAGGCAGAGATCCTACAGCAAAACGTCCCAGATATGAAGCAGGAGTGCTAACAACTGAATCATCATTTTTGTTACCCATGACCTCAGAGCCTGATCACAATATCACAGACATTCCCTGATGATGGTGGTCAACTGCCGAAACATGAAGGAGGAAAAATCATATGTGTGTATATATTATATGCTTTGTATGTGTTATTAGCTGGTTTTTATAATAATAAGTGCCTGGGAAGTATTAATTTGCATAGTATCATTGACCTCATGCACACACATAATTTCTGCCTGCATGGATATCATGAAGATAATACCATAAATTTAAGAGTATATGGGGTGACTCAATAGGTACCTTCAAACTGAGTGTCTCCAGCTGCTGCACCAGTTCTTCTCTTTGGTGAGATGGGAATGCTTGGTTGTCTCCCACATTTGTACCTGAACGATGTTGCTCCAGGCTGATACGCAGCACCTGAACAAGACAGTCAGGTACTGATATATTACTGACAGTGTATTACCTCATTTACAGAACTGAAGTGCCCCAAAATGTGGAGAATCAACAATGCTGACAGTACCTTAAGACATCACTACTCCTGCAGCATGAGCTTGCCAAGCATAGTACAGTTTCCTGGAAAGTGATCCTATGCAGTCTGTTACCTCCATCATCAGGTTTGATGCATGCATATACGCACCTAATCTGGTGATGGTAGGAGCAAGTTCTTCTAACACATTAATATTTCTACAAAATTACACAGTATCACTTCACAAAAAGCAGATATCTTCATAGTTACTGTTGTGAGAATCTTAAATCTCACATAATACTGTAGTTAATCCCAACCAAAAATACTTTTCTGATCTTGCATCAAGTAACTTTTCCATAGATGAAGGACCAGTTGAAAAGTTGTCTTTGAAAAATGCAGAGATTCATATGGCCTGAAAATATTTTGTAGGTCATGCACAGTGATTGCCAGAAATGTTCTGAATGGTCCTCTATGAACAATATTCCTCAGCACTACTGAAGAACAGCATTTTAAAGGCACCTTCATATAATGGCTCCTGAATGCCACTGGATTTTAAATATGGCTCCTGCATCAAATCTCTCAAGTCACTATATATTTAATCACTAAGTATGAAATTACTGTAATTTGTGGAACAAACCACTCCATTTACACATTATCATTCTTCATTTCTCTCCTAATCCAGTAATTAATCATTATTGCTACAGTGAATGTAACAAGCTGAATCTGAACACATTTACCTTAATGTCCCCATGTGCATCACGAAGTTTCTGTCTCAGATCCTCCACCTCAATCCTTAGTGCCTTGTTCTGTTCTGTTGTTTCTGTTAAAACTTGTGCCAGGCTGTTGCCATATCTGTTTGAGTTCATACCATCAGGATAGAACATGAGGTAGTTAAAGCCCTATAACACAGGAAACTGACACTGCAATGAATTACTATGAGAAAGCATATCATATTGTTAACAATCTGTAAGTATGTATGATAAAAAGTCAAAACTCTGTTCAACCATATCTTCTGTAGCAACCCCCTCCTCTCTTTTTGAAGCAGACAGTACAGCACAGAAACTGGATAAGAGCCTAGTTTCACATGTGCCAGAGTTTATGTAAAGGAAAGTCATGCTTAGATAACCTGCAAATAAAGATAATCAGGATTCTCCTGTCAATAAATAATTGTTATAATTAATAAACAATAAAGTTTATCTGCTAAACAGAAGATCTGAAAACTCATTAGGCATTTTATACACCTTATACACCAGGAAATATGGTACACTTGCAAATTTTAGGATTTCAGTGCAAGAACTGTTTTGGTTAAACAGATTTTTTTTGGCATGATATAAAACTTTGCCTGCATGTTTAAATACAAACACAGAAAGCATACTAAGTTACACATATGTTTCAGTTAATTCTTCCAACAACAACAAATGAAGGACAAAGCATGAAATCAACCTTGTCCAGGCTGCTTGTTTTAAAGGTAAGAGTCATCTATAAAAAAGAGAATTACTAGTAGCCAAACCTTGACACTCATTTGGCACATCAGAACCAACACCTTGTTCTACAGACATCTTGATTCCTGGGCTTTAATTCTACTACTTGTTTTCATGCATTTAACTAATCTATACAAATTCCTTCACTGATGGACAATTCAGAGATTTATCAAGACTCCATAAACATGGCAACTCAACAAGATGGAAAAGAATAACAAAGATTCCAAACAGTTTCTAACACTCATTACCTTCTGTACCACAACTAGTACAGGGAACACCATTTTACACAAATGTGCATGGAATACCACATCTCTTGCCACACTGCAGTAACTATGCAGAAGAAAGCAACAGCCCAATTAATTACTGTTACCACAGTTTACTATGCCTGAACGTGCTGTATGCATAGGATGTACTTTTGTTAGAAATTTTCTGCTGCTAATGAAGTCATAAAATGCCACACCTTCTTGGTGATAATAAGAGTAAATATAAAGAACTAACTATGGTTTATTATTAACTAACCATATCATGAGACTTCTTCTTCAGCACAGAATATCGGTCCTGAAGTTGTTCTGCCATTAACTTGAACTGATCTCTTTCCGTTCGACATTGGTCAAGTTCCTTGCTCAGAATTAATAAGGCCTCAGCTTTGCTTTGTAGTTTACGACGTAGGGCTGAATTCTGTAAAAGAATGCAAATAATGGTCAGAAATGTTACCTTAAACCTCAAGTACCCAGTTTCCAGCTATGAGACCACAACAGTAGCTGAAACTTATATTGTTTCATTACCAATTTATCTGACACTTGCATGGGTCAATATAATGAATGGCTTTCCACTTCAAAGTTAACTCCCTTATCACTTACTGCAACCAGCATCTGTCCCTGTAGGTGACCCAGATGTTTGATTCATAGTAGAAGTGTGGCATGACTATAAACAGTATTTCAGAACCACAAAGTAATGCAATCGGCAGTGGTCAGAGTACCGGAAACCTGCCTTAGAATGGCTTGAGGACTAAAAGGGAAGTGATACAGTTGAATTCGAAGAAGATTTTACAGTTCTAAATATCGTCAATGAATTTATGAAGTAGATGACAACAGCTGTGGCAAGAAAGTGTAAGTTCTGAGAGCATTGTTCAATCGGATTTTGCTATTGCCAGCAATTTTTATTGATACAACAGGTTCAGGTGGAGGTTCTCAGTAAATCCATAAACAGAGGTACAGGTTCTTGGCCTACATCCTGTAGCTCATAAAAATGGTGAGATGGAACCATTCGTGGTATAGGAATTACTCATTATAGAAGATGTGTTGAAGGACACAGAAACTGCAAAACAGGAAAGTTGTAGAAGCAGCATATGGATAATTCCTTATTTTATTTATGGTTACTCATGGAGGTTAGGTCATGAGGTTTAATTTTATTAACAGAAACTTGCTTTAAGAAACATATATATTTCACCTACATTAAGCTCTAAAGTTTCATTTTATTGGCAGATGGTCAAGGACATTAGGCACTAAGGTTTAATTTTAGTGACAGAAAGTTTACAGTTTAACTTTTCATTATATTCTACTGCACATAGCTTTGCAATGTCTAACAGCCTAATCTTCCAACAATGTCTCCTTACCTACATACAGAGATGTCATACAAGTTATATATATTATCAATTTTATCCATCCTAAATGGTTTATGTGCTCTTTTTTTACAACACATTCTGAATGCTAAGCAAAAAGGTATATACACAAGAATGATATTCATATGTTCAGTCCTAAATGTTGATTCTGCTACAAATAAAAATATGTGTAAGGTTCTTGGAACATGCTGAATAGCAAGCAGCTACAATATAAATGCCACTTGTGTAATGAAAGTTATTAATGTACTATTTCTCCATATCTTATTTGATGGCATGGAATTCATACTGTAGGTAACAGAAGCACTAAAAAAAGCAGAGTTGTCACCAACAAAGTGACTGTAACTGTAGCTATGTAACAGCTGCCACAACATGTTGGGAAATTATCTAGGAACCTCATAATATCAAATATGTCACAGTCATTCATGACCAGTGTAAATAAATAGTAAAAAGATAACTCCCATCCCTGTGGAATCTTTCAGACATTTTGTGTGGCATACTACAACAGAGTTGCCGTTACTCTTATGAACACAGAAACCTTCACTTGAGTGGATGGCAACTAAAATGACTGTGTAAGAACACCCAAGACATACTTAGTGGCCAAATGAAAGAGTGAAGTTTGTCCCTTAAATGAATACACACACCCTAAATTTCTTGGGTGACAACCCAAATTACTTAGCATAAGAAATAATTGAGTATTAGGTTATTGGATCAAATACAAAAGCATACATTTTCTCTCACTAAAATGAATATTCATACCTGCATGTTTGTGGATTAAAATGAAAACTTCACAATTTTGTCAATTATTGAATAGTGAATTATTGAATGCCCAGGAACAGAATTTATTTACATTTCATACAATCGATTATGGACTAGGCCAAAAGATGCCAAACATGTAGTAGTAGTAGTAGTAATAATAGTGCCAAACTCATTTCACTTATAAACTGAAGGAACTTCTTAACTTGGATGTGACATATGCTTGTATCATGCCTTGACTTTGTGATACGGGTATGTTGACAAGTCAAAAATAGCGTTGACGATACTGAAGAAGATGGGTACTGACATTACCGTTTCCAGGACATATACTGTTATGGATATGAAATATTGATATTTCGAGATGTTATTGAATTAAGGTTTCTAAACAGTCAGGCATGAAGAGATGAAATTGTAGACCAAATATTCTGGACTGGAGCGCAAATCTTCAGGGTATTTTAAGGATGGCATATTACAGTTACTGTATTCTTTACCTACTGAACGTTACGTTTACTGTTTTATTTTGGAATTTTTAAAACACCAAATAATGAACTAAGTGCAGAATTCACGTAGCCCCGAACTGGATATTAATGTACCAAAAATACAATTCAGGTACTTCACTTACGTAAAAAAATTAACACAACTCTCTTGTTGTATACATACCTCAGCCAAAAAATTGTCAACGTATTCAATCCCTGCTTTTCCGGGTACAGTTGCCATAACTCACGAGACTGCTAATAAAACACCACAGAAAAATTACGCGTTTGAGTGAATTAGCAAAAACTAAGACACTTTTTTAACTCGGAATTCACAGCTATATCCCAGCATTCATTAAAACAGAAAGCAGCACGAAACTCTAAACTCATTTGGAACTAGCCTCCCTCAACACCACAGACACTAGATAATCTGTGCCACAGACCATATAGTATAGCTCAACACCACAGATTATCTAGTTTTCTCAACAAGGATTATTTCCGTGACATATTCATGTCAATGCTCCTCTTTGGGAAGTAAGACCGTTTGCGTTCATACTGCCATCTTTCGGTGAGCGATACAAAAACAATTGGGGGAAAGGGGGGCGGGGGTTGCAGCAACCAACAACAGACGTAGTCGGTAAAAAGAATGGCTACTATGCAACATACAGTAGTCCAAACCCAACGAATTCATACTTTTTGAATACTTGGTATTGCAAAGGAAAAATGATTGCATTTGAATTGATTTAAACAGTATAACTTCACTCACACCTATCAGACGACGGACTTTTCTCAGCCATATCGGAGTTCTAAAAAAGAGCAAAATTATGTAGACTTATTTCACCTAATTGTTGCGTACGAACAGACCTATACACTCGCCTTTAAACTGTAGCGATCACTGGGCCCTGTGCTGGGCTCCGGATGTTTCGTCAGTAGCGTGCTGGAGGAAACGCAACAAAATAAATGTATTTGTTACATATCTATTCAGAAAGTTTCTTTTTTTGTTTCTACTAGTAAATAGATAAATGTTTATACTTTCATCTCTCAGTTTCCCTACTACACGACATTAGAATCTCTTCAACAGACGGAATTTTATGTGTTACGTTCTTTTTAACCCTGTCTTTCTTGAACGTTGTTCGGTCCTGTTATACACCCACTCTTGATAATCTCTCCCTTCAATTCCCTCTTCATTTCTGGGTCAAATATAAGTATCAAAATATGGTCCTCGTAATGTTTTGTCTTTCGGAATTCGAAACCATGCACCAGTTTGGGTTTGCAAAGTGTGTGCATGTTCGTAACAAACCCATCAACTATAGGCTTCATGGCTTTGAAGGGAAGGTTTGTTTCATTACAGTCCATCTAGCTTCAGAAAAACAAAAGCCCCCCTGACAAGTACACCACATGAAGGAAGAAAAACGGAGACATTAATTGTGACATTGACCGAATTTGCCTGCAATGTAAAGTTAGAGTAAAATAACTCTGGTATCCCACAAATACTGAGATATGTAATTTTCTTACAAAAAGTAAAGACAAAGAGTAAAAAAATGTTATAAGTAAATTTAAAGGGGTTGAATCTACTGGCTCGAGATCGGGACTGGAGGGATGGTTGTCCAAAACCTCCCAGATGCAGCAGCATAAAGAGTCCCAAGTCCGGGTGGCATTATAGGGCCCAGTAGTGGCTTGCCAGCAATTTGCAACAGACCCCGACCTAAAGCAAGCTATTTACCCCATGGCTACAGACAGCTCACACCGATATATTCTGCTCCAGGACACACGCCTTTGTGCATCGGTGGGACAAATAATAATTAAATGCCAGTGATAAGTATTGGAAGGTCGTATGTGTACCTGTGCTACAAGTTTGCCACGTGTCTATCTTCTATCGAGGTCAGAATAAAGTACTCGGCACCAGGGTGGCTGTTGCCTCCTGTTTTAAAACTTCTTTGTATATTCTCAGTATTTACAGGAAACTGTTACATAGCGTGAATTTGTATGAAATTGTGATTGCGGGTCGCCCCTTACATAATTTAGGGTGATGTATAATACGATTATCTGTCGAAACTCTAACTACAGTTAAACATATTAAATATTTTTTGGTTAAAATTTGAGAGTATATTCAGCTAAATGGAAAGATCTATGCCATGGAAATGGAAAGATCTATTTCAGCCAGTAACAGAAGTAAATTCATGAAATACTGAATAATAATTTGTTCTCGTTACGACAACTAGGAATGTGTTCACTATGGATGCTGCCTCGTGTGGGGACGAACAGAAAGCCTTTATGGAGGGTACAGAGATTTATCGGATATGGAATTAAACTGTGACCTTTGAACAATAAAGTAAATTTTCCATTGTTTGGTGAGAAAATATGTTGTCTCGATTCGTGAAATAGCTTTTTGTATTAATTTGGGTTAATACTGTTAAGCTAATTCCATCAATCTGCAGGGCGAAAATACAAATAGAGTCGTTCATTAAGAGTACTTCTATTAATAATTATAGTCAGTCTTTCTACATGGTGCTCTTTCTTATAAAAATGTAAACAACATCGGAGCCCCTTGAAAAGACTTTTGTTCTGAACAATGGCGTATGATATAAAAAAGTAATTATCTGCTACAAAACCTCAGTCGTCATTTACAAATTGTTAAGGTGTTTATACGTCATGTATTGATTGTAGCATCCAATTGTGGGATTCAACTCTGCGAGTCAAGAAGTGGCTGGTTACGCCTGCGCTACTGTTATCGATGTGACCCGCACAGCACACGAGATGGCGGTAAAAACTAAAGGTGCAACGAAAGAGAATGGTAGTGCCACTGCTTCCGAATGTTAGTTGGGTGGTCTAACTCGTCAAGAGCAGAACACGAAGGGCTCGTCGGAATTAACTCTCAGCTTTGCAGGTCAGTGACTTCTCAGGGATTTTAAATTGATTGATGATGGCAGATTTAACATTAAATTTAAAAGTAAAAGCCACAAGCCAATAAATTTTGGGGTTATGTTTCCTTCAATGAAGGGGTAAAAGTCATGCATTTTAGAAGGCTGTATGTGTCAGTTTCTAGGGACTTACGTGTTTTTCAGGAGGCTCTTCAGTTGCCGTGAGGGGAAATGTACTTAATTTTGTGTACTCTTAGGCCTAATTGCTTACAAATTTCAGGAAGTAATATTGCAATTAGGCGCTAACTGAGTATACTATACAGTTACAGATCAGCATCAAATCAATAAGTTGAGTGACTTGCACACACGTGCTTTTATTAGGGCAGTTTTTGTGTCACTGTGTCACTACTCATCGAAGGGTGTCCGGAATTCCTGATTCCGTGTAGCCTAAGTCTATCACATAAAGATACGATTTTTCTTGCTTATCATTAAGAATCGCGCCATTGAAATGTGGGGGTACGAGGTGGCGCGGTTGTTTGAGGCCGGAAAGTCACGGGTTCGATTCCCGTTGGAGTAATTGGGATTTTTCATTGACTTAATTCTTCCGGCTTTACTATGACCTTGGGGTGATTCAGTCTGTAACAGAAAACAGAACTAGGGTATCTCCTAAAAGGTAAAGGTGACCGGTGCGTTGAGCTGACAACCTTACAATCTCCATGTGCCGATTTTTAGAAATCCTGGGAGCCTCAGCCTCCTGGAGTTCTAAGGGACTGTGTAGGCCTCTAATGGGATAGCTTTCACCATGAAAAAGTTAAAGGTTATCTCACACAGCTTTTAACCTCGGTACTGAACGTAGTTTAGTCGTCAGCTTCACGATCCGGCCGCTCTGCGCGCCGGGA
>Ga0209755_10009559_pt1 | contig 10243 bp, 11 predicted proteins | sample TergutCo191P1_FD_187301 | JGI IMG/M metagenome (GOLD analysis project Ga0209755, IMG submission 187301) | Cornitermes sp. P1 segment gut microbial communities from Petit-Saut dam, French Guiana - Co191P1 (SPAdes) (version 2) | ecosystem: Host-associated > Arthropoda: Insects > Digestive system...
TTCCGCTTGTTTTTCGCGTCGAAGTGTCAAAATCCAGGAGCAGCCAAGTCATTATTGGAACACCCTCGCGTCTAAGTGATTTTCTCTGAACTTTTTTTCCTGTTGCCATAACTCGACATTCGGCCTTGTAATATTTTTATAAATTTGCTTGACAAAAAATGACTATCGCGATAGAATAAATCCTTATTAAGGAGATAATGATTATATGAAAAGGATTTTAATTCTAGCGTGTGTGTTTTCTGTGATTGCAGCAAACCTTCACGCGCAGACGGCAGGGCAGTTTTCGATTGGCGCCAGATTTGGAGCTGCAATGGGCTTTAACAACCCTTCGGGTTTTCAAGATGAGATGAGGACATGGCCTGGGGCAGGTGTGCAGAACTTCAACGATTTTGTTGATCAGCCGTCGGTGAATTTCAACTTTACGGGAACTGTAAATTACGCGATTACCAATTGGTTTTCGTTACAGGTTGAACTTAATTTTATGGTCTCGCAAGGATATGATTTGATCTTTTCACATCCCACGTCGGGTCAAACCTCCATATTATTGGACGTTGATTATCACAGCATTGATATACCACTGCTTTTCAGGCTTAACCTATTTGGTATTACCGGTTCCCCAAATGCGTTCGGCATACAGGCTGGGCCGCACATTTCAATCCCAATAGGGAGGGCTGAAATATACGATGATACTCGTGGCGGATATTTAGGTCGATTTGAAATTTCAACAGCCGCAACTTTTGGATTTACCGCAGGTATCTTCGCAGGAATTCCGCTTGGCCCTGGGCGCGTGGTTGGGGATTTGCGCTTTATATTTGATACAAACGCAGTTGAAATGAACTTTTTCGACAACAGGGATGTTCGATTTATGGAAAGGCGCGCCCTGCTTTTTACAGTGGGCTATGAAATTTCCTTTTAATGAGGTATCCTTCATGAGGGTATGAGCATAACGCCCGGAGATTCGCACGATTTACACGATTTAATCAAAGTCGCCATTGTGGGTTTGGGGCGCATTGCAAGCCTTCTTGAAGAAGACACCCTCCGTGAAAAGCCTTGCACCCACGCCGGTGCGGTTGCAGCAAACGCCAGTTGCGCGCTTGCCGCAGGCTGCGACTCTGAGGAGGAGCGGCGAAAACTGTTCAGCGAGCGCTGGGGCGTTCCTGCCTTTGCAAGCGCTGAAGAAATGCTTACTGAATATAATCCGCAGATTTTTATCGTTGCCACACATCCTGACAGCCATTACCGTTATTGCCGCCTTGCCGCTGAGCGCGGTGTACCGGTGATTATTTGCGAGAAGCCTCTTGCCGATACCCTTTCGGCTGCCAGAAAAATAACCGCACTTGAGCGGCAATATCCGTCCGTTATTATCACCAACCACGAGCGCCGTTATTCCGCCGACTATATAAAGGCAAAAGAGATTCTTAAAAGCGGCAAATTAGGCACTTTATTAAATATACGCGCCGTTCTTTACATGGGAAAAAACAAGCGCCTTTTGGATGTTTTCTGGCACGACGGAACTCACCTTGCAGACGCTATTATGTTTCTTTCAGGCGCTGTCCTAAAGCACCGCAAACGCCGGGGCGTTAAACTTTCCTCCAGTTCAGGAACTGCATGGCTTGAAGGGGAGCTGCGCCAACCGGATGCCGCAGCAATTCCTGTTATTATGGAAATAGGCGCGGGACGGGATCACCTTGTTTTTGAAATGGAGTTTTCCTGCGCCAATGGCAGGCTGCGTATAGGTAACGGCGTTTTTGAGGTTTGGGAAAGCGGTGAAAGCCCTTACGCGCAAAAATTTAAATCGCTTTTCAAAACTGAAGAGGGCTTCTGCGGCACAACAGGTTATTTTTCCAATATGCTTGCGGATGCCGTAAACTGCGCCCGCAAGCCAGAACACAAACCGGTTTCATCCGCTTCGTGCGGGCTTGCAGTTATTGAATACTTACATTCAGTGAAAGCCTGGCGCTAATTTTTTATAATCGTGGCAGGACAGGATAAAGCCCGCCTGCCGTAAAACGCTTACATATTCCTTTCAGCAACTATATTAACACCGGTTCCAAACAAGTCAGTAATTATCACGTCCCCCATTTTCACCGGGGATTTTAACGTAATGCCTGAAACCGCCTTCACAACTTCCAGTTTGTATTTATCAGGAATTGCCTTGTCCGTTTTCACAGGAATTACTTTGTGAATTCCCCCTTCAATTTTAACCGTTGTGCAAACAGTACGAACAGGGTTTGTTATTTCATCGTGTGCGTAGTTAATGCCTTTTTTGCACACATTTCCTGAAACCTCCATATTATCAACTGAACCCTTTATTGAAAGCCTGCATCCCATTGGACAAAGTATGCAAATTAAATTCTTTTCCATAAGTTACTTATCGCCTCCAAGCATTAAAGAAATTTCAATATCCCCTTTTACGTTTTCAAAAAGAGATTTTTTCACGCTCTGTTTGATCATCTCACCCGGCGTAAGATTGGTTTTTTTAAACTTCGCAAGCTCATTGTCTCCGTTTTTAATTAAGATGCTTGCTTTGTCATACTTATCATCAACCCGCAAAAATAAATCGAGTTTTTCTGGCATCACCTCATAGCGTATGCGCTGTGGAACGCAGTACGTTATGCCGTTAGAGACTGAAACATTCATGTGCGCAAGATCAGGTTTTGTTTCCCCTTTCACATAACGCACGGCTCCGGCTCCCGCCCTTTGACTTTCCTCTGTGACAAAATCAACAACGTCATGGACGTGTACAACGTTTCCGCTTGCAAAAATTCCTGGAATAGAAGTTTCCATGCTTTCGTTTACATACGGGCCGCTTGTTTTCCGGTCAATCTCAATTCCAGCCATCCGCGAAAGTTCGTTTTCAGGCATAAGCCCGACTGAAAGCAAAACTGTGTCGCACTCGTATTCTTTTTCAGTGCCGGAAATCACTTCTTTGCGTTCGTCTGTTTGCGCAATTGTTACACGTTCAACCCGCTCTTTGCCGCTGATTTTGGTGATGTTATGATTGTAAAGAAGCGGTATGTTATAATGTTCAAGACATTGAACGATGTTGCGTGTAAGCCCTTTCACAATAGATCCGCGCGCGATAACGGCAATTACATGACCGCCTTCAAGGACAACACGCCGCGCCATAATCATCCCGATGTCACCAGCACCCAAAACAATTACTTTTTTGCCGACCATGTACCCTTCGATATTTATATACCGCTGCGCCGTTCCCGCTGTGAACACACCGGCAGGTCTGTCTCCGGGAATCCCGACCGATCCTCTGGTTTTTTCGCGGCATCCCATTGTAAGAACAATTGCTTTCGCTTGAATTTCAAGAATACCCGAAGTATTCATGGCTTTTATTTTTTTATCTTTTGACATAGAAATTACCATCGTGTCCAAAAGTATTTCGATGTTTTCTTCCCTTGCCATATCAATGTAACGCTGTGCGTATTCAGGTCCGGTAAGTTCTTCGTTAAAAATATGCAGCCCAAATCCGTTATGTATACATTGCTGCAAAATCCCGCCGCATTCAACATCGCGCTCAATTACAAGCACGCTTGAAATGCCTTGCTGCTTCGCTTGAATTGCAGCCGCAAGACCTGCAGGCCCGCCGCCAATAATTACAATGTCATAGTGTTTCATATTGCTGGTTTCCTTTATTTTGTCCTTCCGGTTAATATGTACGAAGACTTTTTCTCAAGCACAATTTCTTCAAGCGGCCTTTGTAATTCGCGCGCAATTATTTGCTGCACACGCGGCCCGCAAAATCCGCCCTGACACCTTCCCATTCCGGCGCGGCATCTGCGTTTTACGCCATCCATTGTGGTTGCCCCGCCTTTCCGCCTGATTGCATCAACAATGTCACCTTCGGTGATGTTTTCACAGCGGCAAATAATTCTCCCGTATTGGGGATTTTTTTTAATCAAGGCCGCCTGTTCATCGCCTTTCATTTCATAAAAAAGCTCTCTTTTAATTATTGGATTAAAATCTTTCTTTTTATTAAGCGGAAGTCCTTTCTCCCCAATAAGCGAAACAACATGCACGGCAATTGCCGGAGCCGCTGTAAGCCCCGGCGATTTAATTCCTGCAACATCAATAAATTTAGGAGCATCAGCGGCTTCTTGAACAATAAAATCTCCGGTATCTGATTCCGCGCGCAAGCCTGAAAAGTTTCTTATTGTGTTTCTCGTTGAAACTTTTGGAACCAGCAACTGCGCATTTTTGCGCACGTTTTCAAGCGTCTCATCCGTTGTGCTGACATCTTCTTTATCAGAAATATAATCTGATGAAGGGCCGACAATTACATTTCCGTGCGCTGTCGGTGAAACCAAAACTCCCTTGCCCATTTTTGTAGGACAGGGGAAAACAGTTGCGCTGACAATACCTGCTTCCGTTTTATCAAGCAAGAAATATTGCCCGCACACAGGAGTTATTTTAAATGCAGGTGCGGCTGCCATATTGTGAATACGGTCTGCGTAAACGCCTGAGGCATTTACTACAAATTGAGAGCGCACTTCACTGTTATTACTTTTAATTACATAACTGCCTTCATTTTTTATAATTTCGCTGACATCAAAACCAAAAGTACAATCAACACCGTTCATCGCGGCATTTTCCAAAAGTGCCAGCGTCAAAAACATGGGATCCGCAACACCGCCGGTTTCCGCATATAAAGCACCGAGTGCCTGCGGGCTTATTGCTTTTTCACGGTTTAACAATTCGTCCTTTGTTAAAATGGACAAACCTGTAACCCCGTTGTTTATTCCACGCTCCTTAAGCCGCTGGACATGCGCAAGCTGCTCATCATCAAAAGCGACAACAAACGAGCCGTTTCTTATGAAAGGGACGGAAAGTTCGCCGCAAAGATCATCGAACATTTTATTGCCCAAAACGTTAAACTTCGACATTAAAGTACCTTCAGCCTGTGCAAAGCCGGCGTGCACAATCCCTGAGTTGGCTTTTGAAGCCCCAACGCAGGCATCTTCTTCTTTATCAAGGATAATAACTTTTAAATCATACCTTGAAAGCTCCCGCGCTATTGCTGTTCCTATAACTCCTGCTCCTATAACCGCAACATCATACATACGCTATACCCCACATACCATCAAAAGTTTGATCACATCTGTATACCGGAAATAATTCTATCGCGCGCATTATAACACGGAAAGGCAGTAGCTCTTCAACTGCTCAGCAACTGAAGTTTCATTTGCGCCTTCTACCGATATGACAATTTCCTCTCCTGCCTTTGCCTGAAGCTTGAGTACCGAAAACAAGCGTTTGGCATCGACTTTTTGGTCTTTTTTTGCAATAGTTATCGTCTCAGGATAACTTTGAGCTTTTTTTACAAAGCTTCCCGCCGGGCGGGCGTGTAAACCTTCCCCCGCTTTAAGTGTGTAAGTAAACTCTACCAACTTCTTACCTCGTTCTGTTTTGGACTGTTATTCGTCCTTGGGCAATATGTACTCTTCTAACTGTTTTAGAACTTCCTCAGCGCTTTGCTCCGCGGATATGGCGATGGCGGCAATCAAGGCACCTTCAACCAAAGCCGCGTCACAAAGGTAAACGCGCGTTTGCAATTCACTGTCCAGCGCTTCTTTAGCCATTTGTCCGGTCAGGCGTGCGGAGCCAAGGTCGGCAAGGACTATCACTTCACCTTGCTCAGCAGCCGCGTGCATCGCTTCAAAAGTGCTGTCATAATCCGCGCCGAGCGTACCGACCTTGGTGCCGCCCACCGCGATTATGTTGGCTTCCCCGCCCATTTGCAACGCAAGGTCTTTCGCGCCTTCCACGATTTTCAAGCTATGCGACAAAAGCAGTAACGAAACCACGCGTACCTCCCTAAGCCAGCGCCTTGTTAATCACGGAGATCATCAGATAACTCGATGCCGCACCCGGATCGATATGCCCGATACTGCGCTCGCCAAGGTACGAAGCCCTGCCTTTTTTCGCGATGATGTCTTTTGTCTTTTCCATACTGCCGGCAGCGACCTTCTCCGCATTGGCGAACGCCTCTTTCAAAGCAAGCCCCGACGCGCTATCTTTTTCCAAAGACTCAAGCACCGGAAGCAGCACATCGAGCATGGTTTTGTCGCCAAGCTGCGCCTTGCCGATAGCCTGCACACCGGCGACTCCAGCCGCAAAAAGCGGGAGAAAGCCTTGCAGGTTTATTTCGGTCAAGCCTTTAGCCGCGGCGGAAGCCTTTAAAAACAGGCTGCCGTATAAGGGACCTGATGCCCCGCCCACGTTGGAGATGAGCGTCATTGCGACAGTTTTAAGCACCTCGCCTATGTCGGCACCGGGAGCATCTTTTAATTTCTGCACGACCACACCAAATCCTCTGTCCATGTTAAACCCGTGGTCGCCGTCACCGATTGCCTGATCGAGATCGCTTAAATACTGCTTTTGTTCCCCAACGGCAGCCGCGATGTCAAAAACTATGGCTCGTACCTTGTCAGTGTCTATGTGCATCAGCAGTGCGTCCCCCAGGCAATTGTCTGTGCGCTTGCGTCGTAGTACTTTTTCAGCTCTTCGTCAAGTTTCAGCACAGAGATGGAGAAGCCCGCCATTTCAATAGCTGTCATGTAATTACCGACATTGGTCGAGTAAATCTTGATACCTTTCTTGCCAAGAATTTCATGCGCCTTACGGTTCACGATGAACTGCTCCATAAGCGGGGTGGAACCCAAGCCGTTGATGAGCAGGGCGACTTCCTCACCGGAATTGATGGGGTTGTCTTTCAGGATGTAGTCCACCAGAATGTGCTCGACAAGCTCGTTCGCCGTCCGGATTTTTTCCTTTACAACGCCCGGCTCTCCGTGAATGCCAAGTCCGACCTCGACCTCATCCTCGCCAAGTTCGAAGCCCGGCTTTCCAGCTGCCGGCACGATACATGCGGAAAGGGCGATACCCATGGAGCGCACGTTTGCGACGACTTTCTCACCGATTTTCTGCACAGCGTCAAGATCAAGCCCCGCCTCTGCTGCGGCACCGGCAATCTTGTGGACAAGAACAGTCCCTGCAATTCCGCGCCTGCCGACTGTCCAGGTGCTGTTCATAACCGCAACATCGTCGTTGACAATGACTTTCGCGGTTTTTATGTTCTCAGCTTCAGCCATTGTCGCCGCCATCTCGAAGTTCATCACATCACCGGTGTAGTTTTTAACGATCATCAAAACACCTTTGTCGGTCTTGACTGCCTTGATCGCCTCGAAAATCGGGTCGGGGCTGGGAGAAGTGAACACCGCACCGCAGACAGCGGCATCAAGCATTCCCGGGCCGACAAAACCGGCGTGGGAAGGCTCATGCCCTGAACCACCGCCTGAGATCAGCGCGACTTTCCCCGTCTTTGGAACGCTGCGAACAACGACAGCCTGCCCCGCCTCAGCGACAGGCACACGCTTTAAGCAGCATGGGTAGGCCAAAACCAACCCATCGACCATCTCGTCAACAATATTGTTGACATCATTGATTACTTTTTTCATGTTTGCCTCACATTAAACTACGGAGATGTCCAATAAGTATTGAAAATATTCAATCACGCTATATATAGTGTCGTTAGGCGCAACATCCCTCATTTCTGTTACTTTTCGGACATCTCCACGGGAAGCGTTGATTTATTCAACGCTTCCCGTAAAACGAAAACGAGTTAGCTCGTTACTTGCCGATAGGCCTTGTAGCCGGACCAGCCAATATCCGCGTTACCGCAAACCGGGCAGGTCACAGGTGCGGCCTTTGCATTAATTACATTTCCGCAATTTTCGCATGCCCATGAGTCCTGCACAACTGTGGAAGTGCCAAGCTTGCCAAGCAGTTTCCTGTAGGTATCCGCATGAACCTTTTCGATTTCCGCGACTTTCAGAAACATCTGCCCTATTTCATCAAAGCCCTCTTCCTGCGCTGTCTTAGCAAATGAAGGATACATTTCTGTACTTTCCCCGACCTCGCCGTCGATAGCAGCTTGCAGGTTATCTTTGGTAGTTCCAATGCCGCCAAGATATTTGAACCATAACTTGGCGTGCTCCTGCTCGTTTACCGCTGTCTTTTCAAAAAAGTGGGCAACAGCATCGTGCCCTTCTTCCCTTGCCTTAGCTGCGAAGTAAAAATACCTGCCGCGTGCCTGCGATTCGCCTGCAAATGCAAAACGCAGGTTGGCTTCTGTTTTGGTTCCCTTAAGATCTTTCATATTTTTCTCCTATGTTTGTTTTTAACCGAAAACTGCAACGCTTGTGAGAGCACCCAGAATACCGCCAATGACAGGACCGACAACCGGAACCCATGAATAGCCCCAGTCAGATCCGCCCTTCCCTTTCATCGGGAGGATTGCGTGCATAATGCGCGGCCCCATACAGCGTGCCGGGTTGAGCGCGTACCCTGTTGTGCCGCCCAGCGACATACCGATGGCAAGAATGACAAACCATACCCATATTGCGACGCCGGCGGTGTGCGCTGCCGTAAGCGCAAATAACAGCACAAAAGTAGCGATAATTTCGCAGACAAGGTTACGCGGAAGATTGCGAATCGCAGGGCCCGTGCTGAACACGCCAAGTTGGCTGGCAGGATCTGTCTGATCCAGGTGATCTTTGTACATGACCCAAACGAGGAAAGCACCGACCATTGCCCCGAGGAACTGCATTATTATGTACATAGGGACATGGGCAAACGGAACCATCCCCACCGTCGCTAAACCGATGGTAAGAGCCGGGTTAAAGTGATTTGACATTTCCCCAAACATGATTGCTGGTACGGCAACCGCCGTGGCCCATCCGACTGTGATAACGATCCACCCTGTACCGTTTCCTTTAGTACCCTTTGTAACCACGTTGGCGACAACGCCATCGCCGAGTAAAATCAGAAAAGCTGTTCCTAAAAATTCACCCATAAGAACCGAAGGTGCTGGCATATAATATCCTTCCTTTTCGCGCCCTTAATTTTTCAGGCGCTTTGATTTTTTTTGCGGGTAACACCCGCAAGTTTACAAACAATAACAGGGCTCTCCGGGCAAGCGCAGGCTTGCTCAAGAAAGCCCGGCATGATCACGACTTTTCCCAGCCTAGCGAGCGCTTTACAGCCTCTTTCCAGCCGGAAACAAGCTTAGCCCTGTCCGCTTCCTGGATTTCAGGCTTGAACACCCTGTCACGGGCAACGTTCTTGACGATGTCCTGCTTGTTCTCGTAGAAGCCGGCCGCAAGCCCGGCAAGGTAGACCGCACCGAGCGCGGTGCTTTCGATCACCTTGGGACGGATGACCTCTGTGTTGAGGATGTCAGCCTGGAACTGCATCAGGAAGTTGTTAGCGGTAGCTCCTCCGTCAACGCGGATGCTCTGAATCGGCACTTTCGCGTCGGTTTCCATCGCTTTGATAACGTCGTAGCTCTGGTATGCCAGAGACTCAAGTGTCGCGCGCACGAAATGCTCTTTGGTGGTTCCGCGCGTGATGCCGACGATTGTACCCCTGGCGAACTGATCCCAATAAGGCGCACCGAGCCCGACAAACGCCGGAACAACATACACGCCGCCAGCATCAGGCACCTTCAGCGCGTATTGCTCAGAAAACGCCGCGTTGTCGATCAGGCGCAGACCGTCGCGCAGCCACTGTATCGACGCGCCGGCGATAAACACACTGCCTTCCAGCGCGTACTCAACCTTGCCGTCCGCGCCCCAGGCAATGGTTGTAAGCAACCCGTTTTGGGAGGCAACAGCTTTCTCGCCGGTGTTCATGAGGATGAAACATCCTGTTCCGTAGGTATTTTTGACCGTTCCAGGATCAAAGCAACATTGCCCGAACAAAGCGGCCTGCTGGTCGCCAGCGATGCCCGCAATCGGAACCTCGCCGCCCAAAATATCGGAGGCGGTATTTCCGTACACGTGGCTTGAAGGCTTTACATCAGGCAGTATCTGCCTGGGAATGTTCATCTCTTTTAGAATTTCCTCGTCCCACTCAAGCTTGTGAATGTTAAAAAGCATGGTGCGCGAGGCGTTGCTGTAATCGGTAACGTGGACTTTTCCTTTGGTGAGGTTCCAGACCAGCCACGTGTCGATTGTGCCAAACAACAATTCGCCCTTTTCCGCCCTTTCCCTTGCGCCATCTACGTTTTCAAGTATCCAGCGCACTTTTGTTCCGGAAAAATAAGCATCCACGACAAGCCCTGTTTTGTCCTTGATCGCCTTGTCAAAACCCTTGGCTTTCAGGGTCTCACAGTAGTCAGCAGTACGGCGGCACTGCCAGACGATAGCGTTGTAGACTGGCTTACCAGTGT
>Ga0209755_10009560_pt1 | contig 10243 bp, 7 predicted proteins | sample TergutCo191P1_FD_187301 | JGI IMG/M metagenome (GOLD analysis project Ga0209755, IMG submission 187301) | Cornitermes sp. P1 segment gut microbial communities from Petit-Saut dam, French Guiana - Co191P1 (SPAdes) (version 2) | ecosystem: Host-associated > Arthropoda: Insects > Digestive system >...
ACAAAAATGTGTCTGTTAATTGACACTTGTCTTTCTATCTTGTCGGTTTGCATGTACCTACTTTAGACAGTGGGAGATGATGGTAAAAACTGTGGGCATCGCAATATTCGTTCAAATCGGACTGAAATAACTGACAGTTTATATTATAATCTGCAAGTTTTTCTTTTGCATCTCGGGCGTCATTAGTAAATACTCAAAGTAGGGAGGAGTGTTTCGATCAGAATTTGAATAGAAACATTTTTACACTTCACATATGAAATATATTTTCTCCTGGAAATATGAGGATTTTTGAGATAGTTAAACAAAACAGAACGTGAGTATTCCTTAATGCAATATGCAAAATTCTGAGTGGAGTGCTCATAAGATTATTAAACAAACCTCAAAATAGAAATGATGAAGGTGAATCGCCCATATTGAATTTCACCACAGTCTGTGGAAGGTGTAATGGATAGACTTTTGAAAATTGTGATTCAAACTTGGAAGTGAAACTGTACTTGAAAATCTACAGTATCCAATTTCAATAGTATCTACTGAACAGTTTGGGTGTACAGACTAGGTCACAGACAGGCAGGCAGACAGACAGCCATTATTGTCAAACAAGACATTCTCTCTTTATTTTGTAAAGGACACCAAAAACAGGACTGACTCCTACAATAAACTGTTCTATTATATAATATATACCTAATTCATAGTTTGTTTAAAACATGTGTATTTAACAAAGTGTGAGGAAAATATTACCCTACAAAGGACCTGTGAGCTGTCAATGGACCACAGAGTCGGAAATAATTAAATAAACAGGAAGAAAGAAATGGAAAGATAACTTGTTAAAGCCACTGAATATGAGGTTGATACAACGTAGATACTTGCAGTAAACAGGAAAAGTGAATGGTCAAGGAAGATGTATAACCGAGTGCTGGTAGATAAGAGGAAGTTCAAAACACAAAAGACTGCAAGAAGGAGATTAATGTGACCATATAATGTGAAAACTACAAAGCAAGACGTAGCATAAACCATAATCACATGCATACAATTAGGACTAACAGTTTATATCCCAAATTGTAATATGCCTTTCTTTTTTCATACCTTTTCATCATCAGATTTCTATCTCAAATACATGAATGATAAGGCCAATAACATAAGAAACACACCCAAGAATATACCTGGAAAGTATTTGTACTTTACTACAATAAGCACAGCACAAGAAACTGATCTTATTAGTAAAGTAAACGCTGAACAGATTAGTGAGGATCAAAGTAAAAATTGTCACACAATTATTTAGTTCATCTAGACTGTAATGCAGTGTTGTAATAATTATCCACAGACTTGTAAAATGGAACTATTTAAATAAATTATTATCAGTATAATATACACACACAATGCACTCAAGTTCAATTAAACAGTAAGAGCAAAATTTTATTTTTGTTCACATACTGCTCAAAACGTAACATATCGCATGTCATGTAATCTTAACAGTTTCATGAGCATCAGTTTCATATGCATTTACAAGAACTTGTTTGAAAAAAAATTTAGGATAAAAACATATGTGAATAAAAGTGGAACTCCTAAACTCCTCATCCAGATGTTAAGAAAAGAAACTTATTGCAAAGATCCAGATCTGTATTAACATCCACAGCATTTCCTTCCCACGACCTTGTGTGAAACTATGATCCTACTTGTAATAATAAAACTTTAATAATACAAATGCTATGAATGTAGTAACAATACTGAGTACAATGGCATCAGTTATAGGACTTAATATGTTTCATGGTACTGTTGGAGCAATCAGTCAGTGTTCTGTAGACATATTTTCTCAAGTCAGTCCTACACCACTGGTGATTGATTTGAGAAATGTATCTGCAATTGAAAACACAGTGCGGAGGTGTCATCTCAAAATAAACGGGATTTGGTCACTCTGATTGTTTTGTTATGGAATTTGTGGCTTAAACAATCTTGCAGGACCACTATCATATTCTGGAATGGGTGTTTAGTGGTAGTGACATCATGCAAGAGGTCTGCTGAATGCTGATAACCAAAAATTTTGAGAAGATGCATAAAGTGTTTAGTTCATCTGAGCATCCAAAATTCTACTGAGCTGGTGCTTGTCTCACACACTAATGGGCACCATAAAATGGTTTGAACTATACCATTCAATATTTTATTTCATATCAGTGTATAACTATTCAGTAAGTTATTTAATAATTTAGTTTACATTTTTAGTGTAGCACTGGCAGCACTTGGGGGGACCGCGGTAGCACAGTGGTTAAGGTGCTGTGCTACAAATCGGAAGGTCGCTGCTTCGATTCCGGTTCGTGTCATTGGAATTTTTCATTGACATAAAATCACACTATTGGCCCTGTGGTTGACTCAGCCTCTAACAGAAATGAGTACCAGGAGTATTTCCTGAGGGGTAAAGGCGGCCAGTGCGTAAGGCTGACAACCTTACCGCCATCCTGTGCCGTTGTCATGAAATCTGGGAACCTTAACTTCCTGGAACCCTTTGGGCCACTCCAGGCCTGTAACGAGACTGCTTTACCTTTACCTTTACCTGTCAGCACTTGAGTTAAAGAATTCAAATAACAGCATCCAAACGACAGTAAATGAATGATAACGTTCAAATTATAGTACTACTTTCACTTTAATATTCACATTGTATAAAATAGTTATAAAAATTAGCTTAATTTACTGAAAATTTATGTTTGACCTTATTTCTTTATTATTTTAACATAATGTAGAACAAGTAGATTCACACAATTGAACTGGAATTCTGGTCTTCTGGGATGTGACCCTGTGTTATTAGATGGGTGTTTCTAAATGTTTCGAATGTCTCTGAAATGGTGAAAATGATCTGCCGAACGATACAGAGTTACATTCCTGAAAGCCTGAATCCTCAGCAACACTACTGTGAGAAACTCAAATCTCATATCACATTTGAATAAATGTGGGTTCTGTAAAAACTTTCTCTCACACAGGTCATTTTTATTGCTGTTTTATTATGAATCACATGAATATCACTCACATCTATAACAACACTTGCGGGCATAACTGGCTAAAACTTACCAAATAATAATTTAAATGCCATCAGTTATTTTACAAAAATCAATCTCAGTCAAACGTAAGTTATAAGTTGTTAATTATTCTACTATGGGTTTATTGTTGGTCAACAATACCCATATCATAAATGCAGGGTTTGCATGTCATATGACACTGTACAAATAGTTGGTTGGTTATGTTGGGAATCTTTGCGTTGCATACAATGAAGTGTGTTTCAGTTTCTTAAGAACAAGATTTCCATCGGTGAACCACCACTAACAAAATCATATTTTTCCTAACATGAAGGTCATTTGCGAGAATCTTTAAGTCAACTCTGTATTTAAATACAGCGTCATATTTGCATTGGTTGTTGATTACATTTGTAAACATTTATTGTTTACATTATTGATGGTTGTTGATTACATTTGTAAACATTTGTGGTTTACAATGTTAGACCACCTTTACACACTGCTGCTTCCCTCATTTGTTTGAACAGTCTTTAATAGGTAGAAAAATGAGAAATATACTAATTTTATACTCAGAATTTTGTTATGGTCTCATAACATTTAATATCCAGTCTACATAAAATGCAACCTTTGTATATACACCTGGAATTCCTTTGACACCACAAGATCGTGGACCAAATGAGACAATACCATATTGAACAAATCGTGGCCTTAAGTTGACCTCACCCTTGAATATAAGAGGTCCTCCACTGTCACCTTCACACGAGTCTTGAGCGTTTACCCCACCAGCACACATCTGAGTTGATGTTATCCTTATAGGATTTCTATAGGAAGCTGAACTACTTCTGTAGACTTCAGCACATTGATCTTGTCTCATGACTGGTAACTCAACTTGAAGTAGCACAAGACTACTTACACCTGAAAGTATAAATGCTTTATGTACAGTGTGTTTCATTTTTTTTTAATATTATATTTCTTGTTAAATACAGATACCACATAAAAGCATACAAACTTTGATAAAATGGACTTGTTCACAAATCTTATATTACATTAGCAACGATGGAGATAATTTTGCAGTACGCTATATTTCATATTAAACTTTTATCAAGTGTTAGAAATAATCAAGACTCAGAAACTTCAGTGACAATGTATCCTGGCACTCATTGTGAACCAAGATTATTCACAAATCTTGACTTAGATCATTATAAGAATTCAAAATACACTTCTATCTTTAAAAAAAAGTCAAATATCTTAATCACATTAAAAAATAATGTGTCATTTCTCAAACTATTATAAAAGAACAGACTGAGTTGCTTTACAAACTGCACACATGTAAACTGTTGTACTTTAGACATGAAAGTCATACAAATTCATTGACCTATTTTGCAATTCTCTTCTGTCTCTTTCTCTCTAGATGCACCATTAGCTTCTCATATAGCAGTAATTTTCAGCCTTGTCAAGTACAAGGAACCTTCAGTAACTTCAAACAACTTTACACACCACCACATGCCAGTAGTTTTATTTTAAGCTCCAATAACTGAGGTGATATCGACTGAGAAAAGGCCGCTGCAATGTCAATTACCTCAACACAAATTCACATTTTATTCATCACAAAGCAAAAAGAGAAGGAAATGAGTGCTGACTGAAGAATAAAGACCTGCTGTGAAGCTGTGTAAATAAGTGGAACTTCTGGAGTAACTACTGTGACCCCTTTGGAAGAACCTCCTGGTCCCAGGGCTCCAGGAACCCAGAGGTTACAAACTTCTGTCATATTGCAAAAGAAACTTTATTACTTTTTTTCACCAATTTTTAGTACAGGGACTATGCAATGGTGCTGGACAATCCAAGGTTCAGTTCCTGGCAGGTGTAAGATATCTTATTCTTCTTCAAGATATCCACATTGAACTCGAGGCTGATCCATCTTCCTATTTAAAAGGTACCAAGAGTTCTTTCCCCTGGAGCAAAGTAACCAGGGCATGAAAATGATTACTTACCTCCATCTCATGCTGAGGTTCAGAATGCATAGAGCTGTACCTCTACTCCCCCAGTATGTCCTTACAGCGTAGATGGGTACAACTTCATCTTACTCTTTTTGTACAAGACTTTTAGATTATTACCATGTCCACAGCAGCAGACCACTGCTCCCTGTCCTGAGCCAGATGTAATCAGACCACACCAACCACCTTATTTCTTTAATATCCATTTTAAAACTATCATCCCTACTAAGGCTTTGCATTCCAAATAGTAACTACCCTCCAAGTTTCCCAACCAAAACATTTCATGCATGTCTCTTCTGTCCCACATTTGTAATAAATACACTATAATGCACTGTTTAAGGGAAGTTCCAGTGTGATTTCTAACATCACCTTTCTCGGTTGTTCCCCACCCGGATACTATCACATTCTGTCCCTCCAGATTTCGTGTCTGGTCAGGACCCACGGGAAGACAGATTGGTTTTATGGAATCTGTAACATAATTCACACATTTCATGCACTGTTAAACTATGTACCATTGTACAGATCACTAATTGACATCCCAGTTCCAGTGGATTAAAATGTTGATATCAGTTAGTGAAAATTTGATTACTACACTTGAGCATTGATGAGGTTTTTTGATGACAGTGATGAACATGCAGCTTTACTAATAAATATTACTTCTTGAACATTTCAGAGCTGCTCTACATACATCCCATGCCATAGACTTAGATAGGCAATAAAGGCATACACATCATTCAGCTCATTAGGCATAACTAATTTGACTTACAACATTAGGGGGTAAAACCAACTATGGGTGTTAGGGACTTTAGTTTATGAAGCAGTCAAATTAGAAACAGGGGAAACAAAGGTTTGATCCAGTCCTTAATACACACACACATTCTTTCCACCACCCTCACCAAATTTTTTATTTGTTCCTCTTCAACTCAGTAGCCAAAAAACTGTACTGTAGAAAAAATAATGAGGGAGGGGCATTTGCCCCTCTTGCCACCTGCCCCAAGTTACACCTATGATTCAGCTAGATGAAGGGGCTTTCAATGATAGTACTGCCACAACAATTTTATATGACTTTATCACTCTTGTAACTAGTTCAGTGCATTATGAAGATTTAATTATCATATTATTTCAGATACACTGAAATTATTCTCAAACTCATGTTGCCAGCACATCTGGTGTCACATGTTTTATATGTGTGTATAAATGCACAAAACCCTGACCATCCACTGTCCACACTTCTACTGTGTTTGACTTTTCTGTGTAGTATGACTATTGGTCCTCTATGTAGTACATTTTATTATATTAAAGTCCACATGGGCACGGTCAGCAAAACTCACTGGGCAGATTAAGTGGTCACATAGCATGGCGGAATTTGGAGGAAGAATTCAGAAGGCAGCAATGTCATAATCTGCTGTCTGCACCGTTTGAAACTGACAATGAGTTTTATTATTACAGTTAATGCTAAGTGTGCAGTTGAAGAAGATGAGGATAGGGGGTAGGAGGGAAGTAAGCATAAGATTTGACTAGGGTATAGCAGATTTTGAGTCAAACCAGGACACGGGAAACATAATGTTACTGTTTTCTGTTACATTAGGCATGGTAAAATATAAAAGAAAGGGTTCTGGAGACTCACCTGATCTGAAGTTAGCTGTGCCTTTTATTCTGATAAGCCCTATATCATTCTGAAAATGTGAGAGAGAGTAGTCGGGGTGTGGAAATGAATCTTCTACATCAAATTCTACATATGGGTCAGCACACACTTCCTCTTCTTCTTCACCCATGCAGTCTCTGTCAGAATCCATATCATGTTCTCCTAGTCGAACACTGGCTCTGAAATTGTCACAATGACATGACCTAATTACTAGAAGTTGTAAAGTCTGCAATAAAGTATGCCCCATTATAGATGATAGAAAAATGAATAACTAAGAAACAAACAAATAAACTTTCCTGAATCTGATGATTAATTTCAGTGGTGAAAAAAACTCTTCACTCATAAATCTGCAGGGATCTTAGATCATATTCTTCAATATATGTTTAACAACAGAATGCGATTATGTAATAAGGTGCCTGTTAATATTAAAAAGTTGAACAGGTATAAGCTTTTTAAGAGAACATTAAAATCTCTTCTGAAGAATCATGCATTTTATTCAATAGGCGAATTTTTTTCTTACTAATTAGATGACATGCAGGAGAAAGACAGTTATAGTTCATAATTCATAGTTCTTATTTATTTTCCATTGATCCAGTTTAGTTACAATGAATATAAAGGATATAGAATTTGTCTTATATATTTACGTATATAAAAGAGAAAAAAATAATCATACATAAATATATCCATAGATACTTCCTTGTCAAAGATAGATAAAATTTTTTATTATTTGTACAATAAATTAATTAAAATATAATACAATATTACAAGAATAAGAATAAATAAACAAAATAACAATACCAATGATCAAGATTTATAATAATACCAAGATTCTACTCACTGTTGTAATTAAAATGCTCTTTTATTGAATAAAATGAATGTAGAAGAAGAAATCTCTTTAAAGCATGATGAATAATTTTATTTCATTAGATATATTTTATGTTTATTGGGAGGTGATCAAATAACTTTATTAAAAAAATAAGCTCCATTTTGATGTGCTTTCAAATTGGCCACTGAAAGACGAAAATTTGTATTATTTCTTGTATTAATGCCATGAATTTCTTAGTTACTTGTATATAAATCCCTATTCTTCACCACAAACAATAATAATAATTAGCCATATAATTATATTACATTACCCTTTAGTATTTTATATTACAATATTGTATTTTGTTGTTTTATTTGTGTAAAATATTGGTATTATTAATAGTATTATGTTAAATATATAGTTATGTTAAGCTTAACATGTCCAGAGACACAAGCATGGTTGGTTGGATTGAATAAAAAGTTGAATTAAATTAAATTAAATTTTATCACTGGTCTCTCAATTTATATGCAGCACTCAAAGAAAACAGTAGCAGGTTAAACTATCAACAAAATTAAAATTTTCTTGTAAATTTTCCCCATCCAAGAACACCCTTCTTATATTACAATCATTCATACCTTCTTTAGTTACAAATTTGTAGTGCAAGGTACAGAAATTCAGACAAAAAACTGTTTTAATGGAATAATTCCAACTGTAATTATTATTTATGACTGTCAAAACACTTAAAACTAAATGTCAGCTACAGCTTTATAACTTTCATGCTTTACCATTCATTATAATGGTGATCAAATCAAGAAGAATGGTATAGATAGAACATGTAGCACGCATAAGGAGAAGAGAAATATATGATTTTAGTCATAAAATGTCACTGATATACTTAGACACAGGTAGTAGGACAATATCAGAATGGACCTTAAAGGTGTATATTCTGCTAATTATATAATTTAATCAAACTCTTTATGTGAGTGAATGCTTTATGCTAAGCGCACAGCAGCATTAAAATGAATGAGTGAATGAATGAGAAATGACGTGTTTTTTTTGAAACAGGTAATAACTTAGTGCAAAATACAAAAACGAAACTAGAAAATAAGCCTTTATTAAATCTATATGCCCCAACAAAGAAAATAAAAGGTACCACCAAAAATTCTAGAACATGTGAAAAGATGGACAATGGAAAAATCAACAATGTTACACTCAGGAAACAAGACGCGAGAAATACCTTTCTTTAAACATTGAGATTAAACGTAACAATTTATTACGTCAATAACACAACATATATTAATCAGCATGTTCTGAAAGTTAAAATCTTGGCAGCATGTTTCAGCTGCAGTGAGGCTTCATCACGCTAAAAACGGTAAATAGTTCTGGTACACTCTCATGCACTCTATGGGATCCCATATCGTTTACATTTTATATTATAGATCATATGTAGCCTAAAAGTTAACATAGAGAATAAAATCTAAAATACCAAAATATTAACCTTCTATAGCTGTCAGTGTTGTGGAATATAATAGATAGATAACTTGATGAGTTTATCGACACTTATCATGCAGAGCAGGTAAAACAGCGGTAAAGTATTGTTGAATATATATGGCGGATTATAGTAAGATTCTATATATGAAAGATCAGATTCACAGATAAGCATTAATTGCACTAAATGCACACGGCGAAAAGTATCCGGAGTTTATATTATGTTTATGAAAGATCCGGTTCGCGAGTGAAACACACGCTAGACGAAGGTTGTCGACCTCCGTTAAGTTACCTTCTGTATACGTCCAGAAAATGATCAATATGTGGGTTGCACACATACGCCTGTATAACTGTGGGTATTTTGGATATAAAGTGTAGCAATTCTTGATGCCCCGTAAAGATTCTAGCAAGAGAGCATTAGTTGGTTGTAGCGTACTTGCACTCGTAACTGAAGCGTGCACTCGGAACACAGTTCCGTGTACACGCTGACACACACACACGGTTTAACGTCCGATCGACCACACAAACAATATTCGCGACGGAGAATCCTTTCAGTTACGAGTGCAAGAACGCTACAACCAACTAATTCTCTCGTACTAGAATCTTTACGGGGCATCAAGAATTACTATACTTCATATCCAAAATACCTACAGTTATACAGACGTAAAATAACTGAACAGTATATAATAGAACATAACCAGTATGAAAGGGTTAATGAATTCACATATCTTGGAACCCAAATTAATGCGCAAAACAAAATAATTGAGGAAATAAAAAGAATACAAGCTGGAAATAGATGTTATTATGAAAACAAAAAACTATTATCAAACAAACTTTTAAACTATAATAGCAAAATCCAAATATACAAAACAATAATACGACTCACTGTAACATATGGGTGTGAAACCTGGGTGCTTACTACGTCAGACAAGAACCAATTATGTATTTTTGAAAGAAAAATATTAAGAAAAATTTATGGACCAACACAAAATCCAGATGGAACATGGAGAATTAAAACAAATGAAGAGCTGAGGCATAGGATGAAAAAAGAAGATATAATAAAATTTATAAAATCACAAAGACTGAGATGAGCAGCCCATGTAATGAGAATGGAGAATACAAGAACTACCAGAAAAATAACAGAATGGACGCCATATAAAACAAGACCAGTAAGGAGACCCAGGTTGAGGTGGATGGACCAGGTAGAAGAAGACCTAAAGAGGCTGAAAATTGTTGGTTGCAAAGCGAAGGTCGAGGATAGACAGGGGTGGAATAGAATTGTTGAACAGCCCAAGACCCACCCAGGGTTGTA
>Ga0209755_10009561_pt1 | contig 10242 bp, 5 predicted proteins | sample TergutCo191P1_FD_187301 | JGI IMG/M metagenome (GOLD analysis project Ga0209755, IMG submission 187301) | Cornitermes sp. P1 segment gut microbial communities from Petit-Saut dam, French Guiana - Co191P1 (SPAdes) (version 2) | ecosystem: Host-associated > Arthropoda: Insects > Digestive system >...
AGGTAAAAGGAATCCCATTACAGGCCTGGACAAGCCCTGAGGTTTCCAGTAGGGTGAGGCTCCCAGATTTCAAGACAATCGGCACATGATGGTGGTAAGGTCATCCCTATGCACCGGCCGCATTTACCCCCCAGTAAATATTCCTGGCACTCATTTCTGTTAGAGGCTGAGTCAACCCCAGGGCCATAGAGCGACCGGAAGTATTATGTTAATGAAAAATTCCAATGACACCATCGGGAATCGAACCAGCGACCTTTCGGTTTGTAGCGCAGTGCCTCAAGAGAATGACCTGGTACCTATTGTAATTTGGGGGAGGTGGGCCCTGAAATGTCCGTCTGTGTCACCACAGTTGTCCCTTACCACGTCACAACTTGCAGGCATGCTCGTAACACAGGTACGGCCTACTGGGCACATAAATTTGTAATCTAGTATAGGCGTATACTAATGCCGTGGCGACTAAATTTCCTACAGTGGCGCCATTGTTTTTGGTTCCTCAGTATGGAACTGGCCTTGTGTCGTTATTCTAGTAACTAGAATTTTCAGGTGGCTCCCAGGTTTTGGAAAATGTATGGACCCCTTATCTATACCGCATGTCTTCAAGCAATAGCGTGTCTCGATTTGAACCAAAGATCTATGGAATGTTCAAGTCCCGACACATAGGTTTAATGTCAGTGTCCCAGAAAGTGGCGAACATTGAAGTGTGGCTGGGAAGCACAAGGAAAACTGAACTGTGGTTAGTGGAAAGATACGAGACCGTACTGCAAATGATTTAATCATCAGTTTACACAATGCATTAATTCAGGGCCATCATTTACGTACGCTTTAGAGGTTTCCTTCTCGGGTCCATGACGTCTCTTTTTGATGCATCGTCACCAAGTGTATTTGATTTAGAGGAACTTCGCAGTCAGATTTTACCCCTTTAATTATGCTGAAGTGATACTCGCAATATTAATGGTTTTTGCTCCTTTGTTATGCGCGTTCTCCTAGTCGCGAAATACGCTTGTTAGCTTCATGTCCGTCCATTTGTATGAGCGCGGCTGGCAATGGACATTTTGTCCATAAAATCTGATGTTGGAAACTTTCTTGAAAGTCCGTCGTTATGAGCCAGATTTGGTTAAAATCGCTGGATGATAATCGGGGGAATTTACATGAAGACCTAGTGCGTTTTATGGTTGCCGGTGACATTATGTCGGCACAAAAGCGTTCTCATCATGTGATATTGTATCAGGCCGTTAGGATGGCGAGGAGATATAAATATTAGTGGGTCGGGTAGCGTAGTCGGTATTGCGACTGGCTACGGGCTGGATGCTCGGGGTATCTAATCCCGGTGGGGGCGAGATTTTTCGCACCTGTCTAGACCGGCCCTGGGGCCCACTCAGCCTCCTGTGCATTGGGTACCGTTTCTTTCCCGCGGGTAAAGAGCGGCCGGGGCTTGACGCTGACCCCTCGCACCCTTCTAGTTCCGTGGTCTCTACTCCCCTATGGGCCGTACGGCCTGCACTGAACCTCAAAGTCTCTACAAGGGCGCACTTTACCGTTACCTTATAAATATTACGCGAACGCGTCAGTGTTACGAGTAGTAAGTGTGTAGGGATGCCGCCGGAATTGACGTCACGGTCACGTGATGCAAACATGGCGGCTAGGTCATTGACATCATTGATATGCAAATGACCTTAATATTCAAATGACCTTAATATGCAACTGACCTACTTAATATGCAAATGACCTTGATATGCAGAGTACCTAATTGATATTTATGTCCTTGATTGATATGCAAATTATCTAATTGATATTCATACGGCCTTGATAGGCATGCAATTGATCTAATTATTATGCATATTACTTTGGTCTAGACGGCGTGGTACCAAACTGTTTTCTTTTGGACGCCATCTTGGATAGCCACTATTTTCCAATATGGCGGACAAGCGCAATTTTTGAATTTTTAAACTGTTTTAATTTTTGAACTCCGCCATTTTACAATATGGCTGCCAGGGCGCTCTTTTTAAATATAATTTAACTTTTTTACAATATGACGTCTATTTTTAAAATATAACCTAACTTTAAAGTCCGCCATTTTGAAATTATAACCTAACTTTACAATATGGCGACTACTTTTAATCTGTTTAAATCTTCGTTATTCTTGAAATAGGTATAGCTCAGTGGTAGGATTCTAGACTCATGATTGAAAGATTCTAGTTTCGAATCCCACCTCCTGAACCATCTCTTTTTTTAAAGGATCCTATCACAGGTATATTGTATTAAGTATAATAAATAAACACTTTTACAATTATACAATCATTTATTAATACATACTATATAGATTATGAAAATTCAATTTTATTATTACAAACAGTAAATTATTAAAATGCAAATACATTTGTTTAAGTGATACATACAATATAGATCATTATTAAAATAAGATTACAATGTAGGTTATTAAAATAAATATATACATTTTAAATTGGCATACAAATCAAATTAATGTTTTTAGAACAGGGTGTATAAGCAAATGTTTTCAAGAAAGATTGTAGGCTAGACAAGGGCTGTGTTTACAAACGTGTGGTTGAGAGGGTTTTCGCAGGTAGAAGCGAAACCCTGCTGCTGGAATGTATGCCGAAGCATAGATACGACAGTGAGCGTTTCGCAAGCAAACAGCTGTTTTTAAAAACGCGTTTTAGACCCGCGATGTTTTATACGTAAGAAGTTATGAAACTTTAAATTTAGCACTGCGATTCTATTAATTGGTTTACGCGAAAAATATGCTATTTGAACTTTGAATTAATCGAAACAGCAACTGATGTAATTTACGCACTAACGAGAACAGAAAATTGCATTAATATACACGTGAAATAATTTACTCGCTTATGAAAAAATATGTAATAACACTAACATTTTTGTACGGCTTAAAACGCATAGCAAATACGTTTTGTATGCACAATTAAAACACGCACGAAATAATTTATGCACTAATGAGAAGAAAATTACATAAAAGCTCTCCCGAAATAATTTACGCGCTTATAAAAACATTATGTAATAACACTAATAATATTGTACGCCTTAAAACGCATAGGAAATACGTTTTATACCACAGTTACATTAAAAGACGCACGGAATAATTTACGCACTTATGAAAACTCTTACAACTTACGCGAAATGCACATTTATACAAAGAATATATAAAATGATTTTGTTTATCGTTATGGACTGCAGGACTGGAATCCGTACAATTTAATTATTTAATTACTCGAAAATCTAAACACTTTTACACATAAAGGAATTAAGAATACTTAAACACTTCTGCACGCACACACACATACACTGCACACGTAATATATTATTTAATGTTAAAATGATTTCTTGTTTTTCACGAAACGTTTGTAAGTCATCGCAGTTTTAGTTAGACAGACAAAACCACTCTTTTTGCAGACGTACTTGTCAAGACAATTTTGGTGCCAGGTAGGCTGAATTGTGCCTTAGCGGTAGAGAGACAGAGCCCTAGGCCACCGGGGATGTTCAGTTAGCACGCGACCGATACTCGTCTGGTTTCCCTGAACTATTAGGGCAGACCTGTTTTTAGGCATAAGCTAACAACTCACACCACTGACGAACAGAGACAGACACTTACTGGCTTATTACGTTCTCTCTTTAGCTGAAGAATAGACACATAGCGGCACTTTCGATGCTTGTGCGAATATTGAGGGTCGCTAACACACTGTTTTAGCAATTCCAAACCTTTTTGTAGATAGCGGAAAAACACCCAGAGTTTTTCATCTTTGTCACACACTGTTTTTCCTTGACATGTTGCACATAAGCGCAAGTCGGCGATGATATAGAATGTTGTAAAAACGGAGACGGCAGTTCTTCCCAGTCGGATATGTTAATCCCAAAGTGATAGCAGCAAATTATATTTTTATTTCCTGTAACAGAAACATTTTTACACTAGTGTACAATTTTTACCTGTAATGAGCACTTAGGTTAAAAGTGCTTATCTGTATAGAAAAAGCCAGCTTCGCTGAGGCTTTTAGCTGAATGTTTACCGGAGATAGGCATTGTGTTAAAAGACTGGAGACGCTCTTCCTGTGTCATAAACTGTACATAAAGAGGATACCAATCGATGCAGTCGTGCCGCCTCACTGTGTGCATATAAATTCTGGGACTCGTAGCTAAAAAGAACGTTGAAAATTAGTGATGGGCAATAAAATCTGCACACTTAGAAAAAGAAAAACCAGGGAAGTATACTTACATCGTTCTGGATGTGAATTGGGTCTATACTCAAAATGATAACCCCACACGTCACGGCTTTTGGAAGTCTGCTCAGTCGATGCGGTAGGCTGGTCGGAAGATCCAATAGCGATGTTCGCGACAGATAGACCTCTAACGAACTCGCAATTGGGACTCCAACGCCGGTGTTCCTTAAATGCATGATCTTGCCAAAGGCCTATTTGTGCTACACAAAATGAACATCACACTACATCACTGTGGCATGTATAATAGAACCCTGCCTCAGCTTGGTTATTCTTATGGATGAAGGCCACCGGCCATTTTTCAAACGTTAGACATCGATCTGCTTCACTTTTCATATTTAAATGTTACATGTCTTTACTGAGATGCTGTTGTAGCGGAGTAAGTGGAGGCGGCTGGTACATTAAACGCACAAGTGTTTCAGCGAACTTAGGCATAGTTGCAGTGTGCAATGAAAACAGACCATGTTCTGCTTGGGTGGCCTTAAATATAGCAAAATTATTTCCCCCTCCCATTAGTTTTTCAGGTTCTGAAAGCTTGTGACTCATTCAGCTGTGCATTTGTTTAAAGAATTTCCCCCTCACCCTTAGACTTCCGGTGCTAAAAGGTTTATGACATGCAACTATGTGGGAAGTCTGAAGTGATTTACACTTCCATTAAAATTCCGATCCTAAAAGGTTTATGTCTCGTGCTCTTAAAATGCCTACAGGTAATAAAATCCATCAAGTGATATAAAAACATGTGCGCTTATGAATAGGTGCACCATGAACATGTCAGAACATGTTTAGAGGGATTGGTATAAAATAGAGGTTTTTGGTGTGTGCGGTATATTCTTCTTTGGCCTTTAGTGCGGATACTAGTACTATTTGAGATTTGCGCTCACGGATAAGAACAGCTACCAGCTATGACTACCGCCATCTGCTACGGTTACAACTGTACCAACCTGCCATATCAAGAGCTACAGCTACAACTACAGTGATTAACTGCGTAACTTCTACCAGTTTGCCACAGCGTATTTAATCCCAAGGACTGATTTGTTTATCCGGTACCAAGTAAGTGGTATACGTTCGAATCAAAATATAGTGTCCAAGAAACTGTGTTTGAACAGAGAGTTATCCCCACAGCCCGAGCTCCCTGTTAGCAGGGAGGAACCTGAGGCGCAGGTATCTTGCTCTAGGAGAAACAGTCCTGTGTCCGAAATACGTGAACAGCTACCCTTCTTAATTTTGGATGAGACTGGCAAATCTTTTCCAAAATTCAGTGCAACAGGACGCAGTTTGTTAAGTTTAGACACTCCGCTGAAGACGTAGAACCTACTGTTTATTTAAAGGAGTGAATTACCCCATTGACTAATTGCTTAGTTGACGATGTGCGTGATAGAGATTTGGTGGGACTAAGAATTCGCAACACTGAGAATGTCCAGGATAAGGTGCTGGGCCTTAGTTTCCTACGTCGTGACCAGCTAAAGCCTGATGTGGTCTGGGGTATGCTGGGGAAGGTCGTTGTCTAATGCGAGGTTCGGCTTGAGCGACCGGCTTGTAGTGCATTTTCACCACGTTTGGATACCTTCTGGCAACGGTAGAACGGCTGAGATGTCTTGAGTGCCATTAAAAAGGGTATTGTTAAAGTGAAGACGGGATCCTTGTGTTTCTAATGCCCAAATTATCGCTATGGCCAAGGTAAATGGGTATCCCAACTACAAATCATAGAGATGGTAAAGCTTTGAAGCAGCCTGTTCAAGGTCTTTTAAGCGCTTCTGTTATTGATTTGCGTAATGGCAGTGGCTTTAACGAACTTGAACAATTTCAAAATTAACTTTCGGACTATAAAATTATTGTGTGTGATGGTTTAAGCCATGATCGGGTTTTTTTCAGTGGAACTTCCCTTTCGAACAAGAAATTGCACATTCTATATGTTTTGGACACTACAATGTTATTACGAAGCTCAAGGCTGCAATGGCAAAGATATATATATATGTAACGCGTGACATATATGATAAAACGCACAAGTGTGACAGCTTGCTCCTTTTGTACAGCGACACCATCCTCTTTTAAAGATCGGTCAATGTATTGTGCTACATGCAACATGTGGTTCCTGAGTGAAAAACGTTTTCAGAATCATTTGACTCCCAAAGTGAAAGGCAAACTAGTCTCAGTGGATACAAGTATGCCGAAATTGTGGTTTTACAGTAACAGGTGGTCAAAACACGAATGTTTCAAGAGATTTTGCAATTATTGTAATAAGTAGCATTTTCAGGCCATTTTTGCTACGTAGCTCAATTGAAACGTAGTAAGCTAAAAGGCCGGTTTATGTATGTTCTTTGACACGGAGTTCACACAGGACACAGGAATGTATGCCCAATGGACATAAACCCATCGAGAACACTGACGAAACTGCTGAGTCGGTATGAGACACAAGCGAGGTTGCAAAAAATAAGAGACTCTGGTTATACAGTTAGTTCGATCTGGGGGTGCGAGTTTGAAAAATTCATGTGTGGCAATTCTGGCCTCGAAAATGAACTTTGCTCGCAACCCCATGTAAAGCATTCTCCAATAAACATTCGAGATGCCTTGTACGGTGGTAGAACCATGGCCACGAAAACATACTACATTCAAGCAGGGGGTAGAAATCCGTTATGTGGATGTTATCAGTGTACCCCTATATTTGTAAGTTCGGCAAGTTCCCTGTAGGTCACCCTAAAGTGTATGTGGGTGGAGACTGTCCCCCTGACTGGATAGGGAGGGGATAATAAAATGTACGGCTCTACCTCCCAGGAAACTGTACTATCCGGTGCTTCCGTATAAGAGCAACTCCAAACTGATATTCCCTTTGTGTTCTGCTTGTGCTGACACAATGAACCAAGGCTACTACACACACTGATGAGGAGAGATGTATAGTTGGAACATGGGTAGTGGATGAGGTGCTCAAAGCCATAGGGATGGGTCATGGTTTGATGAATGTGTTTGAATTTTGGGATTATGAAATAACATGCCCTGACAGAGGTACGAATTCAGGAAGCCTCTTTGCAGAGTATATTAATATGTTCCTGAAATTGAAACAAGAATCGTCCGGCTATCCAGCCTGGGTTCAGAGTGAGGCTGACAAGGATAATTACATCGAGGACTACCGGCGCGCAGAATTATTGCTTTGCACAAGGCATCAATTTCCAAAAATGCAGGGCAAAGGACTGGCGAAACTAAAATTAAATTCGATGTGGGAAAATGTTCTTAACCAGAACAAGACCCAGACATCCCTTGTGACCTCAGTGAATGTTATACGAGCTCCTGACAAGTCCGTGTACTGAGGTTAAAAACATCATATTCCCGAGCGATGGCGTGGTATGGGTATTGGAAACATTCAGAGGATAACCGCAGGAAAGAACGTTAACGTGGCAGTTGCTGTCTATGTAACGACCCAAGGTCGACTCAAACTATACGAGTACCTGAGTGAATTGGGGAGACTGTCCTGTGCTGTGATACATTGTTAAATTCATTCAAAATGTAGATGAACCCTCAAAAGTGAGAACAGGTGATTATCTGATTGACCTCGCAGACGAGTTGGGGAGTTTAGGTCCTTATGTTTTATTGAAGAATTTGTGTCGTGTGGATCAAGGAACTATGCGTTTTCTGTCTTCGGCCCCTCGACAGGAAAACGTACGGTAAAATGGAAGGTGAAGGGTATAATCTTGAATTACGAAAATACAAATGTTGTAAACTTCAATACATAGATGGATATGATCCTGAAAGTCAACGCCCCGATGCATGTACATAATCAAAAATATCAAGAGAAAACAGGTTGGTGTCGTATCCGAAACGGAAACAAAGGAGTACAAGGTTGTTTTTAAGAAGCGCCGGCTTATGGACAGTTTTGATTCTTTACCATATGGGTTTGATTAATCTATTATAGTCAGGGCTAACATTCAATTTGTTTATTTATTCATTCTAGTCGAGTAAAGTGCAATAAATAGAGGCGCTATTGCGTATTTAAGTTCATTTTAGGGTATAATTCCTGAAGCTGTAACACCCCTTTACTTAAATCGTCGCAGGACCGATTAGTAGCAAATCGACGTTTGTAATTGGATAATTGGAATGCAGGGAGCAGCTTTGTAACATTGCGTTTAAAATATAGTTTGGTGTCATAGTGAGAACAACGCCCCGCATCACTTGCAAAACGTGCCATTTGTTAAAGTTGTACCAGAATTTGAAAATCCTGAATATGTACCTTCACTGATAGTGTTGGATGATTTAATGGACTGTTTATTCCATAAAAGTGAACGATTTATTTACCAAGGATCGTAGCATCGTAACATTAGTCTAGTTCTAATTACACAGAACGTACTTCACTTCGTCACGTGACATTTCTTTAAACAGCAAGTTTATGGTCATGTTTAAGAATCCGACAATACGCAAACTTGTGCATTTGAACTCGATTTGTGCACTTGGCTTGACAAGTCTACCCATAAAACATTGCCAGTTTTCATAAAACATAACTGGAAGCTTGTAAAGACCCGTACAGTTATTTATTCTTGGTTCTTACACAATCAATTAACGATTTACTAAGATTTAGAACAAATAATTTTCCAGGAGAATTTTGTGAGGTTTTTGCATCTGTACAGGGTAATAAATCGGTTCAAGTCACAACTACTCTTTCTCCACGTCCTTAAAGACGCTAAAACAGAAGCCAGACGCGCGTTACTTGCATCTTCAGACGACGAGCTAGTAAATGCTATTTTCGAGTGGGCTATAAATACGTTAAACGGGAACCATAAATTAACCATAGACGAAAAGAGCAATTTAAAGAAATATAAGAGTAGCTTACGAGCATTCGAAAATCCTGAAATCAGTTTATTAGTAAACGTAAACTTATGTTCAAAAGGGCGGGTCTATTGTTCCTGTCCTCGCAAGTGTTTTGCCGAGTGAAACAGATCACTAATTAACAATTAAATGGCTTTGCAGCGTATTTAATTTCTTCTGAACTATGGGAAAATCGTTCCCATGAACTCTCGCCACCAGTTAAAGAAATAGTAAAAAGAAAGGATCATAGCTATAATAAATGGACCCAAGTTCGTTTGCATCAGGATCAATACTTGAAAACCGAGAAATAAAAACGCGAACTCATTTCCATTCTCATTATTGAATCTTGTGGTACCAAACCCAGTTTCAAAACGAAGCCTAAACGTATAATTTGTTCAGTGCCTTGCTTCACCCACGCATTCAAGGTACATTCATAGCGTATTAACTCGTAAAGTATCACACGACACCACTTTTGGTGTTTACCAAGATGTTACTGACGGTTCATTTAAAATAGGTTGGTCTAGTTTTAAGTATAACAAACACGTGTTTGTAGATGGCAAGATGTACAAGGCAACACAGGGTTTATGGAAGTTACTAACCCAATCACTTCTTGATAAAAACATGGTCACTCATCAAGACAAACAGGCATATAAGCAAATACCCTTGCAGTCTAATGCACATTGAGAGAATTATAGTCCCTCGGGCAAGATCAAAGCAAACTACTTAAATATACGCGCTTCATTTCGCAACTTTTTTTAAACACAAAGGACGTGCTTTGGGAATCTTTGACTTAATAATGTCTCTGGTTAAAATCTTTTACGATCCTAAATATCCAGCAGGTTTCGGGGCAGAAGCAAAGTTAGTAAAAGCAAGTAAAAATAAGAAAAGGGATGTTGAATAGTGGCTTTGAAGTCAGAACACGTACTTTACACAAGTCCGTTAGAAAGAAATTCCCACCTAATTCTTATACAGTAACAAATATTGATGTCTGGAAAATGGATCTTGCGGATTTGAGTTCCCTCTCGAAACACAAGTACACGTACCTCTTTAACGTCATAGTCATATTTTAGCGTTACGCATGGAGCGTGCCTCTAAAAGACAAGACCCGCACATCAATCACATTTGTTTTTAAATCTTTATTTTAAAGTAGAAAAACCAATTACCATACAATCAGACAAGGGCACTGAATTTGTTAATGCAACAGTGC
>Ga0209755_10009563_pt1 | contig 10240 bp, 8 predicted proteins | sample TergutCo191P1_FD_187301 | JGI IMG/M metagenome (GOLD analysis project Ga0209755, IMG submission 187301) | Cornitermes sp. P1 segment gut microbial communities from Petit-Saut dam, French Guiana - Co191P1 (SPAdes) (version 2) | ecosystem: Host-associated > Arthropoda: Insects > Digestive system >...
ACATTCGCTAAATTTCATCATTCGAGGAATATTGTTTTTCGCACTGCTTGGCGGTGTATTTTTGTCTTTACGTCCAGGCGTAGCTAACGCAGCAGGTGTGCCCTGCTCCATCACCCCAGTCCTCACTGAAGCAAACTTGAACACCTGCATTGCCGAAGCCCCCACCGACAACAGCGAATTCGTAATAACTATCGGTGCAGATTTTAACATTACTACGCAAAAGGCCATTGTGGCGAACAAAAATATTACCCTGACGTCCGTCAATCCCGCTAGCCCCGCCACCCTTACCCGCGGCCCCAGCTTTACCGGGCGGTTTTTTAGCGTCAACGTCGCCACACCTAACACTACGACTTTCTCCATTGATAGCGTGATATTTGACGGCAACAACCCGACAGTAGTGGCAAATAATCAGTTGATCTATACCGCTGGAACTGGCGACGCAATAGTGAATATTATGGGAAATACGGTACTAAGAAACAATAATACTGCTAGCTATGGTAGCGCTATTTACCTTACTGCTACCGGTAGCGGTAGCTCATTCGCTCTTGGAGGTTCGACAAAGATCATTAACAATACGGCCAATAGAGGCGGGGGGATTTATGCTGTTATCGCGGACTCGATGACTTTTGTCATAAATGGCCAAGTTGAGATTAGCGGCAACACGGCGGTCGCGAGTCACGGTGGCGGGATTTATTTGCAAGGAGGAATGGCAGAAATAACTGGGAGCACAATAGATAACAATACCACTAACACCAATGGCGGCGGGGTCTATAACAGCGGTGCGAACATAATTTTTTCGAATACTGACATTACGAATAATATAGCGATCAATAATGGCGGGGCGGTATATCTGGGCGTGTCGTCAACCATGGAAGCTACCGGCAGCAACATTAGCGGCAACATGGCGAACAACAACGGTGGCGGACTTTACAGCGCTGGCGGCAAGATACTATTGCACACGGGGACTATTATTTCAAATAACCAGGCGGTAGGCAACGGCGGCGGGATTTACAATGTCAAGAGAACCGTTGACGCCATTGGTCTGACTGAGATAGATGGCGCAAGCATACAAAACAACACCGCCGTATTGGGCGGCGGAGTCTACAACGCCAGCATACATGACAACGCGCACATCGACGACAGCACCAGTACCGTTATCATGCGCAGCGGGAATATCAGCGGCAACACGGCCGCGGACGGCGGTGGCGTCTACAACGGTATCGATGGCGAGTTCTTTGCCAGCGGTGGGCAAATCACCAACAACACCGCTAGTCTCGACGGCGGCGGGGTATTCACCGAGGATTATGGCTTTCTGTTCGTTGGTGCTAGCGTCATATTCGCCAGCAACAGCGCAGCTACTTCTAGCCCCACCCGAAATCCAGCTAATGACGCTATCTACGCCACCAACATCCTAGGCACCAATTGGACCACACCCTTCACTCAGGGGTATAACAATTACGACATCAACCACAACTACGCACCCAACGCGCCAAGCACCGGCGGCGGAACCACTTTTAGCCAAAATGACAGCACCAAAAGCTCACTACTAGGCTGCGCAGTCATCATAGCTACGGTTCTTGCAATTTCTGCAATTCCCAACCGCAGGTTGAGCAGGCGTAAGTAAAATCAACAAAAAAAGAACCAAACAAATTCATCTATTTGGCTCTTTGTTGACTTTACTAAGCCCGTGGCTGGGTCGGTAGGATTCGAACCTACGAATGTCGGGACCAAAACCCGGTGCCTTACCACTTGGCGACGACCCAATCTGATATCATTCTAGCATAAAACGCCATGAAGCTATATAATACCAGTATGACAAAGGAAATACTACTAGAAACCAAAGGCCTCCACAAGGTCTATGGCAAGAAAAATACCCGGTTCGAAGCCCTCCGCGGCGTCGATCTCAAAATCAACACTGGCGAAACCGTCGCCATCATCGGCAAATCCGGCAGCGGCAAATCCACCCTCATGCACCTCCTCGCCCTGCTCGACCAACCCACCTCCGGCACCATCAAGCTCAACGGCAACAACACCGCCAAACTCCGCGCCAACCGCATCAATCACCTTCGCAACCGCGAGTTCGGCTTCGTTTTTCAGCAATTTTTCATGAACAGCAACGATTCCGTCCTCGACAACATCATCCTACCGCTCAAAATCGCTGGCATCGGTTCCCGCGAACGCAAACGCCGCGCCCTCGAAGCTCTTCAAATCTCAGAGCTCGAAGACAAAGCTTACAACAAAGCCAACGACCTCTCCGGCGGCCAAAAACAACGCGTCTGTATTGCCCGCGCCATCGTCAACCACCCAAAGGTCATCTTTGCCGACGAACCCACCGGCAACCTCGACACCGCTACTGGCGAAAAAGTCATGAACATCCTCTTTAAGCTCAACCGCGAAAAAGACATCACCCTCATCATCGTCACCCACGACGAAGACATCGCCAAAAAATGCCGCCGCCAGATATACATCAAAGACGGCCTTATCATCTCCGACAGCAAAACCAAGAGAAAGGCCTCCAAATGAAACTCATAGACGTCATCAAAACCGCCAACAGCAATCTACTGCGCAACAAAGTCCGTACTTTCCTCACCATTCTCGCCATCTTCATCGGCAGCTTCACCATCATTTTGAACGCCGCCATCAACACCGGCGTCAACTCTTTCATTGACCGCCAAGTCACCTCTGCCGGTGGCGAAGGCTACATCGAGATCGCCCCCGCTGCCCTCATGGCCCAGATGCAAGATCTCATGAGCGGTAACAACGCCCCCCAGCAATACGACCCCGACCAAAATTCCGGTGCCATGGACTACATCAGCCCCGAGACCATGACCAAAATTGAAAACATCCCCGGCATTAAACCCGGCAGCGTCAAACCTTTCCGCTCCGTCGACGTAGAATATATTACTAGTGACCAAACCGACAAAAAGTATAAAGTACAAGTCAGCAAACTCCCTAGCGACAGCATCAATATCGACCTCACCGCCGGCAACTCTCCCGTCACCGCCAGTGCCCAGCCCGAAATCACCCTCTTACCCGGCTTCTCCGAAGTCCTCGGCTTCGGAAGCGACGAAGACGCCGTCGGCCAAACCGTCACCCTTGCCGTCCGCAACAGCATCACTGACCAACTCGCCAATCTCACCGCCACCGTAGTTGGCGTCCAGGCTCCCTCCGTGGTCAGCATGGGCCGCAGCTGGATCAATGAGTCTCTAAACGACCAAATCTTCGCCGAAATGACGAGGTATCTCCCCGAAGAATATGCCAATCGCACTATGTTTGTCACCGCCGAATACGATGCCTCCATCGCCAGCGCCGACGAAGTCAAAAAATCTCTAGAAGACATCGGACTCTCCGGCATGACCATTAACGATACCATCGGCATGATCAAAAACTTCTTCGATATCATCCTCATCGTCTTCTCCATCTTCGGCGGCATCGCTCTACTCGCCGCCAGCATCGGCATCATCAACACCCTCCTCATGTCCGTCCAAGAACGCACCCGCGAAATCGGCCTCATGAAAGCCATGGGCCTCTCCTCCGGCAAAGTCTTCCTCTCGTTCTCCCTCGAAGCCATCTTTCTCGGCTTCTGGGGCTCCATGCTCGGCATCATCGTCTCTTTCATCATCGGCAACGTCGCCAACAACATCTTCCACCAACCCGGCGGCTTCCTCGCCGACTTCCCCACCCTCAACATCGCCGAGTTTACCGTACTCAACTGCGTCATCATCACCCTAGTCATCATGTTTATCGCTTTTCTCGCCGGCAGCCTTCCCGCCGCCAAAGCCGCCCGCAAAAACCCCATCGACTCCCTCCGCTATGAGTAAGAAAACCACACTATCTTAGTCAGCGCATACTCAGCCGGCCAAAGCTATTCTAATTGCTTCGCTTTATCTGTAGTATGCTTTCCCCTCTACCCGAAGATCCACATACTGTACGACGATTTCCCGCTCATCCAAATATCGCATCATCCTTTCCGCATCCTCTGCCTGTACCGCCGACCCCCGATCCACCGACATCTTATAATATTCCCCTCTTGTCCCCACATACACATCCACCTCCCGGCTCATCCCTAGCGGCAAAACCACCTTATCCACCCCAAACCCCAAATCTCTGAAATCCCTCTCCAGCTTCGCCACAAACTCCCGCATCCGTTCGCTCACTTGCCCTCCCCCCTCAGACACAATCTCCACCGTCGGCTCCCATTTTTGGGTGTCCACCGCCGCATCCTCCCTCTCCTTCACCATCTCGCGGGTCTCAAGTGCCACCCAAGCCACCAAACCCCCCACCACCGCTATACAAACACCCCAAACCAAAGCATTTCGCCGCCAGAGCTTCCGTCGCTCCGCCATCCGCCCCAGCTCAATCGATCGATCTCGCCCCCGCGCCCCCACAATCGTCTTGCCTAGTTTATATCCTCTTGCCATCCCCGTTTGCCTCTGTCACCACCATCCTTGCCAACCGCTCCGCCGCCGTCTCCTTTGCAAACTCGCCCAAATTCCGCGCCATCGTTTTCCGCTTTTCGCGGTCGCGCACCAACTCCCGCACTGCTCTCAAAAGCAACCCCGGCTGGTTCACCATATCTCCATCCTCCACCACAATCGCCGCTTTCGCTTTGGCGAAGGTTTCCGCATTTTTCACCTGATGCCTGCCCGGCAACCTCTGGTTTGGCACCATCACCACTGCCTTGCGCATATTCGCCAATTCCGCTATCGTCGACGCCCCCGCCCGACTCACCACCACATCCGCCGCCCCAAACAACTCGCTCATTTTCGCCGTAAACTCTATCATCCGAAAATTCGTCGTAAGTTTTCCACCCTCCCACACCTCATATTTTTTCAGCCCCATCATCTCGCCATATCGCTCTCGCCCCGCTACCAACAACACCGCTGTCAATTTCAGCAGCTCCGGCAAAATCTCCCGCACCGCCTCATTGATGTTCTTTGCCCCCAAACTCCCGCCCGTCACCACAAGCAGCGGCTCGGCCGCATCAAACCCCAAATCTTTCTTCAGTTCCCCCTGTCGCTTCGCACTCACCGGCTTAAACTCCCGATCCACCGGTATCCCCGTCCACTCCGCCTTTTCCTCCGAATAGCTATAATTTTCTAGCGGCATCCCCGTCGCAATCCTCCGCGCACCCCTCGACAGCACCCGATTCGTCAGCCCCGGCACCGCGTCCGAATCGTGTATCACATACGGCACTCTCAGCGCCCGCGCCGCCATCCCCACCGGCAACGCCACATACCCACCCTTCAAAAACACCGCGTCAGGTTTAAACCGCCTCAGATACACCAAACTCTGAAAAAACCCTGCCGTCAATCGCAACCCATCCACCACATTTTTCAGCACCACATCAAAATTCCGCAAATAATCCATTGGCCCAAAGTGCGCATATCGCCGCAGTTTCCCCGCCAGCACCCGCCGCGCTTTGATCGAAGGCCCCATAGGTGTTGTCATTTTTACAACATTAGTATAATATTTTTTGTCCGTCCAAAATTCTATTCTCGCCCGCGGTTTCAGCTTCCAAATCTCGCGAACGACGGCCACTATGGGCGTAACATGCCCACCACTCCCCCCGCCTACCACCAGTATTTTCATTTTTTGCCTATCATTCCCATAATGTTTAGAATAACATATCCCACCATCCATGCAAACACCCTCTGCCACCAACCCAACCCTCCCAGCCAGCAAAAAGCAATTGCTTTTTTTCCGTCAAGGTGCAATACTTAAACAGGAGCGTTATGTCTGCTAAGTGGCGTTCCTCAACTATAACGAGAGGAATACGCACGTGAAAAATTTCAGGACTCGCCCCACAATATTAAGCAGCTTACCAACGGCAATCGCCATATTACTAGTTTGCGTCTTTGGCATCATGCAACTATTCCGCCCAGCTCCTACCGCCAGTGCCGTTTTGGCCGCCGACCCATCAACCATCCCAGCCTGCGGCGGCAATCCCGAATGCTTTGCTTTTAGTATCAACACCAGACTAACCAGCACAGGCGCAACCACCGGAACATCCACCACGTTCTCAGTGCCAGTATCCGGCCAAGTAGGCCTCACCAATCAAGCATACAACTGGATCATTAACTGGGGCGATGGTACGGCCGAGCAGACCGCCAGCGGTACCAGTGGTACCACTTCTGCCGGTATCACACACGACTACGTCGGAACTGGCGCTGGACAATACCAGATCACCATCCGCCCCACTGCCACGGCCGCTGCGGGGTGGTTTAACGCCTTCGGGTTCTACAGCGGCACTTCTGGCGCCAATGTCGCGGCCAACAAAGACAAATTCCTGTCTATCGACACGCCATTCACCAACCTCATGCGCACCGAAGGCGCCACCTACCGCTTTGCTTATGTGTTCTATGAAGCCCGCAACGGCACCGAAATCCCCAGCAATCTATTCGCCAACATCTCAACGGCCAGCACTACCAACTTCAATAGCGTATTCAGTTATACATTCTACTCATACGCTTACAACTCTACCACCGCTACCATTCCTGCTGGCCTGTTCGGCTCCCTAAACACTAGTGGCGGGACGAATTTTAATAGCATGTTCAGCTATACCTTCTACCATCACGCCTACAACTCTACCACCGCCACCATTCCTGCTGGCCTGTTCGGCTCGCTAGACACAAGTAACGGCACAGATTTTGGCTCCATGTTCAATTCTACCCTCAACAGTTACGCTCGTAACTCTAGCGCCACCATTCCTGCTGGCCTGTTCAATTCTCTAGATACTAGTAGTGGAACGATTTTTAGCTCTATGTTCCGCGCTACCTTCAGCGTTCATGCCTACAATTCCACCTCCGCCGCTATTCCCTCCGATCTATTTAGCTCCCTAAATACCAGCAACGGAACGAATTTTAGCAACATGTTCAGCTATACCTTCAGTAGCTACGCCTACAACTCTACCGCCGCTACTATTCCCGCTAATCTGTTCAGCTCCCTAAACACTAGTAGCGGGACGAATTTTAACGGTATGTTCAGCTATACCTTCGGTAGTTACGCCTACAACTCTACCGCCGCCACTATTCCCGCTGGCCTATTCGACTTTCTAAATACCAGCAGTGGGACGAATTTCGGTAGCATGTTCGCTTCTACTTTCAGTAGTTACGCATATAACTCTACCACCGGCACCATCCCTGCTGGTCTGTTCGACTTTCTAAATACCAGCAGTGGGACGAATTTCAGCAGCATGTTCAACTATACCTTCAGTAGCTACGCCTACAACTCCACCGTCGGCACCATTCCCGCTGGCCTGTTCGGCTTTCTAAATACTAGCAGTGGGACGAATTTTGACAATATGTTCAGTTCTACCTTCAACAACTACGCACGACGCGTAGCCTCGTTCAAGGTAAATGGCAGCATCGTGGCAACGTCAAGCCAATTCTCGAACCCCTACTCAGTCAAGATCGGTCCAACCGGCACACCCAGCACCAACCCACTAGTCAATGCCACCACTGCCAGCCAAGTCATCCCTACATATAACTCCACCGTGCGCAGTATTACCGCCCCAGACGGAGCCTACGCCGGATACGAGTGGTATCGCACCGACGGCACCTCTTGCACCGTAGCCAGCCCCACGCCAGATTGTGGCGCACAGGACTCCACTACCATCGTGACGTTTCCCAACAATACAGAATGGGCCGAGACTATTTCCACCGAAAAAGGCAATGCCACCTTCTATGCCGGCCCGGCCGCCGCGACCATATCCAATGTTACCGTCAACGGCTGGACCAGCGTAGGCCTAGCCCCCAAGACAGCCACCATCTCACTAACCAATACCAAAGTTAGTACCGCTTTGCCAGCAGACACAGATATCTCCAGCTGGTTCAACGCTCCCACCGGTATTACGGTCACCACAACTTCCGCCGTACCAGCCAACGCTGCGTCTATCCCGGTCACTTTTAGTGGCACACCCACCGCAAACAGTAGTGCAGCCATAACCATCACCATTCCTGTTTCCTACCTAACCTCCACTGGCTCTGCCGTGACAGCCGCCACCAACCAAGATGCCACATGGGACATCACTACGGCCTTTGCAGCCATCTACGATATTACCGTAAACGGCCAACCCGACATACCCTTAACTCCCCAATCTTGCCACATTACCCTCACCAATATCACCATCCTCTCTGGTACTTCCTTCCGCAACCTGCCAATCGGCACCGACATCACCAATTGGTTCACCAACATACCCGACGGTCTAGTAGCTACAGTTACCGCAACCATCACCAGCGGCGCCACCGAAATACTACCCATAGAATTCTCTGGCACTCCCACTCTCACCAGCACCAGCATCATGACCGTCACCATCCCTGGATCGGCCCTAACCTCTGGGGCCGGTATAACCATAGCCACCAACCCCAATGCCAAGTGGAACATCACCATACCACCACCACCTCCTATCACTGTGCCAACAACCGGCATATTCGGATCAAACGTAGGCTCCGCAGCATCAATCAGCGCCACGTGCATCACTGCACTAGCTGCCGCACTCGTCATAACAAAGCGCAGGACCGTCAAAAAGCAACATTAGCCGCTTCGCAAACGCCTGCCACTACCGGCATAACGTGTCCGTCGCCCATCAGTATTCGCATCCCCACTTTCTCTTTTTGTCCACCCAGACAGTTGCAAAACCATCCCCATCGCCACGCCCACAAACATCATACTTGTTCCCCCCGAACTCAAGAATGGCAATGTAATCCCCTTCATGGGGACCAATCCTGTCATTCCCATGATGTTTATAATGACATGTCCCGCCATCCACGCAAACACCCCCACCACCACCAACCTTTCCGCTTTCGTCTCGTCTAGCCGCTCCGCAATTTTTAGCAGCCGCAGTAGCAGCGCCGCAAAACACAGAGTCACCAACATCAGCCCCACAAACCCAAAAGTTTCGCCCAACACCGCAAACACCGAATCGTTAATAGATTCTGGCAAATACCCCGTCGCCTGCACACTATTCCCTACCCCCACCCCAAACAACCCACCCTTGCCAATAGCCAACAACGCATTGTCTATGTGATACGTATTTGCCGTGCTGGCATCGCTAAAGCTCGCCAGTCGCTCCATTCTGTGCGGAAAAGCCACGATTAGTAGCGCCAACACCGCTAGTGCCGCCACCCCCATCACCGCCAGCACTCGCCATTTCATCCCGCTCACCACCAACATGCACGCCAATATAAACATAATCACCGCCGTCGACCCCAAATCTTTCTGCAGCACCGCCACCAGCACCACCACCACCGCCACCACGCTCACCAGCGGTACAATCATCTCTTTCTTTTCCAGCTTACCCTCCGCCTTGCGCTTCGCAATCAACCCCGCCATATAAATCAGCACCCCCAGCTTCAAAATCTCCACCGGTTGAAAACTCAGCCCCAGCGGCAAATTGAACCACCGACACGCCCCCAAACTACATCGCACCCACTCGCTCCCCACCGCCCCCATGATAGCCAGCGCCACACACGCCACAATCCCAAACACCAAAATCCATTTCCCCACCCGCTTCACCCACTCAAACGGCAACTTATACGCCACATAAAAACACACCAAAGCCACCACCACCGCCACCACTTGCCGCTCAAAAAAGTGCCTCTCGCTCAAGGCCTCACCATACACCGAATTTTGAAACTGCGCCCACACCGGCGACGTAGCATAGATAATGATCAACCCCACCGCCATCAACAACAGCATCACCACCGCAATCACCAAATCCGGCTTATGTTTCCTCATGCCCCCATTTTACCATTTTTTATCAAAAAATACCCCGCCTTCATCTGTCGCAAAACGACAAACTCCAGCGGGGCCTTGCCTCTTTCTCGCTCCATCACCTCTCCCAATAATTTCCTATTCTGCTTTTTCGACAACCAAAGTTAAAACAGAAAAACAAAGCGTTCTGTCGCCACTACATGTTGCCATCTGCAAGCACTCCCTGGGTTTTGCAAAAGGACAAGTCCTACATCCCTTGTAACAACAAACCGGATAAAACAACTCCATACTATCGTCAGAATTACTTTTGCCAATGGATACCATTTTGATTCCTCCCTTAGTGATGAAATGAATTTTTAAATTTACCAGACAATCAGAGCACTGAGGATTTTTGCAAACAAAAATCCTCATCTATAGATGAGGATTTTTGCAAACAAAAATCCTCATCTATAGATGAGGCAACATACACGTCGACCCATCCGTAGACTACGCGGTACTAAATTGTCTCTGTTCGAGTTGGGTCTTA
>Ga0209755_10009564_pt1 | contig 10240 bp, 7 predicted proteins | sample TergutCo191P1_FD_187301 | JGI IMG/M metagenome (GOLD analysis project Ga0209755, IMG submission 187301) | Cornitermes sp. P1 segment gut microbial communities from Petit-Saut dam, French Guiana - Co191P1 (SPAdes) (version 2) | ecosystem: Host-associated > Arthropoda: Insects > Digestive system >...
AATATTTTAAACATGGTATATACTCTCCGTTTTTTCCTCTTCAAAATGCACTTTGTTTCATAATTCTAACGTATTTGGTTCCTGTATTATTCACGTTTTATATACAGTGTGTGCCAAAAATAAAAATTCCGGTGCCAAAAGGTTAAAGTAAACACGGATCACGCAAATGTGATAACGGAAGAGAAAGTAGTGAGGGATGACGAAATAAATTATTCCCCGCTGTTGAGTTTATGGTACAAATCTTGCATGCGACTTAGGGGGTATGAAGCAGTTCACAGCGAAATTCGACATAGTCACGCCTGGTAATATGACTACTGTTGTGCAGCCGCAACTGGTGACAATGAGTTACGACACAACATGACACTTACTGCAATTACGGTAACAATACGTTAAGTTTCATATTTGGCTCGAACACATATAAGTCACTTGTCAATTATAGCCTAAAAATTCCCCCCCCCCCCCCCTAATAAAATATTAACTTTACACTACAATGCGGTTTTAACTGTGATGCAAAAGACCCTAGAGGTATGAATACTTCACTTCCATCACACAATGAGGTACATAACTGTACTTGCAAGCTGAAATTAATCTGCCTAACATGCTTATTTGAATAAGACCTTTTGGTAGCATATGGGTTCTGTCAACCCCAAGCACGCCGTCTGCTCGCGTAGACGCACGTGGGGGAAGACGTCGTCTTTACTAAACTCAAAAACGAAAAGTAGAAATAAATTCCACCCACTGGCGGGTGAACATATTTACAAGGTTTCAACTCCACCAAATTCCCCCCCAAAGAAACTACTCCCACTTCTATTTTTCTTCATCGTCAGTGCTACAGCTGCTCTTGTATGCGTCAGTTATGATTTCAAAATGTCAATAATGAAGTAGGTTGCGGCCTCAAATAATTTCGTTTCACTCCTGAGCACTGGTGCACCTTAAACTGCATTCATCCTCCGTGATCACACTAAACTCTTGCTCTATTTCTTACTAACGCCTACACGGAAAATGATATTCTAACAACATATTCTTAAACGATGCTCATCGGCTCCGGCAGCTAATCACCGGCCTGAACAGTAGAGGCCCGGGTTCAATCGTAGGGCAATCCGCGTGGAATTTGTGGTGGAAAAATTGGTTTTGGGATAGGTTTTACTCAGAGTACTTGAGCTTCACCTTGTCTGTATTACTCCACCAATGCTCCATACTCATTCATTCATGTACCACCGAAACAAGACAACACCCAACAGTTGGCAGCGTCGTTAAATAGCTAACTTAACATAACCTATGTTCGTATCAGTACATTTCAATCAAAATCAGGCATTAATGGCGGTAAGTCAAGGGCAGTGGAGCCATGTTTCGCAGGTATGGCATGAATATGGATGATGTTTTGAAATGTGGCTTATGAAAGAATACAGTTCGGACTTGCACATCCGGTCACTGTGGGGGGGTGGGGAGTCATGGCCCCAAATCCAGTAGGTCTTAGCACGTTCTGAATGAAGCTGGAGTAAACTGAGATGTAAACTGCAGGCTGCGTTATCGGCTACAAACACCGAATCTGGAGGTAGGTTTGGAATTAATTCTCTTTGAGTCATCTGCCGTAGTTGCCAAATTCTCTCCTCGGTCTAAATACTAACAAAGCAAACGGAATGCAGCTGCATTCACATCCAACATGTGTGATGATGACTCGTCCTTCGGAGACGCGTGCAAATTTTTATTCGTAAAATAATACAGATTTGAATGTACGTTCCCTCCACGTTGTTGACGGCACCCCCTTATTCCTGAAATTACATATTTCTTAAATTGGGCAATCCTGTTGATCAACATCATGCCTGTACATTATAACTTTAACTATCCGATTTTCTTCATCTGAAGCTGAAATATCTAATTATCTTGCAAAAATCCCACATTCCACCACCGTTATTAATTTTCTTCTTTAGTTCTAACAACAATTGTAAAGCAGGGAATTCGTTAATTATCTTCGAAGTACGCTTGTCAAAACGGCCTGCATCGGTTTTCCACCTTGGCCAATTTTCGTGAGGTGTGTCGAATTCCTTCTCCACTTTCTAAAGGTTTTCACGTGGTCACACTCTTCCCAAGATATTTCTCAAAAGTTACGCGCAAACCAGCAGCTACGGAAACACGACAGTGTACTTTCAGGGGCTCAAGAGTTTTCTATAAATCGGGGAGACCACTCCAAATTCAGGCCAAAAGGGTAACATGCATCATGTTCCAAACTGAGGACCCACAATTCTGGAGTGACCTGAGAGCTTCACCGTCATCTGGTGCTTTGTGCTCAGTGCATGTGAACTGATTGGGATTTCTGTATGAAGGGAAAAAACTGCAATGACTGTACTGTAAACATAATGCGCCACACTACAAAATTTATTCGCCAGGATTTGTGCACCCCTGGTTACAGGCACCTTGCTTCTTCTAGCTTCCTCACAGAATTGTAAACATTAATCGTCACTTTATTAATCCGGCTGTTTATTACTTCACATTCCACCTATTTTACTTAAGAAATCTCTAGTTTCCCCTTACATTCTGTTCACTGGGACTCAAAAACATTTGTGAAAATAGGCTTATTAACAAACGGGCCAAGAACCAGTGTCACTACAGTTATCCTCCAACACATGGTGTGGATTCAATTACTGTAATCAAGAAACAGCATTCGGCTTACCCCCAATCCCGAATGTCGCGGGTTCAAAGCTCCTGTACAACTTACGGCCATAGATAACGTACCACCGAGAGACGCGTTCCGGGTACATTTAATGAAGCACGAAGAAGCACAAACCCCTTCATCAACATCCGACATTTATCCTTCAATGTATGAAATACCACGTCACGCACAGTGGTGGGACAGCATCCTTTCTTCAGCGGACGACTGCGTAACGTTCTCAGTTCATCACGACAGACCAGTTATCAAGTTGTTTGTGATACAAGCTATTTGCAAATTCGAAAATTGCGTTGAAATGTTACAATGGTTGCAAGCACCAGCAAGTGCAAATAAAATTCAACGTAGTGTATAGAAGACCTCTTCCAAAGTGCGGCTTATTTTAAGTCGGAACAAAAATTCAGGTTAGCATTACATCAAACCTGTCCCTAATACTGGGCGATTTGGGAGACATACCAGGGCCACATACATCGACATCACGAAATATGAAATACTTAATTTGCACCAGCCAAGCTTTGAGCACGGTTTTATGGATTCGAATTCCTACGACAATTCATGTTCACCTTCAATTTATGGTAATACCGCTGTTTCCACCACTAATTATAAACATCACAAATGCCCTCAAGGCGCGGACGCCGCTCGACACTGTAACGGGAAGGCGCAGCATTTTTGCCGACATAACAGTCAGTCACGGCCGCTAGTGTGACGGGAGCTTATTTCGTGCAACAAAATGAACTTCTAAATGAAAGTGTGTCACTGGTTGAACAGTGGACTCCTCCCGTGCACAGGAAGATTTCTGCAGAGCGTTACCCACGTTGGCGAGCCGATCAGGCTGATATGCTCGCCAAATGGTTAAGTTTTACACAGATCTCCCGGATACGAAAGACTCTACAAATAAACTAAGGATGTTTACAACATGACGCTGTACACAAGACCAAATTCTGTTAACACCGTGTGCAATAAGTGCCACGCAAATTTCAGCTTACCAGCAGGAAGATTCGCTCTTTTTCACTTATACGTTAAGAACCCGGCATTAGTTGAATTTCTCCGAGTACCACACAACCCTTACCCTCCACCTCACCATCCCCCCTCACCACACCCAGGACATGCCCTGTTTAGTTTACTCCCACAGGAGAACTAGTGAATATTTCCCAGTCCCTTCTTGTACAGAGAGACTCACTGTGTAGTAAGTAGGTAAGTCTATTACAACCACTTTTACTTCGGCTGTACAGATAGTGACAGGGAGTTTAACCCTCTGGCCCTGGAGCTGGACATTTAGGGTCTAGCACACCATTTATGTAAAATGTTAATATTTTATGGACCAAGAAGGGTAACATTACGAAATACACGACATTTTGTGGAGGAATAAACGAAGATGGGGAGAGAAATTATAAAAAAAATTAAATATATTTATTGACTAAATATATAAGAAGCGTACTCTGGGGAGTAGCGGTACGTCTGTCCTATATATAGGATGCATGGTGCCTAAAGGTTAAGGTAAATGCTTTCCTATTCCGTTAGGTATAAATTTTAATTGGAGTGTTCAATTAAGACAATTATGACGTCTCTCCAATTGCAATGAAGCACGAAGGCAGTAATTTTACACTACAAATAAACGTCTTCCAGACGTGAAGGCGAGACACCAATATAGTGGACTCTCCTTCAACCACTCCGTTAGTCGGCTTAACTGCCTTCATACCTAACTCAAAAGAAACAGGCAAACATATTTAGTTGCTTAAATTATATAATTAATACAGGGATCCCTCGTCCAACACTGGATTCGGAGAGTTAAGGCAAAGTGTTCCGCGAGTTTCTAATGAGAAAACAGATTTCCGCGGACGCGAACTTTTATGGATCCCCCATCACTGACAACACCTATATTTTTGGACATTGCACATTTGGACGGTGCTTGGATGTTGATGTCACCTTCAGTGGCAGCTGAGTGACCCGCCCGCAGTCATCCTATTCTAACTATACTTTAAACTATTTTCAACCGCGTTGGACTTAGTGAATACGAGTGATTATTTTTCACCGACGAATGCTAGCCCGTTTATGCCGGTTATGCGTGCGTATGCTCAAATCAAGAATATATTTATACCGTAATCAAAATACAAGCTGGACCCGCTTCAGTTCTATGACTGGCGACAAGAATATTAGAGAAGGTTTGAAACCGCAATTTTAAATAACGCTTATGGCGTATTTACTGACAGCGACAGAGTACTTCATTTCATGAGAACAGCGACCAGCGAAGGTGGACTTTTATATACATGTATGTCCCAAAGACACATTTCTTAACTTCTCAACATTTACATGTATTCAGAAGGAACTAAACCACGCGCCCACACTCCTTCCGAAAATCTAGGAGCCACCTCCAAATTCCCGGCTCCAGAAGAGTCACATGAAACGTTCTGCACGGAGGATTCAAATTCTAGGGTGACGTGTAAACGTCTGGTATTTATGCTCAATAATACACATGTGCATGTCAAAAAAAAAATACCCTCAGTGTATGACCCAAAAAAATAACGCGCCATTGTACCAAAGTTAGTTCCCCGGGATTTGAGCACCCCTGAAATAATAAAGTGTCACATAAAATTCTGCGAGCTTAAGTCAAAATTCTTACGAAACCCCCATCCGACTCCGCTTTTAATGCAGGTTTCAGAATTGCGTTTCCCTACCAAGGTTTACAATTTATTTTCAAAAATGAGGCAAAGTTACCACACACACAGGTCTATTTTAATTTGATTCTTAGCCACAATAATGTAACTCACAAGTGTGTGGCTCCTAACGCTTTTCTTTCCGTTGACGTAAAACTCCAAGGTTAACCTACCATTTCAACGGGGCAGGTATGACCTCGACAAAATAACTGTCAAAAAAAAACACAAACACTAGTACTAAATGCAAATCAGCACCATTTTCCATACAGTGAAAAATATGGCGAAATTTACAACTTGGCCAGAGCCCTAGAGTTTCTCGAATAAGACAGTTCCGACCTAACAAGGGACTAAAGCAGATCTATATGTGCCGACGTAACAAGGGGACTGCTGTAGATTTCTGAGTTTTTCCCTCTTCCCCACAATCCAGAAATAATGTGAAATAATGCAGGAGTTCCTTATGTATTATAAAGTTACAACCCTGAACAGTAAAACAAAATCCATGCACTTTTAATGCAAACAAAGTTATGCACTATGACCTCACATTTTTTGAATATAAAACAAAACCCTTTTGCTCTAATCACTAAAACCGTATTATCTTTGTATAACCGTATTATCCACAGGCTGGTCATATTGGTTAAACAATAAACATTTTATTTTTCCTTATATTCCAAAGACCAAACGAATCTCTGGACAAACCCCAAACCACCGTACAACCGTCTTTTCCCATTATATGTGTACCTAACCGTTCAAACACAATCGTCCACAATAAAACTCCCAGCAAGTAATGTCCCTAACTTTTAAATGACACCTGTTCACTGTGTTCCGACTGAAAGCGAAAACATGAAACTCAGTCCTGTGAAAAATTCAAACAAAGATGTGAACCCCTTCTTTTGGAAGCGATGAACATCCTATTCACATGGACAGTACAAAGGTCGTCCTTTGAGCTACCGTTTATTCGGTTTATCGTATGTGGAACATTGCAGTGGCATACACTATCCATACTACATGCTTGAGTACAATTCAGTCCAAATATGTCCATAATTTAAAAGCAAGAACGAACACCAAATAATGACGCCACATGCTGGTATGCTGTTGAACAGCATTTATGTATGTAAATGGTATGGTTGTGTTTGTGTTTTTGTGTGTGTTTGCACGCGCGTTCTATGTACAATAAAGGAATATATGGTAGGTGTTATTTACTCTAACATGTTCGCTTCACTGGCGGTGCAATACCACACAAATACACTTATATCCTGTGAACTTCTGCCTCAATAATAAATCGAACGTTTGTTATCTGTATAAAAGTGAAATTACATTTAAAAAAACGCGACAAATTCCCAGCAGTATTATAACCTAAAACTGAGGGAATGATCATCCCAACAAACGGCTGAACACCGGAACATACTGTGCAAAGCATCAGAACTTCCGGCCACCTGTTGCACATACTAACGTAATTTAGTAGATGTTTTTCCCGACCGTCGTGATAACACGAAACAGGGCGATTAACATGTTCAACTCCGAAGTATATCTGTTCGCCACGATATCCTTAAAAGAAACTTACTACATTCGGAACCCGAATCTTGACTTTGAGATGCTGGCATGCCTCCTTCCTGTTACTTCAAATTACTCCATAGCTACACACATATTAACTCTACATCGGACTGCTCTAGAGCAATGGTTCACAAACTTTGCGAGCATGACGATTCTTTCTTCCCATACAGGAAAGAAATCGCGGAAGCCCATACGCTCACAGTTATACTTCTGTGTTCAGTTAAATGATAAAACACACTATGACAAAAAAAATACCATAATCTCGGAACCCTTATAATTCACGTCATACTCATTAAAATAGCGGACAAGGACAGAAACAGACCGCTGGCTTGAGTAACAACACTTGCTGGGTGATTAAGTCAATCCTCGGGGCCATTCAAATAACCTCGCCACCCCCTTACAATAATCCCCGGCCTCCTGGAGATCAGCGGGTCACAGGTTGGTAAACAATGTTACATAGGAATTAATCAGCCTGCTTTCACCTGTTTATAGGACAAATCACCATCGAAGCAGCATCAAAGAAACATTACGATAGCAACATTCGTAACGGGAAGTTAAATACAGACAGCGGTGTTTGGATGGTAAACGTAAATAGGCCCTACTTTGGCACAGTGTGCACAGTTAAACTGACACACAAATCTCTTACGACCAAGATGCTTATCCGGAAACTCCCCACATTTATAAAAACTTGTAACACAAATCTTAATTAGGAAATATTCAACTAAATCAAATAGGAACAGACACCTGTAACGTAACATCGACTTACATTTCGTACCAGTACAGATGGCACAACGCTTAGGCACTACCATGACCTCAAATTTACAGGGTTACCACAGCACTAATTATATGTGCATCATACGAGCTTGTCATATATTTCGGTGTGTAAGGATAGTTCTCTAACGCGGTCCTCATCTCATAAACAAAGACAATACTGTGATCAAGTGCCTCACTATTCAAATATCAAAGTAAAACACCTTCAGTCACGGTAGGTAATTATCATACTGCCTTTAACGCTGGTACTCAATACATAGTGATTCTGAACAGTCTCGCAGTGTTCAAGGACTATTACAGCTCCGATTACGTCAGATGCTGCAGCTGCTGCTTGCAGCAGTCTCACGGATTTGCTGCACTAGCAGAACCGCACCTCTTTCTTCAGTGGTTGCCAATCTGGGCCTGCGGTTAAAGTCTACTCATTTGAATTTTACAGAACTGTCAGACATGTGGGAGTAATGTAACGTCAATACAACAGGAACTTTCTGTAGTTGTTCTGTAAGATAAACGGGCATTGCCGCTAGTACTGTGGATGTATGACATCCCTCCCCTTCCAAGTAACAGTTAAGTGAAACAATCAAAATTATTAAAACTGCAGTTCTAAAACCAAACGAGGCACAATACATTTCATTTCTAGCCAACGAATTCCTTTCGATTAGCGACGCAACACGAAATTTCTGATCAACACGTGATCTACTACATTTAATGTTTAACACGTGCATGAAATTATTGGACTGAAGATCCAACGGCCACCCCACCCCACCCAAAAAACCAAAAGGGCTCCGCAGCAAAACAGGTTTGGGAAACAATTCCTCTACACTTTGAACGAACCGACGCGACATGGACCCTATGGCTTGTGGAATCAAGCCAATATTATGTGACCTCCCAATCGCCCGGCCCCCCCCCAACCAGCAGCCCCATGTTCTGCCAGCGTTTCCAACAGAATTCTGAAAGCACAGCTCTAAATACCATCATTCAATGGTTCGAAAGGGAATATTCGGATAATTCTAGATTCCAGTAAAAACAACTTATGGACACCACTTTATCATAATGAGTGAGAATTCACATTTGAATTTAAATGAAACAAGAGACCTGTGATGAATGGCATGGATAAAAGTGGATGTCAAAATTGGGTGTTACTTAAGTTTATCTTATTCAAGTGTGTGATAATACGATTCTTGAAACAACCTGCAATGCCTGCTTGTTGATTCCCCGTTTAGAATAGACAGTTGTGGTGCGGCTCGAACTTTATATGGGCGTAGGGTTAGGAGTTTCGTTGCCCTATGAACTGAGGATTTTGACACGCCACTTTTAACAGCCAACCGGTGCAAAGATTTACCAGGGCATGTTTCTATTTGAGCGCCAATCTCGTGCAGTTTCTCCTCAGTTAAGACAAAACGTTTGCGTACTTTCTTTTTGTCCAGCACTGAACCTGTCTTTCTAAATTTCTCCACTATCCTGTATACAGTTCTTTTACATGGCACTTTTGAATCGGGATATTTTTTACAAAACTTCCGGTGACATATCTGCCACGACGCATACTTTAGGAAAGTGTTGCAGATGAACACTCGTTGTTCAACAGAAAACACCATGTCTCACACGCACTATCAACTGTTCTCTGTGACTCATGAAACATAACTGAACGCCTGTCCCTTGTTCCAGCTCCGTTATCACGCGGGCTGTCTGCTGCAGTAAGTACTGCTGTCGGGGACGCGATTAGAGGTACTCTCTTTATGACGACTGGAACGGTAAGTTATTTCCAGATGCATTTTACCAAGCGACGACCCATAACAGCACGTAAAAAACAATGTGTTACAAATTACAGTCTTTTTCTGACTTTAGAGACTATTCCAGACAGCAGAAATAAAGACCTGGCTGCACAAACTTCCCTCCCTTTCAACTCGTTATGCGAAAGATCCCGTGCAAGTTATCAGACTTGCTTAAATTCTTTACGCAAACCAATTCTCGCATACCTACTAGCAGTATATCAGAAATATATTCACATTACATAACTGGTAACACAAAAAAAAACCCTTTGATTGTGGGTGTTGGTCACAAAACGACCTTGTACTTCGGACCACTACATTGACATGAATCTATTACGAAATACGCGAACGGTTACTCAAATTTAACGGAAATATACTTTCTTAAAAAAAAACTGGTCTTCCTAGGTATGAGACGAATTTTTAAAAAATTACCAGCTCCTTAGCTGTCCTATGCATAAAAACTGCATCTGCATTTCAGTTGCATCTTCAAATGTACATCGAAGGCGAGTCGAATCGTGTCTCATCTGAAAAATGCGCAAAAACAAACTTGTATTCCGAAGTTGAACGTATTCGTACGTACAACTTAACATCTGTAAATATGTATGCAGGTTTTGATTTGTTACCCACACACGTGCTGTTTAATTTCAAGCACTGATTGCTGCAATTACAGCCTGCTGAAATAAAAGAGAATGAAATTAGACGAACCCCGCTATATTTTCATGTACCAAGGGTCATGTGCCACACAAGTCAGAAACTGCTGTCTGGCAAGACTATCATAAACACGCTGGAGCCCTAATCTTTCGACGTTATATTTCGTACAATACCTATGTGCT
>Ga0209755_10009565_pt1 | contig 10239 bp, 5 predicted proteins | sample TergutCo191P1_FD_187301 | JGI IMG/M metagenome (GOLD analysis project Ga0209755, IMG submission 187301) | Cornitermes sp. P1 segment gut microbial communities from Petit-Saut dam, French Guiana - Co191P1 (SPAdes) (version 2) | ecosystem: Host-associated > Arthropoda: Insects > Digestive system >...
AAGGTAGTAGGGCCACATTTTGCTCATCACTGCATTAGAATGTAAGATTCTTTACCTTCTACATCCAAATCAAAATCCTCTCTTGAATATCTCTCATTTCCGTATGCAAAAAATACATCTTCACTCCCAAAGAAGTCTTCTAGCTGTGTCACCTGCAACAGAAACTACTCATTAATTCCATGTAGCAGAGGAACTGGGAAACTGGCTCAAATGTTATGCTGCTGACTTCTATCTGAGAGGGGGCCCAGTTCAGCAGTAGCTGCTTGCATCCTGTTCCTCATCTTTTCATTCCTATCTTTATTTCAATAACATGTTTAGAAGGTAGTTTCCTGCAAAATGTCTTCAGTCCACTTAACCTTCCTTTAATATTGGTATATGTAGTGCCATCCAACCAGTTGGTTGAGGCACTGCGTTACAAGCCAGAAGGTTGCGGGTTTGATTCCTGATGGTTTCATTGGAATTTTTCACTGAATACTTCTGGCCACACTGTGAGCCTGGGGTTGACTCAGCCCCTAACAGACATGAGCACCAGGAATATTTCCTGGGGGTTAAAGGTGGCAATTGTACAGAGCTGACAACCTTCCACATTCATGTTCTGATTGCCCTGAAATTTGGAGGCCTCATTGTCATGGCAACCTCAGGCCCTTTCCAGGCCTGTACAGGGATTACTTTACCAGTGACATAAAAAATGACAGACTTTTATTAAATTCATCAGTGAATGCTACATGTATCAGTCTTATGACCATCATGCAATGAAATATGTAATTTAAAACATAAGTGTATGTGCATAGAAATCTTTAGAAATTTAATACACTTCACATTTTTACACACTTTTTTTTTAATTGGCATAGCATTAATTGTATGTATCTGGTACTTCTCATATATATATATATATATATATACACCTCGTGTATGTTTAAAACTTTTTCGCATGATTATTGGAATTGCTAAAATTTTGTTGATTCTTTCTTATTTGGTTGGGTTGAATATTCAGTTGCCTGTTGTATTGTGTCATTTCTTTTGAACCCATTAGGTGCTTGTTATGTGATTTTTCTATTTATTTTCTGACTTTCAGTGTTTATTTGTTAGGTTGCAACTTTGTTTGTTGTCATTGCATGTTATGTGTGTTTGCATTTTATTAATTATTTAATACTTTTCTGAAGCATATCAGTTTATGTTTCCTCCAGTTGCTTGTGCCATGGTGTTCAGTGTGCGCTAGGTAAGTAAAAGTTTTTAACCTTCTCCAGCAACACATTTCAGAACTTTCAAGGTACTTCAGATCAGCTTTATGAAGTGTCCAATTTTCAGCACACACTTTGTTTTGCTCCAAACATAGCATTTCACTAGTTTCTTCCTTAAATTGATGTACTGTTTGCTGGTGAAAAGAGTGTTCTTCTTGTTAAATGTTGCTTTCACCATGGCAATCCTGGATTTAATTTCACATGTACATCTTGCATAATTTGTACCAGGATATCCAAGTGGTTGAAATATTCCACATTCTCCGGTTGTTTTCAATCGATTAACAATCTGTGCTTGGGATAGAAGCTTGAGATCAGTTTTTTCATCATTCATTTCCATACTGTAGTATCTTCCGTCAATTCGTCTATCAGTTGTGCCTTGTAGTAGAACCATTTCTTCCTTTTCAGTAGCAGGTCATCTGTTTCATGCTGTGTAGTAGTTGTCCTAATTTGAAGTCTAAAACCCTTCATGAGCTTCCTTGGTAAGGTACTTGCTGTATAAGTTGTAGAAATGGTGGCAAACAACATCCTTGTTTAACTCCTCTTTCAGTCTTCACACCTGTTGTGTCTCATTGGCTCAGTTGATAACCAGTATTTTTTAGGGTCTGCATTCATTTGGTCAAGTTTATGCAGTCAGATGCCATCCATAAGTCTGTTAAGCAAGCACACAATCCTTGATATATGTTAATATACACAATCAAATGCTTTCTACCAGTCTATGAAGCAAGCTTATAATTCTCACTGTCTGTTAGTATAATCTTTTATTTCCCTTGTAACATCACTATTGTTTCTCAAGGTTTACAAAATTTTTAATCCTTGTGTAATATATTTCTTTTGGTTTCTGTCACATCAAGTGATTCTAATGGAAATCTTACATCAAAAGAGTAATCCATAGAGACATAAAATTTGATGTTAACTTTAGAGTTCAACAGTTCCTCCTGCCATGATTCTGGAAGAAATAAGTACTTAAATTCCCTTATACATTCTCACTGAACTGTCTTTTCCTGATGTTTACTGGTCCACTTTTTGGATTTTCAACATTTATTCACAGTATTTATGCTTGGTGATTTGAGCAACCTAAGTTAATTTGTTATGATTGCATCTGGTAGTGATTCTTTGTAATTCTAGTTGGAGGTACTATTGTATTTACCAAAATGTAAATCAGCAGTAAGTTTTTTTCCTATGTTCACTACCAATTCTGCTAAAAACACTTAATAATTTAAATAGTTCGGTACTTGGCAGTTTTATTTGCCCTTCTTTTTGACAGTTTTCTCTACAGCATGCTACATCTGATTATATTAATTTATTATTTAGACTGTGAACATTAGGGGGAAGGACATATATTACATGAGATGTTAGATCCTTACTGTTACCTACTTCTGTTTCTGTCATAGTTTTTTTACACTGCGTTTTGTCCAAAAAAATAATTTCCCCTTGTTACCAGTTGTTTTTGAAGTCTTCTTGATGTTTTAGGTTCATCCTCCATTTCTTATAATCCCCAATTTCTCTTTGCCATGTCATTTGTATTCCTTGTGACTTCCATCGGATCTTGTTTTTGATCTTTCATTTTCTTTTTCCTTGGTCCCTGGCTCCTCTAATGTGTTATCAAAATCCATCATCTGTTTCTGTAGAACACTTTCACCTCATTATGTACACATGAATATACTGTATATCTAAATCATATATGTGTGTGTGGAACACTCATTGCTATAAAACTTGTATGAATAATTTTCTTAGCAATGCTGGATTATTTCTGCCCACATCCTTTTTGGCTCCCCATAGCACAATCACATGCCTTTTTGTCAGTTTTTCAAGTTCTCCTTTTGCTCTGTTATATTCTGTGCTTTTGTTTCTGGTTTTACAAACATTTAATCTCATTAAGTCTTATCAAGGTTAATGTACGTCTGCAGCACAGCCTCGTGCATGACTTTCACTAATAATTATAACTTCATGTTTCTTCTTGTCTGATATGTATTCTTTTTACTTGCCTCGTTTTTCCTTTCATCATCATGTTTTGTGGCTGCTTTTACACGTCCATCACTTCTATTTTGTAGTTCATACTGGTTTTGTTACCATTTTGCTTGCTTTTGTGTCTTCCTGTCACTACTTCTGACCATTCTGATTCACTGTCTTCTTTTTTGGTGTGTTCACATAATTGCAGAAAGTGACTATTAGCTTCATCATGTTTGTCTCTCCATCCGTTTGTCAACATGGCACAACTCTGCTCCCACTGAATGGAGTTTCGTGAAACTTGATATTTGAGGGTTTTTAAAAAATCTCAAGAAAATTAAAGTTTGATTAAATTCTGAGAAGAATAGCAGGTACTTGAAGACCTATGAAAATTTATGGTAGTGTGTCTCTGAATTCTTCTTATAATGAGAGATGTTTCAGACAAATTTGTTTAGAAAATGAGAACGTGTTGTGGTCAATAACTTCTTTCCAAAATCTTACCATTGTGAGATAATGTGGAAAGATATATTTGAGCCAGACAAGCTATAGATGACAGTATAATACGGCACAAAAAAGATGGTTAGCATGCTGGATGACTAAGACAAGAATTTAGACACACACTCATAATACTTAATACTTATAACTTTTCCATGGTGCCAATGGTTACACATGTGTGTCTTGGTGTTACATTGTACATGCAATTTTTTAAAGTTAGATATTCTGTTGTGTTCTTGTATAATTAGTTATTAAGTAAGAACTGTTAACACAACATTATTTTTTATAATTTTTATAGCAACGTGTTTTGACCTTAAAGGGTCATCATCAGGCTAATACTTGATAAAATACTTAAAAAGACATATAATTGCATTTGCTAAAATGGGAGCTTACTTTTTACAATTATGTTATTTTCATAATTTGCATATTCCTTTTGTTATGGTTTAAAATTAGGTTAAAATAAATAGTGAAACTGATGGGAGGTTGTGTGTCAGCATAGTTAGACAGAGAAATTTAGATTGTTCAGTTGTTTATATTTGAATGTACAGATGTATGTAAGGTTTGTTCAATTTTTCGGGTGATGGTACGTAATTGTAAGCTCAGGCCAATCCCAGCTGTCTTTCACATCACTTGTAACATAGCTCAAGTGTTAATGGTTTTTACTTTTTCACTTATTATATATGTACATTCCCTGTCTTGTCCTCACATAATTCTTTCAGACTTCTGATCTGATATTGTAGATGTCTGCTGATATAATCTCTGTAACTTTGTGCCTCAGCCATGTGTAGGATCTGATTTAATTCTGCTTCATCACTTGTAAGTTCTACATGTTTTATATTTAGTACATATGTTGACAATAGAAGGGTCCTTTTGTGTGTGTGTATGTGTGCATGCGTGCACATGCATGTGTGGGGATGTGTGTGTGCGTGTACGTGCAGATGTTAGCAGTACAGAGTGGTCCCCTGATTCTGGATTATAAGAGAGATTGTCATTTGTGAGGTGACATGTATTAAGCTGAATTTAGCTTAAAAATGTTCAAAAATATGTAACATATTTTGGGTGTGAAGTTTGTTTCAAATAATTCCAGGGAATGGCAGCCGGGTGAGTGCTTGAAGTATCATGCAGTTGCCAAAGAAATAAATTTAAAACTGAAAGTGATACTGTGTAACAGGTTACCTTCATTTTGTAGTGTCAGAATCTCGTTTGTTCCTCCAAGTTAATACTCTATGTAAAGCACTAACATAATGTTACCTAATGGAAACTAACCCACCTAACCTAACTTACACCAAATATCTTCAGAATTTGCGATGTATAACCGTACTCCCTCTGTCCGGTGTTTTCTCATTTTGTGCCATCTGAAGTTGGCAATCTTAAGAGCAGCAACTTCTTACATACAGCTTCCACCGTACTCATATTTTGAAATTTTGCTATTTATCCTGTCTTCTTGATTTATTATTTGTGTTCATCAAGGTATTATTTAATGATAAATAGCCTCTATATTTGGTACTAGTCAGCACACTGGTTTAAGGGTAGAGTGTTATTCTTAAGCAGTTGAAAAAGAAATGCCCTCTTGTTACAAATATTCAAGATTTGACACTATTTCACAGAATACTATCATAGGCTTTATACTCAACTAGTTCAAACCAGTTCCGGTCTTTACATTGTGGTTCTGTAAGATGCATTTTAATATTATCGTCCTATGTGCACATGTTTCTCATGTGTTCCCATTGAGACAGGAAGGTAACATTAGTCATTACACTGTTCTTATATAGGTGTTATATACAATGATAAAAAGGTACATTTGTTTAATTTCAGATTGGAAGGATGTTATAGCTGTTGCGGCTGTGGATTGTGCAAATGATGACAATAACCCATTGTGTCGTGAGTATGAAATAATGCATTATCCAATGCTGAAGTTCATCCCAGCTAATTCAAAGCCTGATCATATGGGAGTTACAGTGGATAAAGGGAAAAATGTTGAAGAGATACGATCTACAGTTATTGAAATATTGAAAAAAGAACATATGGAAGGTAGGGGGGCCAACTGGCCAAATATTACACCATACAGAAACAGTGACATTAAGAATCTGTGGAAGTATGTTCCTAAATCAGTCAAGTTTATAATTCTAATATTCGAGGATATTGATTCATTTGTTGGTACGGAAGTTATATTGGATCTTCATCAGATAGACAGTGTTCATGTCAGATCTGTTCTGAGTCAGAATGAAGCTGTTTCGAAACTTATGGGTGTGTCTACATTTCCAAGCTTGGTAGTTGTTGAGAATGACTTGACAAAATTTCCTCTGACTTTTGATGATAAAACGCGAGAATCTTTCCGCAAATCAATAAAAACATTTCTGAAATCAAGACACATAATTGTACCACAGGAGTTACTACCAAAATCTCCTGAGGATCCCAAGACTATGGAAATCTCTGATTTATTATTGTTAATGGCTGAAGAAGAAAACAAAAAGAGACAGGAAATTAAACAAATGGGAGATGTTGTTTTCTATGTGGACTTGGAGAAGACAGTTACTTACAGTCTTAAGCATGAGGTTCCATCGTACAAACTGATTTCAGGCCAGGCTCTCACTGCATTTAAAGATTACCTGAATGTTCTTGTGAAGTACCTTCCATTGAGCAATAGAGCTCTGAAAATTTTGGACAGTGTTAAGAATGCCATATATAAACATACAAATGAAGTAAGAGGAGAAGAGGTACTAGAATATTTGAATATGTTTGATAATGGGCCAGAGTCTGTGTTTTTATTGCATGACTGGATTGGTTGTGAAGGCAGCAAGCCACATTTCCGTGGGTATCCATGTGGCTTGTGGACTCTGTTTCACACCCTTACCGTCAACTCAGTGATTCAGAATAAGCAACTGGACAGCTTAGAAGTCCTTCGTGCAGTGTTGGGTTATGTAACTTATTTTTTTGGGTGTGAAGATTGTTCCAGACACTTTCAGGAGATGGCAGTCAAATCAATGCATAAAGTTTCCAGTCCACAGGACAGTGTCTTGTGGCTGTGGAGAGCCCATAATCAGGCAAACAAGCGTCTGTCTGGTGACCCAACAGAGGATCCATACCATGTCAAAATCCAATTTCCATCTCGTGAAACATGTCCAACATGTAGGAACAAAGATGACAGTTGGAATGTTGGTGAGGTCATGAATCACTTAAAGCAAATGTATGGCAAGCAAAACATTAGTTACATGGGTATCAAAAAGGAAAACGTTCCTTCTGCTGTAGAGTCAGTTGTGGTAGAACAGTTTGTTGTAAATGGTGCAGAAGCGAAACGACTTGGTTGGAATTTTAACATTTTTGACATTAGTTTATGTGTGTTATTGTATGCTTTTTCAGCTATGATTTTAATTTTAATATGTATAAAATTTGTGATGAAAAGAGGATACCGAAAAAAAATTTATATTCATAATCTATTGGGAAAGGTGTAGGTTCAGTTTATAATAGACTATTTTATGTGTCCTGTGTATATTATGCAACGACTTGGATAAATTTAATGCTAGGTTTTTTACAGTGGATTATTTTAAGTGGGCCCAAGGTTTTAATTATGTAAACAATGAATTCACTGTGCATATTCTGTGATAGTCGTCCACAGTGCCTTCTTGTACATGTTTCGTGTAGAAACTTTTACAAGAGAGAAGATGCCAAAGACTGAAGTAATTTTATGCAGTCCAGACTGTATAAAACATCTTCAAGAGTAGATTATACCTTACATAAACAACCATACAGAAGCAAAGTCTTTTATGTTCAGCGCGATGTCCTGTGTGGTGATCCAGGTTTAACATTTCTCTTAGACTTTCACAGTTTAATACCAACCTCTGCAAAATTAGTAACACATTTATACCTGTAAATCATGATGGTAGACATTGCCTTATAATGAAGAAACATAAGAACAGGTGTTATAAGTAATCATGAATGAAGTAACAAAGTATGTCTTAACTTTGTTAATTTGTCATTAATGTAGATTTCTTCTGTCATTTTTCCATTTTGTAACTGTTGGAAGTATCATGGCTAGCTGAAACCAGTATTGCAGGTGCCAAATCTGAATTCAGGAAGCAAACTAGTTCTGCAGTGGATAGTTATTTGTACTGAACTCTTAACGCAACATGTTTAAGTTTCCTACCAGTGCATGATTACCGTAAATGTATTGAATATGTAATCTAGTAGCTTACTGATGACATGGTATGGTGTTACTGATGTTGATGCACCCTCAGAGAAATTTTACAGTATCTAAATTACTGTAATGGTAGATTGTATTGTCACTTTGAATTCTTGATAGGGGTGAGGACCCTAAAATTGGATCATAGTAATTGAAAGAAATAATCTGCATGTACAGGTAGTCCTTTGTTTACACCTTAGTTGTGTTTCTGAGAAAGTGTGTATTAATGAGATTTGTGTAAGTCAGATATATTTCCATAAGAAATCATTGAATAGGTAAGGGTTAGGGGCAATTGTACCAATTACAGCCGCTTCATACATGGTGTATATACTTATAAGCAAAGTAAAACAATCCCCATACAGACCTGTTCAGGCTCAGAGGGTTCCAGGAAGTTGAGGCTGTCAGATTTCAAGACAGTTGGCTCATGAATGTGGTAAGGTTGTCAGCCCAAGCACTGGCCACCTCTACCCGCCAGGAAATATTCTCTGTACTTACTCGTTTCTTTTAGAGGCTGATTCAACTCCATGGCCATATTGCATCAGTTTGTCAATTGTGTCATTGAAAAGTTGCAATGATACCATCGGGAATTGAACCAGCTACCTTCTGGCTTTTAGTGCAGTGTATATACATATACGTGTTATTGTCAAGTGTGTGATATCAGTATAGAGATAAACAATATTTATTTTCAGCCTATGTAAATTAGAAAGTAAATGTAAACAACTTGCGCACCCTTAATGTTCAATGTTGAGTGAGATGGCTTGAGGAGGCTAGTGCATCAGTGATGAAGGAGGGGGAGGGGGTCAGATGATGATGAGGTAGCCCATGGTGACTGTAGCTGTAGAGTTACAGTAGAGGGAGGTTCGACTTACCATGTTCTTTCATTTTCAGCATTATCATGGATTTTGTGTACAGTGTTCTTGGCCAAGACAAGAACACAGCAGCTGTTATAAGTGTGTTTACCTTTTAAAAGCAAATTTATTATGTCTCATTTCCCTTCGGTATAGATTGTCTTATGCTGTGTTTTTTGAGGGGGAAGTGGTTGCACTGTGGGTTGTGGATTTACATTCCTCAATGATTTAATAAGGGAAAAAGACTTGAATAAAGGCAAATAAACATGCCACAGGAGGTACACCATTATGTACGTGGTTTACATGGAACATTGTTCCTGTCAGCTTTGTTGTACACCATGAGTTTCATACGCTGTTGGCAGCATCCTTGTGCACAGCCAGCCAAAGGGTATTAAACAGAAATATGAATGGGGGTGTACTTTAAGATCAGGTGGTAAAGCAAAAAGGCATGAAACAAGGGCTGTGTGTACTGTTATGTATTTTGGACATACTATTTCAAGCAGTTTTTGTGATAAATCTCTCAATACAAATGGAGGAACAGAAACTCTGGTTCTGCAAATTATATTTCATGGAATGTGTGAAATGAAAGGTTTGCATGATCAATATTTATTTAAAAAAAGTGTGCTGCTGAAATATTTGAATATGTTCCAGAATACTGGTCAGTTGCTTGTATATTGCAGAATTTCATCCAGTGTTGCTGGGTTATACTTGGGTTATGTATCCCAATTAGGGTATTTTTCTGTGAATAAAACAATGTGATGTACAGTCAGCACCTGATATAGTGCCCTCCCCTCCCTCATTTCAGCCCTACCCTCAGTCAGTTGCCATGAAAATGTGTGAACAGGAATTTCCCATCATACAGTACTTTGATTTGCTATTACCCTTGATATACAGCCACAAATTATGGTGTACAAGTGATGGCACTATATTGGGGTTTAATTGTAATATTCATTAGGGCTTTTGCTCAATATCAGCAGGGAGTTACTGAACCCTGCATGGGTGGAAGGTGAATTCTTGTCTTTATGGCTAGTTTGGAATGTATGTTATGCAGTACATTTATTAATGTTAATTTGTAAATACAGATTTGGTTTTCCTCTGTGCTTTGTCTTGAGTCGGTGTCCTATTTTTGTAAATTTGTCGGCCTGTCTGCCATATGTCATGTACAGCTATCAGTATTATAGCTTTCATTTCCAAGTGATATCTTAAGTACACTTAAGATACACTGCTGTATGAGAACCAATAACCATTTAGTTGGTGAAATTGAATGAAGAGAAGCATGAAAATAATAAAATGCAGAGAGTGAGAAGTGGTCCATTTTCAGCTCAAACACGCAGTACATCACAATAATGTATCATGGTATCATTACATTACTCTTCTGTACCTACTGTAACTGGCTGCATACACCAGGAACATATCATCGAATGTCAAAGATCTCAAAGCAGAATGGTGGAAAACATGGAAAAAACAGACTGGTCACGTACTGTTAATGGTGTCAAATAGTTTCAGAATATTAGTTACGAATGTGATA